>OJAW01001674.1_pt1 | contig 12301 bp, 19 predicted proteins | sample 1589151 | NCBI WGS metagenome assembly OJAW01 (sample SAMN03283290) | human gut metagenome | biome: human-associated habitat; material: feces | host: Homo sapiens | place: Peru | collected 2012 | reverse complement strand
CAAAATACTTATCTAGCTTTCCTAACTTTTCTGTTATGTATTCTTTCATTGATTTTGTGACTGTTACTTTGTCACCACGAATACTTATTTTCAATATATCACCTTCCTACTTTTAATATACCACAAAAAAAGGAAAAAAACTACTTAATTGTAGTCATTTCTTGTTCTAAAACATCAACTGCTTGTAAACCTTTTGAAGTTTCAATTAATTTGAAATTCACTGTTGCACCTTCGTTTAATGTCTTATAACCTTCTTTTACGATAGCTGAGTAATGTACAAAGATATCTGATAGTTTATCGCATTCGATGAAACCATAACCTTTGTCATTATTAAACCATTTTACAGTTCCTTGCATCATATCATTTAACTCCTTCCTACACTTAAACTTTAACACAGTGGGAAGTATTTTGCAAGAAAAATCGTTCGACAAAAGTCGACAAAAGCCCATAAAATCAAGCTTTCTCGCTAGTAATTATATAGGTTTCATGATTTTTAAAAATATATGTTTTTTTATTAAATTTGTCTTCTAAATTTAAAAATACCTCTTCTAGAATATTTCCACTTCCAAGTAAGCAGACTTCTTTTTTATCTGTTATGTAATCAATATATTTTAAAATATCTGTTGTATTTTTAAAAGAATTTGTTTCCATATAAATATTTTTTATTTTTTTATATTCATCTAAGTATGTAACATTAAAATAATTATCAAATATATTTATATATGCAATATTTTCTTTTAATTTATAATATTTTATTTCTTTTTCAATAACTACTTTTCGATAGTTAAAAGAACTAATAATGTTTTTTAAAAATAATATATCTGCTTCTTTATAATTATTTGCTACTATTATTTTTATTGTATCACCAAATAAAGAGTTATTTAAATGATTAGCATTTAATAACTTTTCAAATGATTTTATAAACTTTTTAGTATTTGATATTTTGCCACCATAAACGGTACTATCTGGTAATTTATATTTTATTATTTCTTTATTCTTTTTATTTTTAAAATATAAATAATCATCTGTTATGTGTAATATATTATTAAATTTCATAATTATCCTCTTTTGTATTTTTGCCTTGTTACTTCTCCTCCACGGATATGTTTTTCTCTGTCATGGCTTTTAAATATATTATCTATTTCACGACCTAGATTTTTATCTATTTCTTTTAATCTTTCAGAAAGGTCTGTATGTACAGTACTTTTACTTACATTAAACCTATCTGCAGTTTGTCTTATCGTATCTTGTGTTTTAATTATGTGATTTGCTTCACTTAAAACTCTTCTTTTTATGTCTTTATTCATTAACCAAACAACCCCTTAATAAACTATATTATTAAAGGGCTATTTTTATGTTATTTTAAATCTTCAATTGACATGTTATAAAAGTCTTCAGGGTCAATTGCTGTTCCATTGTGATATACTTCAAAAAGTAAGCAATTTTCTGTTTCACCATTTAGACTGTTATCTCCACTTTTACCTAGAACATCCCCACTCATTACAGTGTCATCTTTTTTAACTTGAACTTCACTTAGACTGTAATAAATTGTTTTTAGGTTTGGATTATGAGTAATTTCTACAAAATTTCCTAATATTTCATCTTTGGAAACATTTGTTACTTTACCATCGAAAGCACTGATAACATCAAATGCAGATGTTGATGAATATAAAACTCCACTATTTTGTAAGTATGTATTTTCATAGTAAACTAAGGAATTTTGTTGTTTTGCTTCATCATCAGTCATATCATAAAATGATTTACTTATTGAAACATTACTACTTACATATGGTCTTTCAATCTTGCTTTCAACAACATTATCAGTTTTACCAACTGGTGTAACATTATCTTTTAAGGCACTGACTGCCATATTACCATATTCCACCTTGCTTTGTAAAATGTTTCCTAGAAAGGAAATACTTATAAATAATACTCCGATAACCATTACATATACTGTAGGTAACACAAATCTTTTAAGTCTTTTTGTTTTCACTTTTTCACCATCCTAGTTAAAGTATGGGAATATTTACCACATTTTATACACTAATTTTTTCAATATTTATATTTTGATAGTAATGTTTTAGTATTTCTTCATAATTTTTGCCATTTTGAGCTAGTTTATTAGCTCCATATTGGCTCATTCCAACTCCATGTCCATTACCTTTTGTTATAAACTTAATTTCACTATCTATAGTTATGTCAAAATCTGTTGACTTTAAATCAAACAATGTTCTAATTTCTGTGCCTTTAAAAGTTTTGTCATTAATATTTAAACTATTAATTCTACCCGATGAACTTTTTAGAACATTGCTAATATTTATGGCATCACAACTAATATTTAGTTTATTACAAAATTTATCTTTACTAATTGTTACTTCACTAGTTAAGTTTTCTTCGGGACTTTCTACACTTTTTAAATATTCTTCATTGCTTCCAAAAACAGCGATAGCATCTTCAGTTTTACCATTAGACCTTGCAAAATACAGGCTTAAAATAATATCACCATTATAAGTCATGATTAAATCTTTAGTATCATAAACTGCTTTTTTAATCTTCTCAAAATAATAATCAAAGTTTTCTTGCCATAAACTTTTCATTTTTTCTTCAGTTATATAAACTTGATTTGTTTTATCTGTTACTAAGTCATACGTGCCATTACTATTTTTCATTTTATACATAGCATAAGTTCTTGATGCAATTGCTTGGGCTTTTAAGGCTTCTTCATTAAATGATGCAGGCATTTCACCAGCTACAACACCAACAATATAATCTTCTAACTCAATATTTTTTATCTCTCCAGTTGATGTATCTTTTAAAGCCAGTTTTATTTCTTCTTTTACTTCTTCTTTTTTAGCATTATTAAAATAAGTGGTTTCTTTTTTAGAACCACTTATTGCTATAACACTTAATACTACTACGATTAATAATAATATTTTATTTTTCATAGCATCTCCATTAAATTATATTATATGTTTAAAAAATCTAGTACAAAATTTGTTAATAAGTAACCAAAAGAAAAACTTAAAACCATTACTAATACTTTAGCTTCAATAGTTTTATTAGCTTTTATAATACCATTAAAGTTTATTCCAGATAAACCAAAAGCACTTACAAAGGTGAAGAATATATATAATAACAACTTAACTAACATAGTTTTCACTTTCTATTTTGTTTATTTTTTCTATTCTTCTTAAATGTCTTTCTTCACTTGGTTCTTTTGTCATAATAAAATTATCTAAGATATTATGAATCTCTTCAGTTGGAATGTTGGAACTAAATGCAATTACATTGGCACCATTATGGTTTTTAGCTGTAAAAGCATCATTACTATCAACTACTCTAGCACAACGTATTCCTTTAAATTTGTTGGCAGCTATAGACATACCTATTCCCGAACCACAAACTAAAATTCCTAAAGAATGTTCTTTTAATACATGCTCACATACCCATTTTGCATAATCCGGATAATCATCGTTATCATTATTTATAATATCTGGTGTTTCTACTATATAACCAAATTCATTTAGATAATTAATGATATCATCTTTACACTTAACTCCTTGGTGGTCATAACCTAAAAATATTTTTATTGTAATCATCTCCCTATTTAATTATACAAAAGATTTTAAAACATGTCTATTTATTTAAAACTTATTTTTTGATTTTCTTTTTCTTCTTTGTCTATTTCAAAAAACAATTCTGGTTTAAACTTGAAAATATTTGCAATTATATTTGATGGAACTTTTTCTATTTCATTTTTATATTTTAAGACATCTTTATTATATTTAATTCTAGAATTACTTATTTCTTCTTCTAAATCACTTAATTTATTTTGTAAACTCATATAGTTTTTATCAGCTTTTAATTCAGGATATTCTTCTTGTAATAATAATATTTTATCTACACTTTTACTTAATTCTTCATTATTTTTTATACTTTCTTCTTTACTTGTGGCATTTAAAACATTACTTCTGGCTTTTATTATTTCTGTTATTGTTTTCTTTTCATATTTTGAATAACCTTTTACTACTTCAACTATATTTGGTATTAAATCTGTTCTTTTTTTAAGCAAAATATCTATTGTACTCCAACTTTCTTTTACTTGATTACGTAATTTTATTAATTTATTAAATACTATAATTACATATATAATTGGTATTAATATTATTAATATAGATAAAAATATTAATGCTATATACTTTATTTTATTTATTAATCTTTCACTGTTTATATTTTTTATTTCTTCTATTTCATATTCTTTATCTTTATTACTTTTTTCTAACTTTTCAGTTTTCTCATTTTCTTGTGTTTTTAAATCATTATTTTTCTTTTTATTTAAAGTGTTTTCTTCAGTCATTTTCTTATTTGTTAAGTTCCATTCTTCATCAGATTTATTTTTCATATTGGTACTTTTTTCACTTTGAAGGGCACTGATTTCATCTTGAATGGAATAATACTTTTTACTTAATCCATTTTTAAAGAATTCATTTTTTTGATTATATTCTAAAGCACTTATTTTCTTATTTATTTCTTTTTCTTTAAGGGAATATTTTTCTGTTATTTCTTTAGATAAATCAGAATATTTATTATCTAACTTAGTTTTATCAGTTAAATACTCTTCATTTATTTTATTTACATTTTCATCATATTTAGTATTTATTTCTTTATTTAAAAGACTATATTTATCATTAACTTCATTTATTAGTTTATTTTGTTCTTCTTTAGTTAATTCTTTTGTATTATTTAATTCTTTTAAATTACTTATATTTGGTCTTAATATATAATAACTAGATAAAAATGTTATTACACCGATTACTAGGCATGTATTTATTATAGAAAGTATTCTTTTTTTCATTTTTTAAATCACCTAGAATTATAGTATCATATTTATAATTAATTGTCTATTTTAAAATGTGGCTCAGTGCGCCAATAATTGAAAATATTTCTAAAGTACTTTCCATAAGGAAGATAGCAAAAGATATGATTATACAAATTTATTTAGATTTAGGCTATTTTATTTATGTTTACCAATATTGGGCACACTGTGCCCAATATTGACATGGTCAATAATTAGATTAATATTGCCAAAAGAAAATAAAAACAAAAGAAATTATTATATTAATTTATGCAATACAAATAATTTGTCAAGAAGAGAATTGGAAAGAGAAATAAAAAACAATTCATATGAAAGATTAGAACATAAACCCGATAAGATAGATGTTGTTGTTCCTACAAAAGTACCAGCGATAACAAACAACTTTAAAAATCCAATATTACTAGAATTAAAAGATAAAGAAATAAAATCAGAAAGTGATTTAGAAAAACTAATTTATTCACAATTAAGTTATGTGTTTTTGCAACTAGGAAATGGTTTTATGTGGGTAGGAAACCAATATAAAGTTAGTGATGGAAATAAAAACTATTTTATAGATATGTTACTTTATAATGTTAAATATAACTGTTATGTAGTAGTAGAAATAAAATGTAGAAAACTTAAAAAAGAAGATAAAGGACAAGTAGAGTTTTACATGAATTTATTTGACAACTTTGTTAAAGAACCAAGTAATAACCCAACGATAGGAATAATTATTACAAAAGACCAGGATAAGTTTGTGGCAAACTTTGTTAGAAGTGAAAAAGTTGTACCACTAACTTATGAATTAGTAAATTAAAGAAAGTGTGGCCCAGTGGGCCACACTTTTATGAAAAGAACAAACTAATTAATTTTATTCTTTATCTAAACCAAATTTTTTATTGAATTTTTCAATATTTCCAGTCTTTTTAGCTTTTCCTTGAGTACCTGTATAGAATGGATGACATTCACTACAAATTTCAACATCTATTTTTTCTTTAGTTGATTTTGTTTGAAATGTTGCTCCACATGCACAAGTAACAGTAGCATCTTTTACTTCTGGATGGATATTTGCTTTCATATTCTCTCCTTCCGCCATACCATATTCATGGCATAGTAATTCGTTTTTCTTACATATTATACCATATTTTATGTTTTTAACAAGGGGGTTTTGCTATTTTTTACATTTATTCACTAATTAATGATGATTGGGTCACTAGATGTTCCTGTTCCTGAAACATAGGTTACTGTAGGTTCTAGGAAGAAAGTAGCACGTACACCACGAATGTTGATTACAGTATTACTATATATTTGACCTTGGTCTAACACACAGAACGTATAGTCTGAAGTTGCAGAATTTCGCGAAATTGTCCAGTCCGAATATCCTATAAACATCCAATTATTACTTGTTACTGTAGTATTATTATACGTTTCCATAGTTGACGTCCATGCATTTGGACTGGCCGCAAACCCATAATCTGACACATACATTAAGCCTATTTTGGCATTATATGTTGTACTTTCTGCTGGATTTGTGATTTCATTTGTATATGTTTTTGATGGAGATAATTGTACTATATTTGCTTCTGTATTTCCTCCAACCTTCCAGGTTGTTGTCGAAATTTTATTTGCCCATGTTGTTCCTATATTGTTTATAAAGTTTGCATTTAAATTTGTTTTATTTAGTAAACTTTCACTCCATATGTTTTTGAAAGTAGAAAAATCCCAATAATATAAATCTACTGTTGTTAAATCTCCTTTATACGATTTTGACGGAGTATAACTACTACTGTAATTTCCAGCTGTTCCTAATTGTTCCTTTGTATTATAATCATATTTTATTAGTTTTACTTTGCCATCTATTACTCCAATTATTCTATATAAATTATCTGTTGGACATGGACTTTCATTTGTTCCAAAGCAAACAAAATTATTTACGCTTTCACTTGGACCTGCATATCTATAACTATTGTCCCCCGCTCCATTTGTTAACGAAGAGTCATGAATATAAATATTTGAAACATCCCCCCCTTGGTCTCCAAAATTTTTAACACATGTTGCTAAATCTGTTCCACTTGTACAATAATCTGCTATTGTAGGTATCCATATATCAAAATACACATAACACTTATCGGACAAATTACCTGATACAATAACTGCTTTCTTTGTATCAGCCCAGCTAATTTCACTTTCATTCTCACATCTGGATAATTCTGCATTAAATTTATATCCTTCCGTTGGCCAATTACTCTGGGTTACTGTTTTATAATCACCAGCACCTGCTGTTTGTTCTAAATTCATAGAAATATCTTTGGAAATTATAGTTGGTTTATTATTATTTTCTTCTTCATAAATATTATTATTTTTTAAATATTTAGAATATGTTAATAATATTACTCCAATAAATAATGATACTATAAATACTATAGTTATTATTAATGAAATCTTTTTATTAGTTTTTTCCATAGTTCTTCTACTCCTTTTTAATTTATTCATTTGTTACTTTTTAGTTGATAATTATAGGGTCGGATTGAGTTCCTGTTCCTGTGACATAAGTTACTGATTGGTTAAGAAAGAAAGTTGGGCGGACACACTGGTAACCATTTACATAATTATAGCTTATGCGTCCACCATCATTTGCGTTCCCACTCTCAGTCAAAGTAAATGCATAATTGGAATTTCCAGTATCATCAGATAAATCAAACATACTAAAAATAGTCCATTCCCTGACTCCCATATACACCCAATTTATTGGGGTTGCTTCATAGTAAAGCTCCATCTGTAATGTCCATGCACTTGGGTCTGCTCCAAATCCATAGTCACTCACATACATTAGACCTATTTTTGCATCATAAGTTGTATTTAAAAATGAACTTATAATTTCATTTTTGTATGTTGCTGATGGAATATTTTGTACTATCATCCCATATGAATTTCCTCCAACTTTCCATGTTGTTGTCGCTATTTTATTTGACCATATAGTTCCTATATTATTAATAAAGTTATTATTCAGATTTGTCTTATTTAGTAAACTTTCACTCCATGTATTTGTGACTGTTGAATTATTCCAGTAGTATGTATTTATCGATGTTAAACTTCCTTTATAATATGACTCGTTTGGAGTTATTGTACCATAATAATCCCCATCTGTTCCTAACAATGCACTTGTGGCGTAATCATATTTGATTAGTTTTACTTTGTTATCAATTACTCCAATTATTCTGTATAGATTATCTGTTGGACAAGTTGTTGCATTGCTACCAAAACATACATAGTTATTTGGATTTGCTCCGGCATATCTATATGAATTATCTCCTGCTCCATTTGCTAAACTACTATTATGATAATAAATACCATTATCTCCTTGAGTGCCCGTGTATTGTGATAAAACATATTCCGCAAGGGTTGGTATTTTATATTCATCTTGTTGTATTATTAATTTAGCAGCAAAACTTTTTCCAGCATTTCCTGTTTGGTCTGCATTATAATTTACAAATGTTACTGTTATGTTCCATTGTTCTGTTTTAGTACTTGTTGTTGTGATTTCCTTATTATCAAACAAAGTGATTAAATCAGTTTTAGTTGTAATATCAAAACCAGAGATACTTGCGCCTTTACCATCTGTTACTGTTTTATATATTAAACCTGAAATACTTGTTATGGCATTTCCGCTTGCATCTTTGATTGTCAAAAGTATTTCTGGTATATTTTCATCTTGTGTATATGTAAATGTATTTTCAGAAATATTTAAATATAAGTAATAATGTTCTTTTGCTGTATTTGTTTTATTATTTGCAGTTAGCATTGCTTTAGCAAATGTTGTACCTGTTTGATTACCTGCTCCACTTGCGAAGTTATCTTGATTTAAATTTAAATTTAATGCTGAACCAGCTTCGAATGTAAATGTATCTACAGTATTGGCATTAATCTTTATGTCTGTTGATTTACCTTCTCCAGTTTGAGCTACAAAGTACGCATATGTTGCACCAATAATAGTAATAACTAGAGCTATTATTGAAATTATTGATACTATTGTTACTTTTTTATTCTCCATGATTTTTCTCCTTATTTTCATTATTATTTAGATTATATCACATAAAACACAATTTGTAATCATAATTGTGTTACTTTTATATTACAAATTTGTTTGGTATTATTAAATTGAGAGGTTTAATAGAATGAGTAAATTTATTATACCCAATATTGAAGAGGAAAATACTATAACCAAAACAATTAGGATTAGAAGGAATATTGCTAAAAAACTTGAAGAATTAGCAATTGAAAATAATATTACTTTTAATAGACTTGTTAATGAGTGTATAGATTATGCTCTTCAAAATATGGAAGAAGATACTAATAAAGAGCCAGCTACTCCAAAAAGTTAGTATCTTTTTTATATAACAGATTTTATTCAATACGATATATCTATCGTATTCTATTTAAAATTATACTCTAATTATGGTACGCTTGTCAAGGAGAGTTCAATATGAAAATAAAAGCAAGTGATTATCATACAAATGAAATAATTAAAGTAATGAGAGAATATGTTGATAAAACTCAAGTTCAATTTGCTAAAGATTGTAATATAAATAGTCGTTCATTACAAGATTATGAATATGGTACTGTTAACTATACTTTTGAAACTTTAGTTAAAATTGCTAAACATTATCATTTTGAGATAACTATTGAAAGTACTAGTAAAACCGATAAAATGATTAACAAATAATGCGCACAATGATACGCATTTTTCTTTATTTATTGTTATTTTGATTTATTATGTTTTTGAGGTTTAAGTATGAAAATTAAAATAACTAACTATAATTTAAAGAAAATTATTAGGTTAATAAAAGACAAAAATAATGATTTTTTAGCAGAAGAAAACATTAAAACATTTGATGACTTAATAAAACTTGCTAAACAATACTATTTTGAAATAACTATTGAAAGTACAAGTAAGACTGATAAAATGATTAATCATAAGTATTAATTATTTTTTTATTATGGCATATATCATTTTAGCTATTTCTTGATGAGCTAGATAGTTCATGTAATAACTATCTTTTTGTAAGTAATATTTTTCGTTTAATGATAAAGCTAATACATCTATAAAAGAAGTATTATATTTACCACAGATAGTTTTTAATTTAGAATTTATTTCAATAGCATCTTTTTTAGAAAATGTATTTGTGGGATATACTCCAATTAATATTATATCTTTTTCATAGAATTCTCTAATACTTAAAAGAAATAAATCTATTTCTTTTAAGTAGTTAGATATCATTTCTTCAGATATATTATCCACTAAAGAAAGACTTACAAATTCATCAATACCAATTGCTATTGTTAAAATATCTGTTTTAGCTATAGTTTGTTTTATAGGTGTTCTTGTTGTTTTTCCTAATGTATTTTCATCTAAATGTTCATTTAATTCATGTATTGTTTGATGAACATAAGAAAATTCATAATTGTATGTTCCTAAGTCTTTTTTATTTTCTAATTTTTCTTTTAAATAATCATTAAAACTTGTTCCTGCTACATTATATGGTGTCATACCAATACTAAAACCATCTCCGATAGATGTTAAATTTGTTTTTGATGTTACCCTTAAGCTATTAATAATTATTGTTAATGTTGCTCCGATTATAATTATTAATAATAATTTATATCTTCTTTTCATAAATTCCCCCATAAAAAAATGTAAAGATTTCTCTTTACATTATATTTCTTCAATTTTAATATTAGCACCAACACGAGATAATTTGTTGATAATTCGTTCATAACCTCTTAAAATATGTTCGGCATCATTGATAATTGTTGTGCCATCTGCTAGAAGCCCTGCGGTAACAAGGGCTGCTCCAGCTCTAAGGTCTGTTGCTGTTATAGTTTTTCCATGTAATTTTGTTGGTCCAGTTATTTTAGCGTGTTGTCTTTCAGCTTCAATATTTGCTCCCATTAAGTTTAAATACTTAACATGCCCCATTCTATTTTCCCAGATTGTTTCTTCAAATAACGATATACCATTTGCTTGTGTTAATAACACTGACATTGGTTGACCTAAATCGGTTGGGAAACCTGGATAAACCACTGTTCTTACATTTGTTGGTTTTAAATTTGCACTTTTATTTAATATCATTTTATGGTTATTTAATTTAAAATTAACTCCCATTTCTTGTAGTTTATTTAATAAAACTATATTATGTTCTGGTATCATACCATCAATTTCTAAGTTATCTCCGAGAAGAGCTCCCATTATGATGTATGTTCCAGCTTCTATTCTATCGGGTATTACTTTAATTTCTGCTCCATGAAGTTCTTTTACTCCTTCAATTTTTATTTCTTCTGTTCCTGCTCCAGTTATTTTTGCTCCCATGTTGTTTAAAAGTTCTGCTATATTTACTATTTCTGCTTCACGAGCTGCATTATTAATAATAGTTGTACCTTTAGCTAATGTTGCTGCAATCATGATATTTATTGTAGCACCCACGGATGCAAAATCTAAAAAGATATTGGCTCCATGAAGTTCTTTAGCATCAAGGATGTACTTTGAGTCTTCTTTTGTAATTGTTGCTCCAAGAGCCTCAAAACCTTTTAAATGTAAATCAATTGGTCTTGAACCGATATTACATCCACCTGGAAAATACATTTCAACATGTTTGTATCTAGCAAGTAGTGAACCCATAAAATAATATGATGCTCTTAATCTATTACTTAGATTTTCTGGTATTACAACATTTTTCATATTTGATGCATCAATATCAATATTATCTTTATTATTAATAACAGACACATTTAATAATTTTAATATTTCAATAAGGGCATCTCTATCAGATATATTTGGAACATTAGAAATATGAACATTGCCATTTGCCATAATTGCTGCAGGTATTAATGCAACAACACTATTTTTTGCTCCCCCGATTTTGATTTTACCACTTAAAGGTTTGTTTCCTTCAATTATTATTCTTTTCAAAATAAATCACCTCTTTATAATATTTATGGCATAGAAAAAAGAAATATTATTGTTCTTTTCCACATACTTTGCAATATTTTGAGTCACCATCAATTAATTTACCACAATATTTACAATATATTTTATTATTTGATAATCCATTTTTTATTGCAGATGTAGCTATTTCTATTCCATCTTTATTTATATTTGCTTTTCTTATTACATTTTCTTTCATTATATCTTCACGATTATCTAATACTTCTTTTTCAGCATTTATTTCTACATCTTTTGATGTGGAAATAATATCTTTTAAATCTTCTTTACTATATTCCATCATGTGTTTAGTAGCTTTTATTTGTCTACTCATCCATTTCCCCCTTAACTTTGGACTTACCATTAAAGCAATAGTAAAAATAAAAGATAAACCAATTAAAATTGGTACTATAGAACATAACTTAAATTTCTAACGAAATTCAAGTATCTGTGTTACCTCACGGTAA
>OJAW01001673.1_pt1 | contig 12314 bp, 15 predicted proteins | sample 1589151 | NCBI WGS metagenome assembly OJAW01 (sample SAMN03283290) | human gut metagenome | biome: human-associated habitat; material: feces | host: Homo sapiens | place: Peru | collected 2012 | reverse complement strand
GCTTAGCTGGCAGAACTTCTCATTTTATTTTGTGCTAAATCTTGACACAGGACCATCAAAAGCATCAGGATTTGTAGATTGGAAAGAACTACTAAATGACATAGCACAGGAAATCCAGTTAGATGTGGAAAAAGAACCCGATTTAGTTGAGGTTGCTCAATATTATTGTAATGAAAAAAGAAGTCGAAATGAGATAAACGAAAAAATTTTAAATCGATTTGTAACAGAATCCAAAGAAAGTGAAAGTATACGTATATTAGCAGAATTGCCAATTCGAGTTTTTTGGACCACGAATTATGATCATTTACTTGAAGATACTTTAAAAAAATATGGAAAACGTATTGACATCAAAATGACAGTTGAAAGTTTAGCAACTAATTTATCAGGTAATGATGCTATTGTATATAAAATGCATGGTGATTACTTAGATCCCTCATCATGTGTAATACTAAAAGATGATTATGAAGTATATAATGATAAGAGACAATTATTTACCACAACATTGCAGGGCGATTTAGTGTCAAAAACGTTTTTGTTTATAGGTTTCAGCTTTGAAGATCCCAATCTAAAGTATATATTAAGTAGAATAAGAATTTTATTAGATCAAAATAGAAGAACACACTATTTATTCTTAAAGAAAATCCAAAAAGAAGATTATAAAAAACGATCTAAAAATTATTATTATGATTTAAATAAACAGAACTTACAGGTACATGATTTGAAACGTTATGGTATTGAAACCATTCTTATTGATAATTACAGCCAAGTGCCTTCTATTCTTAGAGAAATAAAAATAGCTTCCAAGTGTAAAAATATATTTATATCAGGATCGGCACATGAATATGGAAAGGATTGGGAAACAACCGCCCCAATATTTATTAAAAAGCTTGTTAGTAACTTGTGTAAAAGAGATTATAGAATAATTACGGGACATGCAAGAGGAATTGGAAGTTTTGTTATAAGTTCTGTAATTGAAGAATGTCAAGCTAATGTTGGAAAATTAGAAAAACATTTAATGATAAAAGCATTTCCCTACGAAGATAAAGACAGAGCCGATTATATACAGTTAAAAAGAGATTATAGAAAGGGAATTTATAAATATGCAGGAATAGCCATTTTTATGTTTGGGAACAAAGAATTCGATAAGGAAACTATTTTAGCTGATGGCGTGTATGAGGAATATAAAATAGCATTAGAAGCAGGAGCTTATATAATACCTATCGGTTCTACAGGTTATATGGCAAAAAAAATATGGGATGAAGTATCTTTACGCATAAATGATTTTCCATATTTAAAGGAAAATGCCGAAATTTTTCAAAACTGCACAGACTATGATAAAGTAATTAATGCAATTCTATCAACAATTAATATAATACAAACTCAGTATTAAAACATTATAAAAAAGTATGATGGTTGTATATATTGACATTTAAATAGGTTATTATTTATTAGTTAATCTGAAAATAATTTATTAATTGTATTAATGATGCCATTACAGCATTATATATTCCAATATAAATATCATAGCTAGGTATAAAATCTATATTAAAACAGTATTCTCTAAGAATATTACTAAATAAAAACATTGACGTAACTATATCATTCTGTACGGGATGTGCTTTTGATATAGCGTATATAACACCACCAATATTGCATAAATCAATAATAGATAGTCTAATATCTGTAGAGTTATATTTAGAAAGATTTATTAATGCCGCTAAGGTTTCTTTACAAGGAAAATTATATTTTTTTATAGTTTCAAATGTTTTTTCAATTGAATAAATACTAGAATTATTCGATGCAAAGAAACGACTCAAGACTCTGCAAAATATATTAATGTGTTCATTTAAATTGAAAGGTTGAGAATTTATTTTTTCAAATGCAATTTTATTTAACCATGGTATTTTATTGTAAACAATTGCCTTTTTTAAATCTACGAAAATAGGAATAATATTTTTAGGTTTCTTTTTATAAAAAAGTTCTAATTCATTCATTGGCCACGATCTTTCTAAAAAATTCTTATCAATAATGGCAATACAGAATCTTGAACGATTAATAGCATCTTGAATTTCAGAGTAAATAGGGTTCCCTACTAATATTCTTTTGCGATCTATCCATACTCGGATACCAATGCTGTTCAAATATTGAGCTAAAGGAATGGCTATTAATTGCTTTGTCTCTCTGCTATGTGATATAAAAAAATCAAAATCTTCTTTTGTACTCATAGTTTTTGTCTCCATAATATCCCAATTTCTAATAGATAATACTGGATTATCCATCACCTCCCTTCTTTAATTACTTAATATTCTATTTTACCCAATATTAAAATCCTTCCTCGGATGCTTTGTAGTCAGAATATCACGCTGCTTTGACATAGCTACATGAGTATAAATTTCTGTTATATTTATAGAGCTATGTCCCAAAATCTCTTGAATATAACGGATATCAACATCTGCCTCTAAAAGGCTGGTGGCAAAAGTATGCCGGAACATATGTGGAGTTATATGCTGTTCTGTGTGAGTCAGAGATACATATTTGTTGATCATTCTGCGGACGGATTGATCAGATAGGGGCGTACCATTCTGATTGACAAAAAAATGATTACAATTATAAATTTGAGATGAGAATGATGCTCTATATTTTTGGAGTGTATTTATGACATCTTCGTTTCCTATCTGAACGCGTCTCTCTTTAGAACCTTTTCCATAAATCAAGACTGTTTTATCTAACAGATTCACATCATTTATTTTTAGTGAGCAAAGTTCGGAAATTCTGATTCCGGTTGCAAATAGTAGTTCAATTACAGCTGCATCGCGGAGTGCATTTTTCTTTTGGTAGTTGCTTGGTGCATTCTTTTGATAATTATATATTGCAGATAGGAGTGTCTCTATGGTGCGAAGAGGGATTGTCTTGGGGAGGATTACAGGTTCTCGGAATTTAATCTGCAATTTGTTAAAGGGATTTGCAGCTATTACATCCCGATATTCCAGGTAATGAAATAATGCTTTGATAGATGCAATTTTTCTTTTGACTGTTTTGGGTTTGTACTTTGAATGCAACCGGGCCAGATAGCTTTCTATGATTTGAGGTGTAATTGCGGATACATCGGTGATATCAATGGAATTTGAAAATTGTCTTAAATCAATTCTGTATGCCTTTAGGGTCTTTTGGTCCAGTCGTTTCTGAAAATTACAATAGTTCAGATAGTTTTCAATTATGGGTTTTAAGTCGTTCATTATGAATACTCCTTTTTCATTTGTTTGTATATAGGTTACACAAAGCAGCATAGATTTGACAAATTTGCAAATTATTACAAAAAATCGACAGATTATTACAATTACACTATAGAGCTGTTCTGATGTGGTATAAAGAAATCAGACGTTTGTTTTAAGGCGTACAAAAAGCACAGGGTAAAGGAGAAAAAAATATGCCGGATAAAAATTTTGAAACAAATAAGGTTGTAACATTATTAAATAAATGGGCAGAAGATTCGGATGCCGTCATTTCAATTAAATTTGTTAAAAAAATTAAAAAGATTGTTAATGAACCACAGATGACAATGGAATTAAAGCGTAATATTTTAAAAATGCAGATCCCATATATTGAGAAAGAATTGGAGAAGAATAATCTGGTAAACTATGATCCGTTAGGTTGTATGGACAATGAAATAGAACTGACTGATGCAGAGAAGGTTATTTCGATTGATAGTAGAGATGAAGCAAATGTAAATTATTTGGCAGAAATCAATGAAAAGAAATTTGATTGGGGAAGTGTTGATTATTATGTTGTAAGTGTGGAAAAAGGGGAAGAAGTAATTAAACTATATCGGCAGTTTCCGAAGTTGAGAAGATTACGAAAAGGAATTTTTTTACAGGCTTTTATGGATGAATTGGTGCAGATGGAATCCGAGTTTATTGGTCTTGACGAAAGTGTGGATATTTTGGAATGGGAGGGGAAGCTTATTATCTTTAATCATATTGCATTAGAAAGAATATTTGGTTATAAAGACCTTTTCGAAAGAAATACTGTAAAGGCATTATCGATTATCAGGGAAAATAATATTTTTGCGGATATGGATATGTTTGAGCAGGATTGCATGCGAAATGTACGTATAATGAAAAGACTTACATCTGTGGTGTTAAAAAATCGTTTGAAGCTTTTCTTTGATAATTACGATAAAGTACCGGAAATTGTAAAGGAAAATAATCTTAAAATTGATTTTGATGCAGAAGGAAAAATTGTATATAAGGATAAGACAGAATTGTATAGGATTACCAACTTGATGGCAGATTCCTATTTCAGATCATTGTTGTTAGACCGGTTGGGAGTTGCAAAGTTAGAAGGTAATATGGAGGAATAGCATGTTTACAAAGATACTTAAATGCATTTGGTTTGTTTCGTCATATATGCCTTTGTATTTTCTTTTAATCATTTATAATCTTGATATTCAACAAATAGAGGATAAAAGTCCTTTTTATTCATTGTATAAAGCATGGAACGACAATGCAATATTTAATTGGGTAATGTTAGGTTTATGTATTTTATCTATTCTTTCTCTATCAGTAGTTTTTATGATAAAAAGTAACAGAGTGATGAAATGTCAGGTAAGCCAGATTAAAAATGGCTCTCCAGATGTATTAAATTATTTTATTACATATCTTTTCCCTATATTGACAATGGATATTGAAAATGGAAACAGTGTTTTTTGTAATATTATTATCTTTATTATTATTGGAATGTTTTATTTGCAAAGTGAACAGTTACACTGGAATCCAACCTTGATATTTATACGAATCAAAATCTTTGAAATTAATGGGAATATTGTTTTAACAAGAAAAGATAGAAAATGGTTAGAAGCATATATTGCAGATAATAGTCAGATTTGGATACATGAGATTAGTCCTGGAGTATATTTTGAAAAAGAATCAAAATAATTTAAGAGAGTTTTTTGCAAATTATTACAAAAAAACGACAAATTATTACAATTGACAAAAATGATTAAAATTATGTGTTATAAAAAAAGGGAACCTACAAACATAGAAGAATTAGGAGGAAGTAGTATGAAATTCAAAAAATTATTAAAAAGGATATCTACATCCGGAGTGTTGGCATCATTTGCATTATGCATGGCAACAGTAGCAGCTAATAGTGAATGCTTTTACGTATTTCATCAGTCAGAATTACCTGACAATCTGAAAAAATACAGAAAATTCTGATGATGAAAAAACTTGCAGAAAAATTAACAGCATACGTTATTGGCAAGGGAATAGTCACAGAGACGGAAAAAGATATTTATCTCTATGGCTTTCAAATGGGGTTGGAATTGATTTCCAACCTCATTGTAAGTATTGCAATTGCTATTATGATGGATATGATTCCTCAGGCAATTATATTCTTTGTTATCTTTATTCCAATCAGGACCTATGCGGGAGGTTTTCATTTCGATTCTTATTTGCCGTGTTTTTTATTATCTGTAGTAACTTATGTTGTAGTACTGAAATTAGCGGGAATAGTGTCTTTTACAAGCTGGATTTGTGTAGTTGTTGATGGATTGTTACTTCTCTTAATTCGAGGTCTGTTTCCAGTACAAAATATACGTCGCGTTTTGGATGAGGATGAAAAAAGATATTTTTTGAAAAAACTCAGATGTATCATATTCATGGACTGTATATTGATATTGGGGCTGTGGATATTGGGTTACGACAAGCTTTTGATAGTTGCAAGTTTAACCCTTGTTTTAATTGTGATTACTATGATTGTGGGGAAGATTAAGTTTTGGATGCAATGTAAAATTAAGAAATAGGGAAATGTAGTAAAAATGAGGAAAGGTGAAGCTTATTAAATGGGAAAAGAAGTGTTTAATATTAATAATAGTCTTAATGAAAAATTAGAAGTTGGTTCCTTGAAAATAGGAAATAATGTCATTATTTATAATGAGTCATTTATTACAATCAAAAATATCGCTGGTGTAAGTTGGGGAAAAGAACCGCCGAAGCGATATCCAAAGTGGTTATTTGTTATACCTATTATTGGACTTTGGGCATTATTTTCTGGAATGACTGTTGTTGGAATCGCCGCTATTGCTATCAGTGGTCTGTTTATTTATCTTATATATGCTTATAATGGGGCTTTAGGTGAATATATAATGATTCATTTAAATTCAGGAAAGACGCTTTTTTTAAATAGCAGTAATCATGAATTTTCACTTCGTGTTATGGATACAATTATAAACTGCATTAATACAGGAGAGAGTTACAATATCAACTTTAATTCCTGTTCCATTCAAAATCTGCAAAACGGAGAAGTTAATATTATGAAGGAGTAAATAGATGCAAATTACATTTAATAACTCAACGTTTAATGGAAATACTCAGATGGGAGATCTTAATATTATGAATCTCTCTGGAAGTCAGCTAAAAGAGAATGATTGGATAAGAATTGAGGAGTCTATAGAGAATGCTTTGAAAGATAAAGCCTTGACGGACGAGCAAGAAAGTGTGCTACAAAAAACGAATGAAATAGTTCGAAAAAAAGATGAATCTGCGTTGAAAAAATATTTGCGGACAAAAGGTGCAGATTTATTTACAGGAACATTCTCAGGTGTTTTGGCGGGAGGAATTGTAGAGTTATTGTCTAAACTTGTCTAAATGAAAAATCATAAAGATTAAGGATCGGGAATGGTTATGACAGAAATAGAAAATGAAGCTTATTTAAAAGACATGCAGCTCCTAGCATTAAAAAGGGCCGGAAAAATCCTAGGTAGAGAGATTTCTGTACAAAGTTTTAATGGGATCATTGGGGGCAAAAATGGAGTATATAATGTTGATGCACTAGATTATCAAAATGCAGATGAATATGTTAAGGCATGGCACATTCAGCATGAGAATATTTATGAGAGAGAAAAAAAATTGTGGTTATGAAAAGTCCTCGCATAGAGTTCATGCGTTATTAGAGGATGATCTTCTAAGGGAGTATATTGATAGTTGGCTTAGGAGAACGTTTTATAGAAAGAATAGGAACTGAAGGATTAAATTGTTGTTGGATAATAGAAGATTATCCGTTAAAGGTTTCATTATTAAGCAAAATAATTTACTGGAGAAAAAATTAATGGATTCATTATTAAAAGAATATATTAATATATATAATAGTATGAAGGAGAATAATAAAAATTGTATTCCATTATGTGCTGCTGAAACATATATTTCAGATTTTGCAAAACAACCATTAAACTCTGAATTTGAAGGGAAATATTATTTCTTTAAAAAAAATAATATTTCCGAGTTAAAAGAGCTCATAACATCTGCATGTTATCGATTATTTCAATCAAAATATGCAAATGCAGAAAGTTTAAGTGGAATTAATTGTTTTACCGTTTGTGCTATGTCTCTTTTAACATCAGGGCAAAAGGTTTTATTATCAACTCCGGAACAGGGTGGTCATGCATCTATGCCCGTTATATTAGATACATTAAACATCTCATATGACACAATTCCGTATGACTTTAGTAAATATCAGATTGATTATGATAATTTAAATAAAATGTGTAGTACCGAAAAATATTCATTTATTATTTTTTGTCAATCAGATTTAATAAACGTACCTGACTTAAGTAAAATACATCTCACCAATGGCATGGGAATCATCTATGATGCGACACAAACATTAGGTTTAATTGCCGGTGGATGCATACCGAATCCTTTAAATTATCCCAATGTTGTTTTATTAGGTGGAACACATAAAACGTTACCAGCAGTAGCTTGTGGTTTAATTATGACAAATACGGACTTATATATCGAAAAACTAAACTCTAATATTACCCCTAATTATCTTAGAGATATTCAACCAAACCATATGGCATGTTTGTTGCTTTCGCTAATTGAACAAATCGAATACGGACAGCAATATCAACATACAACAGTTGCCCTTGCTAATATGTTAGGGAAAAAATTGGAACAACTCGGCTTTAAGGTTGCAAAAACTGATAATGCATACACAACGACACATCAAATTTTTTTACTTATGAATGAAAAAGAAGCTGATAATTTTTATGCTATGGCTCTTAATTATAATATTTCATTAAATCAAAAACATAAAAAATTATTCCATAATGATGGAATACGATTGGGAACCCAACAAATAGCTCGTTACAACTGGCAAGAACAAGATATAGAAGCTCTTGCTAAACTTCTTTTCCTAATAAAAAGCAACGGTTCATATGAAAATGTTAAAAATATTAGGGAAAATTTAATTACAAAAAAAATTCCTCATTTTACTTATAATGAAATAATTATAGAATAGTCATAACTCTATGCTCAAAACAATCAATAATCTGCTTATAATTGGGATCTTCTAATTCTATAGAATTTATTCTTCGAATGAGTAATGTGCCATAAGCATTTTTATTTTTGCATAATGTTAAAATTTGTTCTTTGGATAAAATATTTTCTGATTTAAAGATAGATACCTTTTTTATTTTTGCTAAATAATATTTCATAATATTAACTTGAATCTTTATATTTTGATCTTCTGTTTGCATTAAGCACTTATTGTAGTCCGATAGAGCTGCTTTATATTTTTGAAAAATTCTATTTATTTCGGCCCTTACAAAATATGCGTTTGCCAATAACCTATTGTTTTCTTTTTTGTATATTTCAATAGCAGTGTTAATAGGCTCAAGAATTTCTTTTCTTTTATATTTATTTTGATAATATAAATATATAGATTCATTTCGCATTATTTTTAATATATCTTTATCATTTTTTTCTAACTGGCTATTTTTACAGAGTTCAAAAGTTCTTAAGAAAACAAATAAACTATCAAAATTAGAATAAGGAATAAATAGGTCATCAATAAAATATTTGGCAACCAGAATGCCTAACGCATCAGTCGATCCACATATGTTATTCGTTTGAATTGAGTGCAATATGATAAGTGCTTTATCACATTGCCATAAATGTTTATAATAATGAGCTTCTAATATATCTACTTTATTATTAACATTATAAATTTGTAATTCTTTTCTTTTCAACGCTATCAAAATATCTAATGCATTTTGATAATGATTAAGTAAATGTTCACAATCTGACTTCATAATATAAAATTTAAAGAATAAATCGTTATTATAGGGGATTTCTTTGACGTATTTTTCTTCAAATATCTTTAAATCATTTTGCGATAAAGAATACTCACCTCTAAATAATTGAACCTGTATATTATTCAGTTCCATATCATATTTAGTTTGTAAATTTCCGGCAAGTTGTTTTATCCAAATTATATATTCTTGATGTTCTAATAAAAAATGAATTTTTCCTATATTTCCATATGTTAAATTATATAAGCATTCTATTTCTTGTTTATTTAATCTATCAATATTTTTATAATTTTTATTTATATTTTCCTGAAGTGCTGGTATATTAGTTTGTTCAAATTCAGATATATTATATATAGCTCCTTTAGTTTCAATCATATCTGTTGTAACAAGTATTAGTGTAAATTTATATGTATCTAGTTTCGAATAAATATAGTCTAATTTACTAATATGATCAGATATGATTAATGTTTTAGAGGATACAATATTATCCTCAAAAAAAGAATTTATTTCTACTTCCGTTATTTTTTTCATGTCCAAATAATACACATTTTTAAAGTGCTTTTTTAATGGACTTATGTATTGAAATTCCTTATCCCTGAAATGTTTAATGTAATCAATTAGTTTAAAAACCAACCATGTTTTTCCACACTGACTACCATTGCCAGTTAGTTGTATTACTTGATTTTTGTTTAATAGATTTATTAGATTTTGTAAGTCTTTTTGCCGATCTGTAAATGTATTTTGTGATAAACGATTTTGTAAACTCAGCTTTTCTTTATAACGTTCTTTGAGTATTGGCAAAACAGTATAAATATAAGGAATAATTACTATCAATATACTTATGATAACTTTTAATATGCTGTTTTTTTGATTCCCTTCTATTAATAACATCAAAATAAGAGATAAACCTAATATTATTGGTAAAAATAAAAACAACTTTGTATTTTTTCTATTTACCTTCATTTACAATTCCTCGTGTTCTTAATAGTATGATTCTACGATATTTTTAACGGATAATCTTCTATTATCCAACAACTCTGTTTTATTAACGTTAAAACTAAATTTTGCCTTAAAAACTTACCAATTTTTACAATAAACATGCTAATTATTACAAGTGCCCCACGGGGCCCTTTTTTTATGGTATAAATAATCAAAAATAGGAGTATACAGAGGAAGAATAATGAAAGGTATTATTTTACCAACAGATAAATATAATGAATTTTTCACAAGGTATATAAAGCTTCACCAGGATGTTCTTACTGATATTGAACATTGCAAAATGGAGATGGATACACTGTTGCATACAGATGGTGGTTTTTATGCAGAAATGATTTCCGAGTATTTAGAGGAATTATTAGAAAGATGGGATAGTGTTTATTCCCAGATATTGAAAACAGAATTTGATCAGAAAGAAAAAATTGTATCTGATTATTTAGAAAAGATGCAGGCAGCAGATGAGGAATAAAACTAAATGGGAAAAATAAGTGTAAATTTTGCTAATGTGGAAGCAAAAGTAGAAGAACTGGATAATTATACACAACAAAATATAATATCAAAAGTCGAACTGGAATATGTCAAATTACAACAATTATTAAAGGAAGCGGAGGGAACCTTTAATGATGAAATGATAGTTGCATTAGAAACGGAAAAGCAAGGTGTCTTGGATTTTGCGAATTATATGCGAAATATTTATATGTTAGTACAAACATCTTCTGCAGAATTTGAAACAGTCGATAAACAGCACGCGCGAAAAAAAGATCTGAGTAAGAATAAAAAGAGGAAAGACATTGGCAAAGATAGAAAGTATGACATCAAAAGTAGCTACGGAGCAAAGAGCGAAAGAGGCAGCAGAGCAGGCGAGAAAAACCGAGATTATGAAAAGAATCTATGAGTTGGAAAAAGAAAAAACAGAATGTTTAGAGTGTATTAGTTCCTTACAAACGGTTAAAGGACAATTAGTAAATCTAGAATCTTCATGGAAAAGCGTTTTTCACAATCAGATGAAAAGTGACATTGTACGTGAGGTTGTTATTCCGGGCGTTTTTGAAGGAACTTCTGCTGCAACAATAAAAAATACGATGGATGGTGCAATGGAGAAGATGAAGAACAGCATGACTGGGATAGATGACGTTGAGGGAGCTATATCTATACAGATTGAAAAATTAAATCAACATATTGAACGCTTAAATTTAAAAATTCGAAACCTAAGAACATCATTGTAAGAAATACGGGGGAATTGAGATGTCGCAAAAGCCTATAATTTTAAAACATAATATTTCCTGCAATATGGATATGATCAACGAATTTGCGGGTGGAGTTAGTAGATTATTTATGAATGCACAGGACATATTGTCTGATGGCGAAGGAATATTAAAATCTATAGAGGGAATTGTATGTTCCATTCCAGAAGAAGCACGGTATGCTGGTTTGCTTGATTGTGTTCATGCATGTTGTTCGAAAATCAAAATGTGCGATATGAGCGCAACCGGCTTTGGAATTATAGGAAAGACCAATAGCTATGTTGATAACCTGTACTCTATTGATAATCAATATGCAGAAAAATTAGGGGAAAGTAGATGGAATAAGACAAAAGAAATATTGAATCATGTAGAAGCTCAGAAAATGTTCTTGGAAAAGGGAAAAGTGTGTACGCATAGGGGGTGCAAATGTAATCTAGATGTGGAAAACGAAGATGCTAAAGCGATAAAAACTTTGCAAAGATTAAATGATGTATACGCTCATGTTCAGGATCAAAGTGCAAGGGATTATTATCAGAAAAGATTGAATGAATATTTTAATGAAAAAATCCAACCAATTTTAAGTCAAAGAATTAATGATGCCAATGATGTGACTTGTGGATATTACTTATCAGGAGAAAAAACGTTAAATAGTATATCTCATGCATGGAACAATGTTTTGTATATTACAAAATATTGTACATTATACTTCAATATATCCCGAAAGGCAATAGGATTCAAACCGCATTAACTACTTGTAAAATAAGGAATTTCGTCTGGGATAGTCCGTGTAACCAGCGGGAAACAACCTCATTTAGCACACCTTACACGGACTCAGTTAAGCGCTTGATATATAAAGAAAAAAGACGCTTTTCAGCGCCTTCATCTTGAATGGCAGGGGCAGACGATCACTCTGCGCTGCGCTTGAGTTGCACTGCGTTCACGCTTTTGGCAAAGCGCCGGCGTACTCCCGTCCGCCTTTCGCT
>OJAW01001666.1_pt1 | contig 12346 bp, 10 predicted proteins | sample 1589151 | NCBI WGS metagenome assembly OJAW01 (sample SAMN03283290) | human gut metagenome | biome: human-associated habitat; material: feces | host: Homo sapiens | place: Peru | collected 2012 | reverse complement strand
AGTCATAATAATGCTAATGTTATTGCTATGAGTGAAGAAGTTGATCATGAAGTTATGAAAAAGATAGTTAATAATTTTATTGAAACACCTTTTTCTAATGTTAGTAAATATATTAGAAGAAATAATATGATTAAGGAAATTGAAAATGAATAAATTTGTTTTATATTTATTTGTTTTACCTTTAGTTATTTATACTATGGATAGTGTTAACTTTAATAGTATATTCAAGAAAAATAAGGTTTTTCAAGCTAGAATATTTTATATTTTAGTTATGTTCTCTTTATCATATTTGGTATGTAATTTTTTGTATGATTTTTTAAATATTATTAAGTAGTAAAATACTTAATTTTTCTTTTATTTTTCTTTGTTATGTGATAAAATACATACAAGTGGTGATTTTATGTTTAAAATTGGTAATGTTACTATTAAAAATAATATTGTTTTAGCTCCAATGGCAGGGGTATGTAATAGTGCTTTTAGAAAGATTATTAAAGAAATGGGGTGTGGTCTTATCTATGCTGAAATGGTTAGTGATAAGGGACTTGTTTATGATAGTAAGAAAACTAAAGATATGTTATATTTTGAGGAATGTGAGAGACCAATAGTTCAGCAAATATTTGGTAGTGATTTGGATACTTTTGTAGAGGCTGCTAAAATGGTTGAAGATATTATGCATCCTGATATTATTGATATTAATATGGGATGTCCCGTACCAAAAGTTGCTATTAAGTCACAAGCAGGAGCTGCTCTTCTTAAGAATCCTGAAAAGATATATGAAATTGTTAGTGCTGTTGTTAAGAGCGTTAATGTTCCTGTTACTGTTAAAATTAGAAGTGGATGGGATAATAATAGTATAAATGCTGTTGAAGTGGCTAAAATAGTAGAAAAGGCTGGGGCATCTGCTATTTGTGTTCATGGTAGAACTAGGAGTCAGGGATACTCTGGGACTGTTAATTTAGATATTATTAAAGCTGTTAAGGAAAGCGTTAATATACCTGTTATTGGTAATGGTGATATTAAGGATATTGAAAGTGCTAAAAGAATGTTTTCTTATACTGGTTGTGATGCTATTATGATTGGTAGAGGAGTTTTAGGTAATCCTTGGTTAATTAAAGAACTTGTTACTTATTTTGATGATGGTACTATTATTGATAAGCCTAGTTATAAGGAAAGAATTGATATGTGTTTTCATCATATGGATTATTTGATGAAGATTAAACCTGAGAAGGTAGCAGTATTAGAGATGAGAAGTCATATTGCTTGGTATTTGAAGGGAATGAATGGTAGTCAAGAAGTTAAGAATGCTATATTTAGGGCTACTAATAGAGATGATATAGAAAAAATATTAAATAACTATTTGAAAAAAATGGAAAATAGTATATAATATGTGTATAGGTGATTTTTATGAAAGCGGATTTTTTTAAGAGAATATTTGCATATTTAATTGATTACTTTATTATTACGATAGTACTTATGGGAATTACTGCTAGTGTTAATATTGGTAGTGATCTTACTAAGGAAATTAATGATGTAATGAATGATTATAAAGAGGGAAATATTACTGTGGAGGAATATACTGAAAAGGTAATGCCACTTAATTATGAGCTTACTAAACGGAAACTTCCAGTCAATGTTGCAACCTCTGTTGTATTCATTGGCTATTATATTGTTTTTGCTTACTTTAATAAAGGACAAACTTTGGGTAAGAAATTACTTAAGATTAAAGTTGTTAATGATAAGGGTGAGAGACCTAGTATTTGGAATATGGTTATTAGAGGATTATTAATATATGGTATTGTTACAACTTTATATAGTACGATAAGTATAAACTTTTTAGATATGAAAAAGTTTAATTATAGTGTTAGTGTAATATCTGCTATTGAGAGTATGATTATTATCATTAGTATTCTTATGATGTTATATAAGAAGGATGGCAGGGGACTTCATGATATTATTGCTAAGACTAATGTGATAAGAGAGGAATGATAAAAATGGAAAGAACTGATCAAGAATTAGTTAGAATTGAAAAAGCAAATAGAATAAGAGAAATGGGGATGGATCCTTTTGGACATAGATTTGATAGGACACATTCATCTGAAGATATTAGAGAGCAATATAGTAAATATGAACACGATGAATTAGAAAAATTAGAAGATAAAGTTACTATTGCTGGTAGAATTATGTTTATTAGAAAGATGGGAAAGGCTTCTTTCTTTAGTATTCAAGATAAGACTGGTAAGATGCAAGTATATATTTCTATTAATGATGTAGGAGAAGAAACTTATAATTTATTTAAGACTGCTGATATTGGAGATATTGTTGGTGTTACTGGTAAGGTTATGAAAACTAAGACTGGAGAACTTACTGTTAAATGTTTAGAATATACTCATTTAGTTAAGGCACTTAGACCTTTACCTGAAAAATTCCATGGTCTTACTGATATTGAAGAAAGATATAGAAGAAGATATGTTGATTTAATTATGAATGAAGATTCTAAGAAGACGGCTTTTCTTAGACCTAGAATTATTAGATGTATTCAAAATTATATGGATGGATTAGGTTTTGTTGAAGTTGAAACTCCAGTACTTACTACTTTACTTACTGGTGCTAGTGCTAGACCTTTCTGTACTCATCATAATGCACAAGATTTAGATATGTATCTTAGAATAGCTTTAGAGCTTCCTTTAAAGAGACTTTTAGTAGGTGGAATGGAAGCTGTTTATGAGATTGGTAGAGTATTTAGAAATGAAGGTATGGATACTAGACATAATCCTGAATTTACAGAAATGGAAGCATATCTTGCTTATAGTAATTTAGATGGTATGATGGATATGACTGAGGGTATGTTTCAAACTATTGCTAGGGAAGTTTTTGGTAGAATGACTTTTAATTGGTGTGGTAATGAAATTAATTTAGAAGGTCCATGGAAGAGAGTTAGTATGGTTGAGGCTATTAAAGAAAAGACTGGTATTGACTTTAAGAAAGATATGAGTGTTGAAGAGGCTCTTAAGTTAGCAGAGGAACATCATATCGAGGTTGAGGAACATGAAAAGAGTTTTGGACATATTGTTAATTTATTTTTTGAAAAATATGTTGAAGAGACTTTAATTCAGCCTACATTCTTATATGGTCATCCGATTGAGATTAGTCCACTTACAAAGAAGAATCCTGAGGATCCTAGATTTGTAGATAGATTTGAATTGTTTATTGGTGGTAAGGAATTTGCTAATGCATATACTGAACTTAATGATCCTATTGATCAATTAGAAAGATTTGAAAATCAAATTAAAGAAAGAGAACTTGGTAATGATGAGGCTAATGATATTGATATGGACTTTATTGAAGCATTAGAGTATGGTATGCCTCCTGCTGGTGGTATTGGATATGGTATAGATAGGTTATGTATGTTATTTACTGAATCTGATTCTATTAGAGATGTTATTTTATTTCCTACTATGAAGGAGAGAAAATAGTTATAAAACCAATAAAAATAAGGGAAAACTTGAGTTTTTCTCTTTTTTTTATTTACATTTACTTGTTTTGTGATATAATTATTGTTAGAGGAGGTTAATATGAAAAAGCATAGTTTATTTAAAGTTATTTTAATTGTGTTAGGAGCATTACTTGCAGTAGATGGTATTCTTGCTATACTTGGATATTTTGTTCCAGCATTAGAAGGTAAATATACTATGATTGCACTAGGTGATGTTCTTATTAATTTTGTTCAATCATTCTATTATTTCTTTGATACTGTAGTTTATCTATTAGTACTTGGAGCTTTTTATGGTGTTCTTAATGAAGTTCCTGCTTATAAGAAATTAGTTGATAATATTGCTCAAAAAGTAAAAGGACATAGTGAATTATTTGTATTTATTGTTACTGCTTTATTTGCAGTACTTACTTCAGTTACTGGACTTGTTAATGTTCTATTAGTATTTGTACCATTTGTTATAGCTATTATTATGTTACTTGGTTATGACAAATTAGTGGCTATTAGTTCTACTATTGTATCTATGCTAGTAGGATTTATTGGTGGTATATTTGTTACTTTTAGAGATCCTAATAGTTATTATGGATATAGTGCTACTACTATAGAGAAAATGACTAATATTAGTAATACTTCACTTTTATTACCTAAATTAATTTTATTAGTATTAGGTATTACATTACTTATATTCTTTATTAAAAAACATATTAAGAATGTTAATGATAAAAAAGTTAAGTATGAACTAAATGAAAGTAATGAAGTTAGTGTTTCTGAAGTTAAGGGTGACTATAAAAATATTAAAACATGGCCTATTATTGTTATGTTATCAGTTATATTAGTTATTCTTATTTTAGGATATTTACCTTGGAACACTTTATTTGGTATTAAATGCTTTGATAAGTTTAATGAATGGTTACTTGGAATTAAGATTGGAGAGTTTACTATTTTCTCTAATATTGTTTCTGGTAATATGTATGCATTTGGTAACTGGGCTGGTTTAGGTTCTTATATGTCAATTATCATTACTTTAATTTTATTTACTTTAATTATTAAATTTGTTTATAAAATTAAATTTGATGAAACTGTTCATAATTTTGTTAATGGATCTAAAAAAATGGTTGGTACTGTTTTCTTAGTTATTCTTACTTATGCTATACTAGTTTCCACTTATAACCATAGTTTTATTTCTACTATTATTACTTGGGTTTCTGAGTCTAAATTAGGAATTAATTTGGTTACTGCTAGTATTATTTCTGCAATTGGTAGTTTACTTCATTCTGACTTATATTATACTGTTGCTGGTGTTTATTCACCTTTAATTAGTGCAGTTAGTGATGAGTCTATGTTAGCTACTTATGCTATGACTTTCCAAAGTATTTATGGTATAGTTGGTATTATAGGACCTACAAGTTTTCTTTTAATTGTGGCTCTTAAATACTTAGATGTTCCATATACTTCATGGGTTAAGTATATTTGGAGATTTGTATTAATGCTATTATTAATTGTAATACTTGTATTACTTGTAATGGCTTTGATATAGTTATAATAAAATATCTACTTAGGTAGGTATTTTTTTTGCATTAAAAGTCTATTTTTATTGTTTAAAATTATTAAAATTATTACATTATAATCATAGAATAATTATGAAAGGAGAATATTATGATTGGTAATTTTAATGAAGAGGCACAGACTATTTTGAATAATGCTAAGAAAGAGATGATAGGGCTTGGACATCCTTATATTGGGACTGAACATTTACTTCTTGCTATTCTTAATAGTGATAGTAATATATGTGATAGACTTAGTGAATATGGACTTGAGTATGATAATTTTAAAAGTGAACTGTGTAAGGTTGTAGGTACTACGGATAAAAAGAATGAGGTATTTTTATATACTCCTTTACTTAGAAAGGTTATTCAGAATGCTATTATTGATAGTAAGGAAAATAATGATGGTGAGGTTACTTCAGAACATTTGTTTTTTGCTATGTTAGAAGAGGGAGAAGGTATTGCTATTAGACTTATTATTGGTATGGGTATTGATATTGAAGATATATATGATGATTTTTCTAGTAGCTTGATTAAGAAAAGTAAAAAAAATAAGAAGAAAAAACTTCTTATATATGATCTTGGGGTAGATCTTACTAGTGAGGCTAAAAATAATTTACTTGATCCGGTTATTGGAAGAGATAAAGAAGTTAAAAGAGTTATGGAAATATTATGCAGAAGAACTAAAAATAATCCTATTTTAATAGGAGACGCTGGTGTTGGTAAGACTGCAATTGTGGAAGAGTTGTCTAGGCTTATTGTTAATGATGAGGTTCCTAAGGTATTATGTGATAAGAAAATTATTTCTTTAGATATGGCTACGATGGTAGCAGGTACTAAATATCGTGGTGAATTTGAAGAGAGAATGAAAAAGGTTATTAAAGAGATTGAAGATAATGATGATATTATTTTATTTATTGATGAGATTCATACTTTGGTAGGGGCAGGAGGTGCTGAAGGAGCTATTGATGCTTCTAATATTTTGAAACCGGCATTAGCTAGGGGTAAAATTAGATGTATAGGGGCTACTACTACTGAAGAATATAAGAAGTTTATTGAAAAGGATTCGGCGTTAGAGAGAAGATTTCAAAAGATATTTGTTAATGAGCCTAGTATAGTGGAAACTAAAAATATATTAATGAAGATTAAGAATATTTATGAGAGATATCATAATGTTATTATTGATAATGATATGATTGATTATATTATTAATTTGTCAGAGAAATATATTTTTGATAGAAATAGACCTGACAAAGAGATCGATATTTTAGATGAAGTTGCTTCTAGAGTTGGACTTAGAGGGTGTACTTCGGATAATGAGGTTAGGGATATTAAAAGGGAAATTTGTAAATTAAATAAGGATAAAAATAGTTTTATTATTGATAATAATATTGATAAGGCTTATTCTTTGAGAAAAAGGGAGACAGAACTTATGTCTCGTTTAAATGATATTGAATTACTTAGTAGGAATAATAAGAATAAGATTTTACTTGATGATATTGCTAGTGTTATTAGTAATAGAACGGGAGTTCCTGTATATGAAATTATTTCTAATAGTGGTAATATTGATGATATGAAAAATAGTCTTAAAAATATTATTGTAGGAGAAGATAAAGCTATTGATAATTTGATGGATATTACTAAAAGAATTAGATGTGGATATAATGATAGATGTTATTCTCTTTTATTTGTTGGTTCTTCAGGTGTAGGTAAGAGTAGGTTGGCTAAAGAATATGCTAATATTTTAGTAGGAGCAGATAATCTTATTAGAATGGATATGAGTGAGTATAGTGATAGTACTGCGGTTAATAAGATACTTGGTTCTTCACCTGGATATGTTGGATATGATGATAATAAGAATATTTTAGAAGAAATTAGAAATAAACCTAATAGTGTTTTATTACTTGATGAAATTGATAAAGCTCATCCTAATGTTATTAATTTGTTTTATCAGATACTTGAAGAGGGTAAAATTAAGAATTCTAAAGGTAGAGAAGTTAGATTTAATAATGTTGTTGTTATTATGACTTCAAATATTGGTTTTGAGAAGAATGGTATTGGTTTTAATAAGAAGACTGATAGTAGTGTTATTTCGAGTTTGAAGGGATATTTTAATACGGCTTTTATTAATAGGATTGATAATATTATTGTTTTTGATAGACTTGATGATACTTCTATTAAATGTATTATTAAGAAGAGATTTGAATATATTAGAGATAAATATAAAGATATTAATATTGATATTAATGATAATGTTATTGATGAGATTGTTAATAAGTGTGAATTTTATGAGTTTGGGGCTAGGAGAATTGATAAGATTATTTCTAAAGATATTGAGAATGTTATTATTGATGGGGTTATTAGAGGAGATAAGGATATTTATATCGATTCTATTGTTAAAAAAAATATCACTAGTTAAAGTGATACTTTTTTATTCTACTGTTTCTTTTACATACATATTACTGTCAAGTCTTTGTACTACTTCTTTGTAGGTATTATATACGGATTTATAACTTGGTAAGTATGTTTTTATTTCTGGATTAGAGAATGGTATTACTTTGAATCCTCTCCATGTTGATTGGTTGTAGTAGTTATATATTAATTCGTTTTCTACATTAGTTATTTTTATACTTTTTTCTTTTCCTTTGACATCTTTTTCTATTTTTAGACTTGTCATTAATCCAGTTGTACATTTATAGTTTGTACATGTTGATTGGTTTTGATATTGGGCTGATAGGAAATTACCTAGAGAATATATTACTAAGGTATTATCTATCCATGTTACTGGTTGTATTACATGGGGATGGGTTCCAATTATTAGATCTACTCCTAGTGAGGCTAAGTATGAAGCCATATCTTTTTCATATTCGGTTGGATTATGAGTATACTCTACACCCCAGTGCATGGCTACGATTAGGACATCTACTTTGTCTCTTACTTTTTCTATATCTTGTTTTACTTGTTTCTTGTACTCTTGATATTTGGTATCTTTCTCTGGATTATTAATATTATCTATATCAGTAGGCCATACATTTACTAAGTAATCATTTGGTACTTTCATACCATTTGTTCCGTATGTATAATTTAACATAGTATATGTTATGTTATTTTTTTCTTTTATTTTTATTTCGTTTCTTTCTTCTTCACTACAATAACTACCTGCGGTTAAAACATTTTCTTTTGAGTTCCAGTATTTACATGAATTTTCTACGGCCTTTTTACCACTATCCATAGTATGATTAGTGGCTAGACTTACTAGATTAAAGCCTGCATCAATCATGGCATCTCCAGCTTCATATGGAGAGTTGAAAGTTGGATAGTCTTTTAATCCTAGTTCTGTTCCTCCTAAGATTGTTTCTTGATTGTAGTAGCCAATATCATAGTTTGATACTATTTCTTTGATATTGGTTATCATTGGTTTGAAGTCATAACCGTTATAATTGGCATGTTTATTGGCATCTTTATATACTGATGAATGAATTAGGTTGTCTCCGACTGCTATTAGTGATAGTTCATAATGTTCTTCTTTTTCTTCGGTATTTGGTTTTGCTTCGTTATTAGGAGTTTTTTCTTTTGTTAGCAGTTTATATGTTGGATAGGATAATAGTCCTATTACTAGTAATAATACTAGGGTTATTTTAACACTTTTTTTTAGTTTTCTTTTTCTTCTTCTTTTGTTCATTTTACCACCTATTATTAGTATATCAAATGTAATATGTTTTGTAAATGAAAAAAGCTTATATTTAGATAAGCTTTAGTCTATTAATCCCCATCCTGTTACAACATATCTTCCGCCTTGTCTTTTAGCAGCGGGAGGTGGGTTATTATATAATTTGTTATTTACTACTAAACTTGATGATTGTCCGCCATCTAGGTTAGCGGCATTATATGCGCCATATTTTTGTAATACATCTACCATATCTTGCAGACTAGCACCATTTATATAGTTTTCACCATCTACCACTAGAAATAGGATTATTCCATCTTTTGTTTGTCCAATGGCTACTCTTGGTGCTTGACCCCATGGATCTCCAACTATTTCTAGTGGTTTTCCATTTACTATTAGGAATGGGCCAAATATCATGGCGTCATTTACACCAGCTGCTAATGCTTCATTAGCGGTAGCGTTAGTCATTAGTTTTAGTTTGCCGTCTTTTGTTAGACCTATTACATTGTCTCTAGCGGTATCAGCAGTATCTTTACCCCAAGTTATTTCGCCATTTTGGATTACGATACCTATTGGTATATCAGAACCATAACCTTCATCTTGGAAGCCTCCACCATTTATACATACTGAGCCACCATATCTTTGACACATTGTTAGGATTCGTTCTCCTTTACCACCAACATTGAATTGTTTAGTGGATATTAGTCTTACTTTTTCTGGTTTATAGATGGCTACTAGGTAACCTTTTGATGTTCCTATTTTTAGATCTATTATTTTATAGGAGTCATCAGGGTTGTTTCTTGTAAATAGTTCTTCTTCATATTTATCTTTATATTTTGATTTTTCTTTGGTATTTATTACAACATCTTCAGTATTAGCGTCTTCATTTATGGTTACGAAATAACTACTACTATTTATTTTATCAATTGTTTTTTGACTATAGAAGATATTGGCAAAGTATTGATGGTGCATGGTTTTTAAAGCGGTATTTACATACATATTTCTTACTTTGTCCCATGGACCATACATTACTACAAAGCCAGTTATGGCTAATAAATCTAATATTATAAATAGAATTGTTGTTTTATATATTTTTTTCTTTTTTCTTGTACTCATATTATTCTACCTCGTATGGACTTTCTATTGTTCCGTCTCCTTTTGTTAGTAGTGATTTATCTAGTGCTATTGTTGGAACTATTTTTAATGTAGTAGTGGATACTTTGGTATATACTTTATAATCATCTTGCATTACATATACTAGGTTACTATCTTTTGATACTCCTGTTGATAAGAAGTAGTTAGTATTGTTATTATTTAATATTATGTTACCAATACTTAATACTGATACTTTGGTATCAACAGTAGTTGTTAATACTTTATTATAATCGTAGTTAGTGGTACTACTATAGATACCATTAGCGAATTTATTTTCTTTTATTTTATCTTTATAACTTAAGGTATTTAGATATGTTTTATTTAGATATTCTGCTAAGGTACCTTGTTTTGTATCGTTGTGGTAGTAGCCGTTATTTGAATATTTATATTTTACTTCTTTATTATTTACTTTTAGATAGTTATCTAATGATAATTTTACAGTATTATCTTCTATACTATAGATTCTCCATGTATCATTACCTAGTTTTACATAACTTCCTAATAATCCTTCTTTATCTTCAAAGGTATATGGGTTATCTTTGGTACCATTTCCTTCTTTTAATGTTAGGGTATTTTTTAATGTTATAATGGCTTTTACTCCTAGGATATCTGAATCATCAGTACTATTTGTTTTACCTGTTGAATCGATATACATTAATTTTTTATCTTTATCTATATTGGTTAAATAGAAGTATTCATTATTATTCATAAAGCCTTTATTACCACCGGTATTTACATAGTCATATACTGATGGGGCGGTTATGTAAGTATCTTCTAATTTATCTTTACATGTAATGTTTTTGGTATCGGTTACTGTATCTTTACATGTTTTTGAGAATGTTAGATACTTTGAGGTATTATTTAGATTTGTTTCTAGAATACCTGTGTTTTCTTCTTCTCCTTTATTTAACCATTTATTTATGGATGTTTTTTCATATGTTGTTCCTGTACCAGGATTTAATGATGTTAAAGCATTATCTGATACTAGGGTTACTGATTTGTCAGAGTTTACTTTTACTATTCTCCATAATATATTAGAGTATTTTACATAGTTATTTTCTACTTCTCCAGTAAAGTAATAGTCTTCATTTATTTGTTTAAATGATTCACTATCTTTATTGTTATCTTTGATATTGTCAGCGAGTACAGTTATTTTTTCTACTTTGTTGTTTGCTATATATAGTTTTAGGAATCTTGTTCCATAGAATATACAGCAGGCTAAGATAAACATAGCACTTATTAAATTAAATATTTTTTGAAAATTTATTTTTCTTTTTTTTCTTGTATTATTTACTTCTTTTTTCACTTCATCATCCCTTCTTTATCTTTTATATTATATCAAATGATAAGTTTTTTTACAATATTCTTAGAAGAAGATACATAATAAAAATTTAAAAATGTATAATATATTAATTTACTTAAAATTAAATTAATGCTATAATGTGAATATGGAAGTGATTATATGAATTATAATTTAGGTGATATTGTTACTATGAAGAAGGTTCATCCGTGTGGTTCTTATGATTTTGAAATTATTAGATTGGGAGCGGATGTTAAAATTAGATGTGTTAAATGTTCTAGGGTTATTATGATACCTAGAGTGGAACTTAATAAAAAGATTAAAAAGGTGGTATGTAATGAAAAAGAAAAAGATTAGACTTCATCCAGCATTGGTATTTTTGATACTTACTATTGGTATTATGATTATTAGTAGTATTGGTAGTATTCTTAATTTAGAGACTAGTTATTATGTTGTTAATGAGGCTACTGGTGATTTGAATAGTCAGGTTGTTAATATTAATAATTTGTTTAATAGAACTGGGCTTCAGTATTTGATTAGTAATATGCTTAATAATTTTCTTAATTTTGCTCCTTTAGGTAATTTGATTATTGGTTTACTTGGAGTAGGAGTTGCTTATAAGTCAGGATTTCTTAATTCTTTATTTAAGATGATTAGTGAGAAGGTACCTAGAAAGTTTTTGACTTTTCTTGTGGTATTACTTGGTATTATATTTTCAATGTTTTATGAAGTTGGATATGTAATACTTATTCCGCTTGCTGCGATACTATTTATGAATCTTGGTAGACATCCGTCAGCGGGTATTTGTGCGGCTTTTTCGGGTATTACTTTTGGGTATGGAGCTAATGTTATTATTAATAGGCTTGATTCAATGCTTACTTTATATTCTGGTAAGGCTAGTAAGGTACTTGATTCGGCATATAATGTTAATTTATATGGTAATATTATTTTTACCGCTATTAGTATGATACTTGTTGCTTATGTTGGTATGGTTGTTACGGAAAAATTTATTATTCCTAAACTTGGTAAGTATTATTTTGATGAAGAAGAACCTTCACAAGATGGTGTTCCTAGTAAAAAAGAAAGAAAAGGTGTTATTCTTTCTTTAGGGGCTACTTTTATTGCTTTGTTATTACTTGTTTATTGTATTATTAAGGGTCTTCCTTTTTCGGGATTATTACTTGATTTGA
>OJAW01001663.1_pt1 | contig 12377 bp, 9 predicted proteins | sample 1589151 | NCBI WGS metagenome assembly OJAW01 (sample SAMN03283290) | human gut metagenome | biome: human-associated habitat; material: feces | host: Homo sapiens | place: Peru | collected 2012 | reverse complement strand
CTTGTTCTTTTTCTTCTTCTTTTGCTTCAGCTGCTTGTTCTTCAAGTTCAGCATCGTTGAAACCTTTAACTGCAATACCCATATTACGAGCAGTACCAGCTATTTGTTTCATAGCAGATTCAACATCATATGCATTTAAATCTGGCATTTTTGTTTCAGCGATTTCTCTTAATTCTTTTTCAGTAATAGTTGCTACGATTTCATTAGCACCTTTTTTACTACCGCTTTTAATTTTAGCAACCTTTTTTAATAAGAATGCTGCTGGAGCAGTTTTAAGAACAAAGTCAAATGAACGATCATCGTAGATGGTAATTTCACATGGAACTACATCACCCATTTTGTCTCTAGTTGCTTCATTGAACTTAGTACAAAATTCACCTAAATTAATTCCAGCAGGTCCTAGAACAGTACCAACTGGTGGTGCAGGTGTTGCTTTACCAGCTTCGATTTGTAATTTAATTTTCTTTACGACTTCTTTAGCCACGAAAACACCTCCTATAAAAATTTTTTCGCGTAAGTGGTTGTAGGGCGAGTCCGCAAGTTGTCCCCTCCACTTAACAAAATTATATATAAAATATAAACTTGCAATTACGATATTACCACATTTTTGTCTATTTTACAAGAAAATTCGTATAATTTTGCATTTTTTATTGGAAATAATTAAAAAATATGGTAATATTAATTAAAGATAGGGATGATTTATGTGGCGAAATTTTTTAATCAAAGAGTAAAAAAAAGTGGTGCATCTACTGGAACAATAGTGATTGCATCGATTGTTGGAGTATTAATCGTTATTGCAATCGGAGTACTTATTAGTGTAAAGAGTAAAAATAATCACAAAGATGCTGTCATTAAAATAAGAGATAGCGTAGCAGTCGAGGTAAATAGCAAACTTCCTGATAAAACATTATTCTTTTCAGAACTCGAGGGTGTCAAAGAAAAAGATATCAAAGCCAACTATGATAAAGTTAATTTAGAAAAGGTTGGTACTTACGAAGTAAAGATAAAGATACATAATGAATCTTATACATCAAAACTTGAAGTTGTAGATACCGAAGCACCAGTTTTGAAAACAAAAGATGTTAATATTGCAATCGGAGGAACTTATAAACCTGAAGATTTTGTAGAATCTTGTAAAGACAATAGTGATACTGATTGTAAAATAGAATTTTATGATTTAAGTTTAACTCAATCTGGTGAAAAAATTGATTATAGTGCATTTACAGCTGAAGGTGCTTATACAGTTCAAATAGTTGCAACGGATGATGCAGGAAATAAAACTAGTCCTCAAAGTGCAACATTAAATATTGGAAAGAACAATGTTAAAACTCCAACTGTTTGTAAGTATGGAAATGATTCTTATGATACAAGTAAATATATTTTAGCAGTTAATGTTACTGAAAATGGATGTGGACTTGATTTAAATGTTTATCAAGATGAAGCAAAATTAAAACTTGTTAATTCAATTGTAGAAAATGAAAAAGCTAAATTAAAGAAAGAATTTAGTACAATAAAATTAAATACTACTGATATTTATTTAAATAGTGATATTGGTCCAGTATTAAATATGTCTGGTACTGGTCTTGTTGGTTATACTTTAAAAATAACAGTATCTATTAATAAAGGTACTGCAAATGAAGAAGTAATCGAAGAATACTTTGTTAATTTAAAAGGCGAAAGACAATATACAATTAATAAATACCTATAATAAAGACTTGCGTAACGCAAGTTTTTTTATTGTAAAAGAAAAAAGGCTTAAAGCCTTCACAATTATTTTTTTCTTGATAGAACTACTAGTCCACCAAAACCTAATACAATAACTCCAAAAATAATACCAATTACTGCACCATCACTGATTCCACTTTTTGAATCTGCTGTTTTACATTTAATACCTGATACATCACAAGCATCAACAAATGTAGTTTCTTTTGCATCAATTTTTTTATCTTTTTTAATTTCAGCAACTATATCTGTGTAATTATCATCTTGATATGCATCTAATGCAGCTTTAGTTATTTCTTCACCAGCATCTCCACCAAATCCTAAGTTATGGTATGTATTACCTATTATTACTAGTGGTACATAACCTTGATCTTCACCAGTTTTTTCAGCAACTGCTGCAGATAGTTTTGAATTATTTTGATTGTTATCAACTTGATATGTAACAAATTCAAAGTAATCAGTATAATCTAAGTATTTTGAACTAAAATATTTTAATAGATTATGGCAGTTACCACACGTACTACTATAGAATAAATATACTTTAACTTTTTCGTGATCTGTTTTTTCTGGTAAATCAACTTTAGCACTAACAGTTGGCATTATTAATATTGATAATGCAGCAATTAGTGTTAATATATATTTCTTCATTTCTTACCTCCATTTTTATTATACTTTTTTTATTGTTTGTTGTAAAGATTATTCTTTTATTTTTTCTAAATCTTCACATTTTGTATGAAGTTTCACATTGTTTTTGACGATTTATTAAAACATTACGAGGCTTGGAACCATTTTGAGGTCCTACTACACCGCGTTCTTCTAGCAAGTCCATCATTCTTGCTGCTCTGTTGTAACCAAATCTAAATCTTCTTTGAATTAATGTTGCACTTATTTTGCCGGTTTGAATTGCAAATTCCACTACGTCATTGTAAGCTTCATCTTCTGTATGTTCGTCATAATATTTTTGTGTCATTTCATTTTCCTTCTGATAATTTATATTTTGTTCTTTTTTACAATAATCAATTATGTTTTCTAAATCATTATCTGTAATATAAGGAACTTTTATTTTAATTGGTCTTTCAGTATATCTTGAAATATATAGTGCTGTACCTGGCTCTGTTAATTTTTCAGCACCAACATCATCAATTATCATTCTTGACGCTGATGAACTTGCTGTTCTAAAACTCAATCTTGCAGGGAAGTTTTGTTTTGAAATTGATGGTATTACTTTATGACTTGGATAATTTGCTATTACAATCGCATAAACATTTACATTCCAACCATTGTAAACTATGTATTCAAGTGAATTAAATATTTCTACGTTATCGTTTATTGTTGTTAAATCATCTATTAAAACAATTATATCCGGGTACCTTTTATCAATTTCTAGAGAATTATTTAATTGATTAATATTTTTTAATCTTTTTTCACTTAATAATTTTAATCTAGAATTTATTTCATTACTTACCTTATGTAATGTAAAATTTAGTGTTGTTGGACTGATAATTACTGGTGACAATAAATGTGGTATTCCATTATAATTAACGTAATCAATACCTTTTGAATCATATATAATCATTTTTGCTTCGTTTGGTTTCTTAGTTAATAATATACTTGAAATAATACTATTCAAATAAGTTGTTTTTCCAGACATTACTGTTCCTCCAATTAACATATTGGGCATTCTAGCAATATTTTCTATCAAAACATTATTTTCATAAGTTCCTATTGGTATAAAAGTTCCATTTTCTTTCTTCATTTCATCTATAAATGGTATTATGCTTTTTGATTCTTCATCTAATAAAATGCTAACTTCAGGCACAGTATAACTTTTTTTGTTTTCAACTATTGGTTTTGATTCTTCATCATTTTCATTTAATTTCTTTAATTCATCAATCGTTGTTATTAAATTTTTTTCTTTTTGAACATTTTTTGTATCAAAAGATATTAAATTTTCTTGTATACTTTTCAAAAGACTTGAATTAGAAAAATAAAGAAGAGTGCTTATTTCATTCTGACATTCTATTTTTAATCTTCCGTATTGATAAACTGGATATTTTACAATTCCTATTTCGTATGTTTCATCTGTTTTTTTAGCATCACTATTTGCTTTTCCCGTTTCCACAAGATTTGCAATACCTGTTTCGAAACAAACATTATCGTATGAATAATAGGTGGATTTATCTAACGATTTTAACACAATTATTCCATCCGGTGCAAATAACATTTTTGTGTTATTTAAATTTAATCCATAAATAGTTACATTCGACTTTATAAATCTTGGTAATTTTGTAATTACAAAAACAGTTCTTCTTGTTATATTTTTATTTTGTTTTAAAGTATCTACATAATTATTTACTTCCCAGATTTCTTGATTTTTTGATAATATATTTAGTGCTTTATTTAAATGTTCAAATTGTTTTTTACTTAAATCATCAAATTCATAATTAAGTTCTATTTTTTTGTATCTTTTTAGAACAATTTTTAAAATAATACCTATTATAAAAGAAAAAATAAACTTATAGTTAAATGGTATCAATATCACTATAATTATTAGTATGTTAGATAATGTATTTATTTTTTTTGCATTATCTATTTTTTTTAACATATAATCAATCTGATTACTTTCTGATTTTTTTCCATTTATTTGATTATAAGTTACCCCTGATTTATTTACATAAATTTTAAAACTATTATTTTTCATAATGTACACCTCTTTTATTAACCTTTTTATTTCTTTTTATTCTTTTATTTTTTCTAAATCTTCACATTTTGTATGAAGTTTCACATTATTTTTACTAATATATGATATGTATGCATCTTGAATTAATGGATTCATGAAGCTTTCTTTTATATTTGATTCATTATCCTTATTATACATGCTATCTATTCTCGATTCTCGTATTTGTTTACTATTTTTAATTGATTGTAATGGTTGACCTCCGCCACCGATGCATCCACCTGGACAAGCCATAACTTCCACAAAATCATATTGTTTTAACAAGTCATATTTTTCTTTTACTGTTGATATCTTGTTTACAACTGCTACTTTAACATAGTATTTTTGTAAATCAACAGTGGCAGTTTTAAAATCTTGCTCATGACGAATTTCATCAAAGTGATAGAATTTCGCCGGAGCTTTTTTACCATTTAACATGTAATATGCCGTTCTTAAAACTGCTTCAGTTACACCTCCGCTTGCACCAAAAATCAATCCACTTGATGAAGAACTTCCAAGTAATTTATCAAATTCTTTATCCTTTAATGATTCAAAATCTATATTTGTTTCTCTGATCATCATAGCAAGTTCTTTTGTAGTTAGGGCAAAATCTGTTTCAGGATATAACTTTCTTTCATATTTTTTAGCAACACATGGTACGATAGATACTGTTATTATTTTGTCTTTTTCTAAGTTATACATATCTTTAAAATATGTTTTAATCATTGTTGCTTCCATTGAAAGTGGACTTTTACATGTACTTAAATTATTAATATCTTTTTCATGATAAGTTTTAAAATATTTTACCCAGGAAGGACAACAGCTTGTAAATAATGGCTTTTCTTTTCTTTTTAATTTTTCAATTAGTTCATATGATTCTTCCATTACTGTTAAATCCGCTCCGAATGTTGCATCAAAACAATAATCAAAACCTATTTTTTTTAAGGCACTTACCATTTTTCCTTCTAGAAATGTACCTGGTGCATAATTAAATTCATCACCGATAGCAACTCTAACCGCCGGAGCTGTGAATGCTACTACACAATAATCAGTATCATTAATATAATTTAATACTTTTTTATAATCATATTTGGGCACTAAAGCTCCACTTGGACACGTTAAAATACATTGACCACAATTAATACAATCATTATCAATGTTATTTATACTTTTACATGTTTTTAAACACATTCCACAATTAAGGCATTTTTCTTCGATACGATAAATGCTTATGTTATCACTACTTATATTTACCTTATTATTCATTATTCTCCCTTTGTTAACGCTTTATATAATTTGACTAATTTTACTAATATTTCATTTTTATCAATTGTTATTTCATTGGTTGCTATTAATGTTGCAAGACCATTTGCATATAACCATAAATTCATAAATAAATTTTTAGCTTGTTCAAAAGATAAACCGTGCTTATTAACTAAATTAATTATTGCACCTTGGTTCCATTTTTCATCTAAAACATTTTCAATTGATTTCCATTTTAAATTGTTGCTTAAAAATAAACTAATAAACAAATTTTTATATTCTTGAGCAAATTCTACATATGCTATGCATAAAGTAAGTAATGCTTTTTTTGAATCTATTCTACTTGTGATAAATTCATCATATTGATGAGATATTTCTTTATAAATATCTTCTTTTATTTCATCCATATTGTTATAAATTCGGTATAATGGTTTGGTTGATACTCCGAGTGCTTTGGCTAAACTTCTGGCATTTACACTTTCCCAGCCCTTATCATTTACTATTTTTACTGCGACTTTTACTATTCTTTCTTTTGATAATTCTACTACCGCTGGCATAACATATCTCCCCTTTCAAGCTACTGTGGTAACTTATGTTTCTATTATAACATAAAGATATTCAAAAAAAAAGAGGTTTTCCTCTTTATTCGTTAATACTATAACCATTTTCTTTTAAATGAGCTATAAATCTTTCTTTAAATGTTTGTAAATCTTTTTGTTCAAGTGTCTTATATGGACTACCTAATACGTATTTTATTGTATATTTATTTTCATAGATGCTAACTAATTCATTTCTTTCAATTAATTTACTTTTAAATTCTTTTAATACTTCTTTTAAGTCTTCATATTTTTTATCAGTTGGCATAATTATTGTGTAATCAAGTTCTACACTTGGATATTTACTTACAACTTTTTCCAAGATTATATCCTTTTCTAATTTGGCATATTTATCAAAATCAATATCAATACATACAATAGCTTTTTTCTTAGATAATTTATTTGTATAAATCTTATCTAAAACATTAATTGTACCTATTTTTGTATCATCAACATTAATTATTTTACCTAAGTTTTTATCATAGTATTCTTTTTCATTTACGTTATTTGAAAGTGTTATTTCTTTATGTTTTAAAGCTTTAAAAATATAACTAGTTACAGTCTTAGCTTTATTATAAAGTTGTTCAAGTTCTTTTTCTTTACCACATAAAATGATACTTAATACTCTTTTATTTAAATTATCTTTTATAATTGTACCAATTTCAAAGATGCTAAATTCAGAGAAGTTTTTGAAGTTTTCTTCGACGATATTTAATAAAGAAAAACTTAAGTCATCACGTAAGATATTATTATCTGATTTACCAAGAAGTTTAACACCATCTTTTTTAATTCCAAGAGTTTGTAATGTATTTGTATCATACCAGATGTAACTGTTTACTTCATTCATATCATATTTTGTTGCAAGAAGACTTTTAACTTCATATTCTTCATTGAATGTTTTTTCATGTTCAGTAATTGTTAAATCTAGTTTTAATGGTTTTGGAGTAAAGTTTTCAAGACCGTAGATTCTAGCAATTTCTTCGATTAAATCTTCTTCAATGTTGATATCTTTGCTATGTCTAAATGTTGGTACCACAACTTCATATGAATAATCAGTATTTTCTACTTTGAAACCAAGACTTTCTAATGTATTTATTACACTTTCATCACTTAGGGTTGTTCCCATGTATTTTGAAAGTAAGTCTTTATGCAATGTGATATTTACTTCATTTAAGACATTCGGATAAACATCTGTTAAATTTGATGCTATTTGCATATCTGGATTTTCTTTTCTTAGTAAATATACTAGTCTTTTGATAGCTTTATCTGTCATGTTTGGATCTAGTGATTTTTCATATCTAGCTGATGCATCTGTTCTAAGTCCTAGGAAGTTGGCGGTTTTTCTTACTGAACCAGCATTAAATGTGGCAGATTCTAAGAATATTGAAGTTGTATCACTTAAAATTTCACTGTTTTTTCCACCCATTACACCTGCTATTGCAAAATATTCATTATTATTTTTAATCATTAAGTTTTCACTAGATAATTTTCTTTCTACACCATCTAATGTTGTAAATAAATCTTTATTATTTGCAAGACCTACTTCAATATTTTTTACAACTCTAGAATCAAATGCATGCATTGGTTGACCTAGTTCTAACATTAAATAATTAGTTAAGTCAACAATCAAAGAAATTGAACGCATACCTGTGTAGTATAAAAATATTTGAAGTTCTAATGGTGATTTGTTATTTTTAATGTTATCTATTTTTAAACCAGTGTATCTATAACAAAGTTCAGGATTATTTATTTTTATATCTAAATCTTCTTTATCATTTTTAATTTCTTCCATTTCAAGTGGTAACATTTCAGTGTGAGTAATTGTTGCTATTTCACGAGCAATTCCATAATGTCCCCATAAATCTGGTCTATTTGTTAATGATTTGTTATCAATTTCAACAATTATGTCTTTTACTGGTAAGTAGTCTTTAATATCTGTTCCAACTACAGCATCATCAGGGAGTTCAATAATTCCATCATGATCATCACCGATACCAAGTTCTCTCATACTGCAGCACATTCCATTTGAAAGAATACCTCTTAAAGGTTTTGCTTTTATTTCAATTCCATCAATGTGTCCACCAACTTTAATGTATGCAGTTTTTAGTCCAACACGAACATTATAAGCTCCGCAAACAACTTGAATTGGTTCACTTCCACCATAATTTACTTTTAATATATGCATGTGGTCACTATCTGGATGAGGAATGCATTCAACTATTTCAGCAATTACTACACCATCAAATTTATCCCCAACTTCTTTAACATTTTCAACTTCCGCAGTTCTAATAGTGAATTTATCCCAGACTTTTAACCAATCTATTTTTTCACTATCCTTAATATAAGTTTTTAATTTATTACAAGATATTAACATTTTAATTCCTCCTTATTTTATCCCAAAATTACTTAGGTAACGGATGTCACCTGAGTTAAGGGGTCTTATATCACTAATTTTATATTTCATCATTGCAAGTCTAGTTAACCCAATACCAAAGGCAAAACCACGATATTTATCTGGATCAATTCCACCAGCCCTTAAAACATTCGGATGAACCATACCACAACCAATGAGTTCTATCCATCCAGCATTTTTACATGTTGGGCAGCCTTTTCCACCACAAATTAAACATGACATATCCATTTCATAACTTGGTTCTGTGAATGGGAAGAAACCTGGACGTAAACGAACCTTTAAGTCATCTGTTTTAAAGATGCTTTTTAAAAGTTCTTGCATGATGTACATTAGATTTTCTATTGATACATCTTCATCAATAACCATTCCTTCGATTTGAAAGAAAGTATTTTCGTGATTTGCATCTAAATCTTCATTTCTAAATGTTCTTCCTGGAGCACAAATTCTAAGAGGTGCACCATAGTTTTCCATTGCATGAATTTGGTTATCACTTGTTTGTGTTCTTAAAACCATTCCATTATCTAAGTAATATGTATCTTGCATATCACGAGCTGGGTGATCTTTTGGTACATTTAATGCTTCGAAATTATAATATTCTGTTTCCATTTCAGGTCCACTTACTACAGTGAATCCCATTTTCTTTAAAATATCTGTTATTTCTTTAGCAACAATTGTAACTGGATGTAACGAACCAACTGGAACATTAAATTCTAGAGAATCATCAAATGCTATATTTGATTTACTTTCTAGACTAATTATTCTAGCACTAGTCATTTCTTCCATTTCTTTTTTAGTGTTGTTAATTAAACTTCCATATTTTCTTTTGTCTTCCACACTCATGTCTTTTAAGCTGCCTAGAATTTCGGCGATGCGACTTTTTTTACCAACATAATTTGCTTTAATATTTAAAACATCAGCCTCTTTTTGACATTCATTTAGTTTTTCCTCTAATTCTTTTTTTAGTGTTAATAATTCGTTTTCCATATTTCCTCCATTAAATTAAAAAAAGTCCACAAACTAATTAAGGACGAGATTTCCCGCGGTACCACCTTAGTTCATGAACTTTATTCATACACTTTAAATTGATAAGGGAATTACCCCGTTTATACTCCACAAATGAAATTCATTATAGTATTCATTAAAATAATCTCAGCTATTTATTTTATCTCTGTAAAGAATTTAATCTATAACTACTTGCTTTGTTTCTTCGTATTATTTTCTTTTTTAAACCAGCCTTTGCCTTCGACAAGTCTTGTAACCATCATGGCAGAAGCTGAATCTCCAACAACATTTAATAATGTAGCTGGGGCATCTATTATAGTTGCAACAATTGTTAATATAGGTAATGCTGCAACATTATAACCCATCATTGTAATAATTAACATTTCACTAATTGTTCCACCACCAATTGGTACTGCTGTTACAAGTAATGTAGCAAGTAAAGCAACACCTAATACTTGAGCAACACTTCCAAATGATGATAGTGATGTTCCAAATAAACATACAAGGAACATAATTTTAAATACACTTCCTATACAAGAACCGTCTTTATGGAAACTTGTTCCTAGAGAAACTGTAGTTTCTGCAATGTCGTTTGGTACACCAATTTTTTTAGTACATTCAATATTTACTGGTACACTTGCTGCAGATGAACATGTTCCAATACTTGTTAATGCTGATGGAATTATGTTTTTCCAGAAAGCTTTTACTCCAGCTTTTCCTGCAGATATAAATGCATAAAAACTATAGAATATTGCCATAAATAATAAACATACTACAGTATATACTACGAATGTTTTTAGGAATCCAACTGCTATTGTTCCTCCTAAAGTTCCAACTAAACTTGCAAAATAACAACCAAGTCCAATCGGAGCATAATACATTATTATTTCAATTAATTTGTACATTACTTCACTAAATTGATCAAATAGTTCAGCAACTTTTTTTCCTTTATCACCAGCTTTATTAATTGCTATACCAAATAATACTGACATAACTATTAATGCTACTAAGTTATTTGTTGATAAAAGGTTTATAAATGAATCTGTTGATAAAACACTTACTGTTCTTTCTAATATATTTAATTCAACACCTTCATCAATTGAATTATCGAATACTTCTTTGATAGCGTTTGTATCTTTTGGATTAACTAAATCTACTGCTGCAGTTGTTGCAAAACCAAATAATACTGCTACTACTGATGTTATCAAAAATATAATTATTGTACTAACTAAAATTTTACTTAATCTCTTTTTTTCATTCATCTTAGAAATAGATGATGTAATGGTAAAGAATATTAGTGGAACGATAATAACTAATAAAAGATTTAAAAATAAGTCTCCTAAAGGTTTTACTATTTCCGCTTTTTCTTTAAAGATTAAACCACAAATAGCACCAATTAATACACTACCTAGCAATATCAATGTGCTCTTATAATTTTTAATAATTTTTTTCATAAATATCCTCCTTCTTAAATTATTAAAACTATTCTAATTTGATATATAAGCTAAGCATTCCTCCTTCAATTAGAATAATCTTACCACATTATATTATTTTCGTCAAATTTTATTGTCTTAATTTTCCTTATTTTTGACAAAAAATTAAAAAAATGTCACTTTTTTGACATTTTCTGTTATCTTAAAGGCGGTAAATCAAAGTCGTCACTATCTTCATCATCAAATAACTTGATTATTTTTTCTTCATCATTATTTATAATTGGGTTTATCTCTTTTTTTACTTCTTCTTTTTTAACTTCAGGAGTGTATGGTAATAATTTACGCTTTTTAAATGATATTAATGGACGATTTAAAAATCTACTAAATTTATTGTTAGCTTCACTATTTTTTAGTTTAATAAGTTTGAATACATCTTTAAATATTATGTATAGTGCTGGAAGTAATACTAGTAGTAACCAACCCATACTGGTTGCCATAAAACTTTGAAGTCTTCCTAGTTGAGGTATTCTTAAACTTACTTTACCAACGATATCATCAAAAGATACATCAACACCATCATCAACTAGGTTGTAGTCACCCTTTGTTCTATAGTGATATTCTCCGTTTGAATCAATGTTAATTGCAATAACACGGTGAGTAATTGTGCCACCACGAACACCAGGTATTGATGAGTTAAATGTTATTACATCATTTATTTTTATATCTCCAGGTTTCTTAACTTTAGTATCCACTACAACATCATAGACATTTATATTTGGTGTCATACTCGGAGTAATTATTGTGTATAGAGAAAATGCTGGTTCATGTCCTTCTCCTTTAGCAACATAGACGCGAATAGCAATAAAATAGTAGAATAATAAACAAGCACAAATAACAAGCAATACAAAAGTTGTCCAACTGATAATGGTTGAAATAAATTTGAATATTTCCCGGAAATTTGTCTTCTTTTTTACATCGGTATTCATACCACACTTCCCTATTCTTTTTTATTATAACCAAATATTTTATAAATAGCAATAATACTTCCCAATTTAATTGTCAAAAATAGACAAATTTTTTAATTTTGGGGTATATTTTATAAAAATTGAACATAATTTTAAATATAAGTATAGTTTTTACTTTACAAACATTAAATTTTATTATAGAATAATTTTATGTGGAACCGTAGCCAAGTGGCTAAGGCGTGGGTCTGCAACACCCTGATCACCAGT
>OJAW01001660.1_pt1 | contig 12390 bp, 6 predicted proteins | sample 1589151 | NCBI WGS metagenome assembly OJAW01 (sample SAMN03283290) | human gut metagenome | biome: human-associated habitat; material: feces | host: Homo sapiens | place: Peru | collected 2012 | reverse complement strand
ACTTAGTCGGGCTGATGTTCACGTCCACGCTGTGCGGATCCACTTCCAGATAGATGAAATAGGATGGAGTGACTCCGTCAGCGATCATCCCCTCGTAGGCCTTCATAACGGCCTTGTGCAGGTACGGACTCCGGAAATACCTTCCGTTGACGAAGAAAAACTGGTTTCCCAAAGTTTTCCTCGCCGTGTCCGGCCTTCCAACGAAACCCCTCAGGCTTACCACGGAGGTGTCCGCGCAGACATCAACAACATCTCCGGTGACAGATGCCCCGAGAAGGTCCATAATCCTGTATTTCAAGGATTTAGCCGGCTTGAGAACGAAAACGTCCTTCCCGTTGTGACTGAGCGAGAACCCAATCTCAGGCCTCGTCAGAGCCACTTTCGTGAACTCTTCGACAATATGCTTGAACTCCACGTTGTCCGACTTCAGGAATTTCCTTCTGGCCGGCACATTGTAGAAAAGATTTCTGACAGCTATGTTTGTCCCTTTCGGAGTGGCGATCTCTGTCGTGGAATTGTGGACCGACGCCGCGAACTCGACCTGGCAGCCAACCTCCTCATCCTCCGTGCGGGTCTTCAGCGTCACCTCTGCCACCGCCGCGATCGAGGCCAACGCCTCGCCCCTGAATCCGAAGGTCGTGATGTCCTCCAGATCCTCCGCGGTCGCGATTTTCGATGTGGCGTGCCTCTCGAAACAGAGCACGGCATCGTCCGGATTCATCCCCTTGCCGTTGTCTATGACTTGGATCAGAGTCCGTCCCGAGTCCTTGATTATCACCGAGATCTGTTCCGCCCCCGCATCTACGGCATTCTCCACAAGTTCCTTCACCACGGAAGCCGGCCTTTGCACAACCTCTCCCGCGGCGATCATATTCGCTATGTTTCCAGGCAGTATCCTGAGTTCCATCCTAAAGCAGTGAATAGAATTTCGTGAAATAAATCAGGACCACAGCGAGCAGGACCAATCCGACCATCCCGATGATTTTCTGTGCCTTGGTGGCCACGGTTGTCCTTCTCGCGTAGTTGCCTTCACGCAGCGACCCGCGGATGTAGGAGCCAGGTACATATTCACCTTTCTCCTTTTCTTTCTCAAAAGTGCCGTCAACCTTTCCGAACTTCTGCCGGCGCTCTTCCTCCTCCTTATCATAGTAGAGGGGCTTATAGTTGAATCTCCTATGCTCCTGTTCCCCAGGAAAAGTAAAAAAGCCCATAATCTTTCAAATTACCTTAAATAATAACAAATATAATCAAATTCTCAGAATATGGTTTTAATTCTTTTTGAGGGGATATAAATCGTCTGGTAGTCTTTGACAATAAAGCATCATCGGCAATAAGATCATAATCTTAAAACAAGTGTATAATACGACCTGACTACTACTCCCCTATGTACCGCTGGGACAAAATCTTCTTTTGCCACCATTTCAGCTATTGATAATGCGCGCGTATCGGTAGATATATCTCCAGAGCTTTTCTCTATTCCGGCAATTGTCGCATTGCCATTTTGATCGACAATAAGGTTTACCAATACTCTCCTATGAACCTTCGATGTTGTTTTAATGTTTTTCTGAATAATAGTTTGCAAACTATCCAATCCGGACTTAAACATCGATGGCGTTTCAACGAGATAAGCTGGATAAATATAATTAAGATCGGAATCTGATACGTTTGTCTTGATCTTCTGAGATTTAACAAGTCCATATAGTGGAGAAATGTCTTCCGATGGTGTAATATAATAGCTGAACATTGGACAAAATGTTTTATCCTTATTAAGACATATTTGAATGGATTTCAAATCATCCTCATCAGGAGCTGATGTACACTTAGTCGCCTTAAAAAAAGGATTACGTTCTGATGTCAAGTATTTTACGGATATCCGTCCATTACCACCTGAACTTCCGGAATTTTCCTCACAAAACTGCACATTTAGATAATAATGACTTGAATCCGACCAGGAAGATAGGAAAACATTTCCTGAAATTGTCTTTTGCTCATTGTCGCCATTTACAAGTAACATTACAACTGCTTTAGTGAAATGGGTCATCCGATCATAACAAATAGGACGCAAGCAAGTCATAATCATAAAAATAAGCAATAAATACTTCATATTCAATATGCTAAAATAACGTCACTGTCCTTGTTTCGCCTATACGCAATGATCCTTCCTTCTTTATTTATATCCCATTCATCTTTCCCGAATGGATCTACAATACATATTGGATTGCCACTACAATATAAATATGGAGAATTTAAAAGATTCTTTTCGCCTAACGGGTCAGAGGTGAGCCAGCGGGTTATGATCGGGTCGTACATCCTTGCGCCGAAGTCGAGGAACGGGATGTCGGCACTGAGGAAGGACTGTGACTCCTTGCCGGAGAAGTGCCAGTGGTTCGGACCGGTCGCTGAGTCAGTCGAAGCGGCCGGACTTGTGACCGGAATCCGCTTGCCGAACGGGTAGTAATCATTCGTTTCGATGACCGCACCGGTGTCACCGTCAACAACGGCGCGGACACTGCCGAGATGGTCTGTCAAGTTGTAGAGAGCGTGATAGGCCGTGACAGCCCCGGACGCGTCCCTTTTGGCGGCGATTCGGCCTCCGTCTGTGATGACGCAGTCAAGGCTGAGGCCGCAATTCTCGTCCTTTAAGTAGACAAGCGATCCTCTGTACACAGTTCCTGAACCATCCACCCTTTCGGAGGAGAGTTTTGTGCCGTCAGAAAGATACGAGTAGTGTGCCAAGGTCCCGGAAGCGTCACCGACTTCACTTACAAGGTTCAGATGATTATAGCCGAGATTCAAGCCAAGCCTGCCGTCCGTTGTCATATTGCCGTTGGAGTCATATCCGAAAGACGGGGAACCTGACACTGATCTTATCCTGTTGCCAGAGTAGGAGAAAGCCATTGCGTCCTCCGGCAACGAGCCGGACTCTCCGAAGCGGTTCAGGGCTAGGATGTTCCCGTTCAGGTCATAGGAGAGGTTTCTCTCCGAGAATGAGTCGGTTGGAGAACCCGATCCGATGAATCTTCTGGAGTCCGTCAGGCGACCAAATGCATCATATGAGAATGAATATGCTCTCGGAGTCTCGGTTCCGAACCACCACTCCCATTCGGAAACGCCACCGTTCCAACAAGGCGCTGATCCAAGGACTGGGTCGTTATACCTTAACCTCATTCCGAACACATCGCTCCGCTTTCCTGTCAGCCAGTCCCTCACGTTGTAGTCCAAGGACTCGTTGATTGCATTGGCTCCAGTGCCGTAAGTGATACCCGTCAGCCTGCCGACATTGTCATACGTGTAACCTACCGTGTTGGAGACGGTAACCCCGCTGTTTGCAAAAAGGCTCGTTGTCGTTCTTTTGATCCGGCTCCACAGGTCGTATGTGTCGATCCTTTCCACGGTGTCGCACGCACCAGACATAGAGACAACTTCCCTTGAGAGAGTTTGGTTTCCGGTGAAATCAAATGCTGATGCTGTCCTGATCCGTCCTCCATCCTCGTACCGGGAGATGGTCTGGACGACACGTCCGTACTCATCATAGAACAAGGCCGTGTACTTGAACTTATTGGCGGGCACACCATCAGGGGTGATCACGGCGGATATTGAGCCAGTCAGCAGATTAAGTGCGGATAACCATCTGTTGCCGTACCCCTCGTCAACAAGCGTCTCGTCAAACAGAATGTCCTGAGGGAATCCAAACTCTCCGATGAATGAGTGGTCGTCGTAATAATTCACAGTGAGGAACGTGGCGGTGGAGTCAATGTTCAGACCGTCAACAATATAGCCGTAAAAAATGCTCGTGGCAGCCAAGGTGTCCTGTGGACGTGTGGCTCTTACCGAGACATTCTGGAACGGCGCCGAGAAGACATCTATGCCGGTGTCGCTTCCGAAAAGAGACGATTCGTAGCACAGACCCTGAAGGCAGGTTCTGCCCAAGGCATCTGGAATGCTGAACGTCCATTCGTTCTTTTCACGCTGTCTGGCGTCTTGTGTCAGAATGGCGTTCCCAGTCTTGTCGTAAAGCGTGAGACTCCATCCGGCTCCCGGCATCTTCTTGGCCACGCATTGATGCCTTGAGTCATAGACATAAAGGAACGCCCATCGGTCAAGCGGTTCCGAGTCACTTGACCAATTCGTTGATGTAGAAGTGCTGACCTCATTGGAAAGCATCGGCGGAATCACAGCCCTCAGGTCACCGAAGTCGTCATAGACATAGTACGTGTCCGCCGTCTCGCTTGAATCCAGAACTCGGTGTTCCAACAGGATCCTTCCTGAAAAATCTTCAAATGAATAAGTGGTGTGACCGTCTTCGTCAACACTCTTTGTCATATGCAGAGAACAATCGGGATAGAATCCAGTCTTTTTGACAGTAAACGAGGTGCTTGAATATTCCTCTACCTTGAGGTTAAGGCATTTAAGAGTCGGGGAATTAGTGGAATTTGTAAGGAAGTCAATTTCGGTACATTTCCCGGATCTGAACCAGTCTTCTCCTGTACCGTAAACGGACTTGATGCGATCAAGTGGTGAACCGTCGTAAACATTCTCACTGAATGGACGTGACTCAGCTTTGGCTCCATTCCCATAGAATGAGGACGCTCTCTCTTTGAGGATATCAGGATTTACATAACCATCTCCGTTATTGTTCACCGGAGAGTTCAGCCAGGATCTGAGCAACCGTCCGTTCCGGTCATATTCAAAGAGATTGGCAATGTCTCCGACATTAGTTCCGGAACCTCCCGCCGCACCTTTCATAACAGTTTGGAGCGACCTCCCGAGACCGTCGAAATAGTCTGTGCTGATCCTCGGGGCTGTGGCGTTCTTCTCGGTATAGATTGTTTTCTTTATATGGTTTGTGGAATCGGACCCATTTCGGAAATGGTAGGCGTATTCTACGGTTGGTGATTGCTCGTTGTCCATACAACGGATCAATCTGCCTAACCCGTCGTACTCATAGGATGTGGTCACTCCTCGCGCGTCAGTGACACTGCGCGGCCCGACATTCGGAGACCAGGTCGCCGTGATCACAGAGCCATCAACTGGGTATACACGGACCTCATCTATTGGCGAAGAACCCTCATAAATTGTATGGCAAGGTCCATAATATCTGTGTTTTTTATACTGCCACAGACCTCCGATACGGACTCTATAATCAATGTAATATACTCTTTCCTGAGAAATCTCAAGGTAGACTGTATATTCCCCGACATATCCCTTTTCGCTGTGATAGCCATTTGGACTATTCCCTAGCCAACCTTCAAAGTTCTCGTAGTAATAGTCTCCAATAAACCCATTCACCACCCTTTCTTCCTTACCACTATAGGCAATCCAAAACCATCCGGCGGCGTAATGAGTATCTTCTGTGATTTCAATAGATGACTGAGGACGCACCGGATTGTTGTTCTCCGAATTTGCCTCTAATTCAATTTCCCCCTCGGTTTCGCCTTCCGGTATTGGATAAATGGCTGGATCCAACGTGGTGACAATAATTCTATGTTTCCCGGCTGGCAGCCATAGTGTTTTTGTGAATTCCACATAAATCTCAGAGTCGTGTTCCCCTCCAGAACCATCATCCACCCACTCTCTGGTTCTCGGCCTATAATGAATGGAACTGTCGAGAATAACCCAGAAATCAAAATCTGGGACATTTTCCGGAATATCGAAATGTATCTCACAGTCCCCGTCCTCCAAAGCCTCGAAACTGTAAGAGAACCAGTGTTCGGTGTTTGTACGATGATCTTCATCGTGGCTGACAAGTCCCGGCTCTTCAACCGCTATCATTCCCTTGCGTCTGGTGGCATTGTTAAAAAGAGCGACAGGGTGCATCCCACCATATCCCCAAAGTATGGATGTTTTGTCTGTGCCGTTTTTGATCACTTCCAGAGGGTTGCACATCTCGTCATACTCTACATATTTTATAATCGGGTCACCGTATAGACTTCCGACATTGCGACCGTCATAAGCACTGTAAGATGATATTGGTTCGTCAAGTCTTGCTGAAAACTCTGCCGCAGGGACGTAATTCTCAATTCCTGCCTTGACGATTCTCTTGTAGGTGGTTAATTCCGCTCCAATCACCTTCCCGTTCCTATACCGTATCCTTTCGATTGGGATTCCTGACATATTCACGGATGCATCTGCCATTCCCGCATACACCCCTGAGCTCCTTATCCCGTCAGAACCGGTGTACCTTATGGAGTCGGTTAGTTCTCCTCCACCTGATTCCGTTGTTGTAGTCCGCACAAGCCTACGGTGGTTGTCGTAACTATAACTGGTCAGAATGGTGGCGGTCTTGGGAGAAATCCCTGCTCCATAATGGAATGTCTTGACTTCCTTGCTTTTCAAGTAAGGGAAATAAGTGTATATCCTGGATCCTGCTGTCCAACAGTATGTGAAGTTTTTAGAGAGTGAGAGGCCGTCACCCCGTCCGTTAATAAGGTTAGGGAACGACTCCGCACCTATCTGGCAGACGGGGACATTCTCCGTAAAGCGATTCGGAGAATTGTTATATTCATAGCGTTCTTCTTCGACAATTCTCCCGTCACTGTCAAACAAACCTTTTCTGAGCATCAACCCCCTGTCTAAAGAGTGTGAGGCGTATAGCCTTCTCAGGATGTAGTCTGGATTCTCCGGCGAATAGAAGGATATATCCCCCTCGTTTGAAGCGTCAATGGCTTCCCTGTGATTTGAATATTCAAACTCAATCCTTCCTCCATCAGAGAACACCTCGGTCACGTTGCTGTAAGTGATGTGGTTGCCATCTGTCGTTGAGAGCTGGTTCAGATAGTTTTCACTTCCTATCCAGTAGGACAACTCCAAAGTGGACTCAGAGCCTTTGTCTTTCCAAAAAAGCGGGCCGATCCAACCTCTACCATTGCCACCTATTGCCGCTTTCCCGTTGTAGTCTCGTTTTATAAAAAATACTGGAGTCCCGGACAGGATGCCGCTGGAGCGGCCGTTTTTTTGTATAGAAAAAGTTGCGTGTCTCAGTCTTGTCACCGTCTCGGTCAATGATCGTCTTGATTCTCAACCCGCCTGCAATGCTGTCCTTAGCATTGTCAACAACCGTGAATCCGATTCGGGGAGAGTCAGTTCTTTGGACGGACGCGCTGTAGGTATGCGGTTCGAAGACATATTCAGTGGAGCCTCCGGTAGGATAGGTTATTTTTTGAATGATTTCCGCTTTCATTAGGGTTGTGTCGGGTGCGCGGCGGCCGTGAAGGGTATGGTATGATCCCGGTGGCACGCTGAATGATTTCCCGTTGAAGCCCCACCTGTCGCTGCTCTCCGAGCAATAATGATCGGGGAGTTTAAGACTATTGTACTCAAAACTGTACTTGCCTCCATCAGCAGTTCCGGCTACGGTTCTGATAGAGGAGAGAGACAGGCGCTCGTTTGCATTATTGCCATATGTGAACAGTATCCTCTTTTGGCCTTGGATAATACTGTCCAAACACATATAGTAGTTATAGGAGAGGATATTCTCGATGTCGATGAACGCATCGTTGTCTCGGAAATCAGGTTTAGTTCGGAAAAACTCTGCCGAATTCTCGTATGTGGTGTCGGTGTCCGTGCCAAGATCCTTCAGTTCGATTGATCTGGAGATATGGAACACTACCGAATCTCCGCTTGCCTTTGACCTCACGGAACTAAGGTAGGATGGAGAGATGTACATAAGCTTGATGTAGGGATATTTGTCTATCTGTGAATATAGGTCGTTATCGATGTAATATTTGCGCCAAGATCCGGTGCTGCCCTCAGGCAACGATGAGTCGAGCAGGTAGTTCCCATAGTTGTCATCATCAATCTTGTAGCCGAGCCCACGTCCCTCTCGCAGGATTGTCCTGACGATGGGACGCCCGTCTTTCAGGTAGCGGAATGTGATCGTCTCGTTGTTCGGGTATTCAATCTTGGTGAGGTTCCACGTGGATGCGGAAGCCATCCCGTAACGGTAGGTGGTACAGGGCCTTATCGAAAACTCAATGGAAGAGATGTCTGCATCGTTGTCACCGAAAGTGTAGCGGACACCGTTTGAGTCGGTCACGATTATTTTGCTGATGTACTGAAACAACAGTGCCTCGATCTGATTATTGATGTGATTCTCGTAAGTATTGGAGAGAAAGACCTTGACAGAGAAATCATACGGTTGGCGGGACTTGATCTTGACAGTGCACTGCCCTGTCCTGCTGTCATATCCGGTTATGTGGAAAGAAGCCTGGATCCCGTCAAGGTTGATCTGGAATTCGTCCGGCTCCATATCGCACCATATCCCGTATTTATGGTTGTATCGGAAATGAGCCTTGGCGGCATTCTCGTCCTCTGCCCATCCAGCTCCTTTTTCCAGATAGTCAAAATAACTTAGGGTGTCAAGATCCGAAATCTGGTGTATCAATGGCTTTGCCCTTTCCTGCCAGATCTCATCGTGCGACACTTCGTCCTGCCGGTTGTTGATTATCCTGTTAATGCACCCTCCTGCACGCAGGGTCCAGCCCAAACCAACCCATCCAGGGTGCTGCTCCGGCTTGTGTCCTCCCGCGTGGTATGTCAGGTAGATCGGAAGGTTAGCCCCCTTTGTCTTGAGTGTCGTCAAAGGAACTTGAATGCTTGGCAGACCATTGAAATGATTCACGGGTATCTTCCCGTATTTGCCAAGTTCCGCGGCATTAGGAGAAAACATTTGGATGATCTCGTCAGAGATCGTCTGGGCTGGCAATGCAAATGCCCCTGCCATCAATACTGACAATATAAGGAGTTGTCGTTTCATCTCTGATAAATAATTGGTTGCTAGTTTGCAAACAAGATACGAATAATAATCGGATTATCAATAGATAAACCATAAAGAAATAATAATGATACCATTCCGTGTTTGCTCCAACAAAAAGAATAGGTATCTTAGCGGAACGATAATATTCAATCGTCATCGATGAAAACGATAAGGACAATAATCATCGCCGCCCTCGGTGCTTTGGCGGCTTGTTCTCCGGCCACGACGGAACTGGAGGACTACACGGGGTACGTTAATGTCAGGATCGGCTCAGGCGGGCACGGGCACGTGTTTGTCGGGGCGAGCGTGCCTTTCGGCGCGGTGCAGTTGGGACCTACGAGCATCCCTCAGCAATGGGATTGGTGCTCCGGCTACCATTCCAGTGACTCGACGGTCATCGGATTCTCGCACACACACTTGAGCGGAACCGGAATCGGAGACCTCTTCGACATCACCGTGATGCCGGTGGTCGGCACGGTGAGATATTCAAGAGGGGAGGAACCGAAAGACGCTTCGCCGGAAGCGATCGCCGCCGCGCAGGCCTCAGGAATGTGGTCCTACGCCGACAGGACGAAGGAGGTCGCCAAACCGGGCTACTACAGCGTTCCGCTGACCCGTTACGGCATCACCGCCGAGATGACGGCCACGACAAGGGTCGGCCTCAGCCGTTACACTTTCCCGGCTTCCGACAGCTCAGCGGTGGTCTTCGACCTTGAGAACGGCGGCTGTTGGGACAGGGCATACGATACGAAATTCACCGTCATAGACAGTTGTACCATAGAGGGTTACAGGTTTTCTACGGGTTGGGCTAAAGACCAGAAAATCTACTTCCGCGCCCAATTCTCAAAGCCGTTCGACTCCATCGACGAAATCACCGCCAAGGAATATCCCGTTGAGGGTAAGGAATATTCAGTGAACTACTTCCGCGCCGGCTTCCACACCACCGAAGGCGAGCGGGTGATGCTGAAGGTCGCGGTCTCCCCGGCCAGCGAGGAAAAGGCGGCTTTGAATATGTCGGCGGAACTTCCGGGCTGGGACTTCGAGGCCACGGTCGATGCAGCCCGCGAGGCTTGGAACGCGGAACTCTCCAAGGCTAAGGTGTCCACTGATGATCCTGAAGCCAGAACAATTTTCTACACAGCGCTTTACCACACGATGATAATGCCTTCGATATTCAGTGATCTGGATGATCCGAGGGCTGAATATACCACATTCTCCCTTTGGGATACTTATCGCGCCCAGATGCCGCTGATGACAATCCTGCATCCGGAAAGGGAGAACGACATGATCGCTTCGATGCTTAAGATCTACCGGAAGCAAGGCCGTCTTCCAGTCTGGCATCTGGTCGGCAACGAGACGGACTGTATGGTCGGCAACCCTGGTGTCATCGCCGTCGCCGACGCTGTCGTGAAAGGCTTCGACGGCTTTGACCGTGACCTCGCCTGGGAAGCGATGAAGGCGACTATGACGGACACCATCCGCGGCCTGAACTACCGTCAGAAGTACGGGTATATTCCTTCAGACACAATGCTTGAGTCAATAGCCTTTGATATGGAATATGCCATTGCGGATGCAGCTGTGGCCGCCGCCGCTGATTACCTTGGCAAGCCGGATGACGCTGAATATTTCCGTAACAGCAGCCATTCCTACCGCAATTATATGGATCCGGAGACTTTGTTCGCAAGAGGAAAGATGACAGACGGCAGCTGGAGGACTCCGTTCAATCCATATTCCTCGGAGCATCGCGCTAATGATTATTGTGAGGGAAACGCCTGGCAATATACCTGGCTCGCTCCGCACGACTATTCCGGCCTTGTTGATTTCTACGGCTCCCGCGAGAAGTTCGTTGAGAGGCTTGACTCGCTTTTCGCCGCTGATTCCAGAATAGACGGTGAGGACGCTTCTCCTGACATCTCCGGCCTCATCGGTCAGTACGCCCACGGCAACGAGCCGAGCCACCACGTCATCTATTTCTATACTATGGCAGGCGAGCCGTACAAGACAGCCGATCTGGCACGCCGGATATATTCAGAGTTTTATAAGAACGCCGATGACGGTCTCTGCGGCAATGAGGATGCCGGCCAGATGTCCGCCTGGTACGTCCTTTCCGCTTTGGGCTTCTATGAGATCGAGCCTGCTTCAACAAGGTTCTGGTTCGGCGCTCCGGCGTTTGAGGCGGTTGATTTGAAGGTCGCTGGAGGCACGTTCAAGATCAAGGCCTCCGGTTTAAGTGATGCGAACCGCTATATCCAGAGCGTCACCTTGAACGGCAAACCTTACGGTAAGGCTTACATTGAATATTCCGACATTGTCAAAGGCGGGGAACTTGTCTTTGAAATGGGGGCGGAGCCGGCCGTCTGGTATTAGGATGCTCCTTTTGATAAGAGATCGGAAATAACTTGCTTCATCGCTATGCGTGGGGCAAGTTATTTTCTTTATTTTTCGGAGAATCGGTGCTCTTTTCGCTAATTTTTGCGTGAAAATGAAAAAAAAGTCAAAAAAAGTTTGGAGGGAACGAAAAAGTCGCTATCTTTGCAGCCCGTTTCGGAAATAACGGGAAAGTTCATTGACAATATTGAAAGATTAGTACAACAAGTACCGAGAACGAAAATGAGAGCGTTGATTCTTTTTTTTAGGAAAGATGAATAAGTTGTCGGGGTCGAACTGGAAATATGTGTATTATACAAAGAAGAGTTTGATCCTGGCTCAGGATGAACGCTAGCGGCAGGCTTAACACATGCAAGTCGAGGGGCAGCGCGGGATAGCAATATCCTGGCGGCGACCGGCGGAAGGGTGCGTAACGCGTGAGCGACATGCCCGTTGCCCGGGGACAACCGGTGGAAACGCCGACTAATCCCCGATGGGATACGATGCTTCATGGCATTGTATTGAAAGTTACGGCGGCGACGGATTGGCTCGCGTCCGATTAGCTTGTTGGCGGGGTGACGGCCCACCAAGGCTACGATCGGTAGGGGTTCTGAGAGGAAGGCCCCCCACAATGGGACTGAGACACGGCCCATACTCCTACGGGAGGCAGCAGTGAGGAATATTGGTCAATGGGCGGAAGCCTGAACCAGCCATGCCGCGTGCGGGAAGGAGGCCCTATGGGCTGTGAACCGCTTTTGCCTGGGGGCAATAAGGGCGTCGCGCACGTCCGATGAGAGTACCAGGCGAATAAGCATCGGCTAACTCCGTGCCAGCAGCCGCGGTAATACGGGGGATGCGAGCGTTATCCGGATTCATTGGGTTTAAAGGGTGCGTAGGCTGTGCGTCAAGTCGGGGGTGAAATTCCGGTGCTCAACACGGGGGCTGCCCTTGATACTGTCGCGCTGGAGTGCGGATGCCGCCGGAGGAATGAGTGGTGTAGCGGTGAAATGCTTAGATATCACTCAGAACACCGATTGCGAAGGCATCTGGCGAATCCGTAACTGACGCTGAGGCACGAAAGCGTGGGGATAGAACAGGATTAGATACCCTGGTATTCCACGCCGTAAACGATGATGGCTAACCGCCGGCGACACACTGTCGGTGGCCAAGCGAAAGCGATAAGCCATCCACCTGGGGAGTACGTCGGCAACGATGAAACTCAAAGGAATTGACGGGGGCCCGCACAAGCGGAGGAACATGTGGTTTAA
>OJAW01001658.1_pt1 | contig 12395 bp, 11 predicted proteins | sample 1589151 | NCBI WGS metagenome assembly OJAW01 (sample SAMN03283290) | human gut metagenome | biome: human-associated habitat; material: feces | host: Homo sapiens | place: Peru | collected 2012 | reverse complement strand
GAAGCATTTATTCATAATTTAAATACAATGCATTCTAGAGCTGGAGCTCAAGTACCATTTTCTTCTATAAATTTTGGTACTGATACATCAAGCGAAGGAAGAATGGTTATTGAAAATTACTTACTTGCTGCTGAAGCTGGTTTAGGTAGAAGTGAAACTCCTATATTCCCAATTTCAATTTTTAAAGTAAAAGAAGGAGTTAACTATAATAAGGAAGACAAAAACTATGATTTATTTAAATTAGCTTGTCGTGTTTCCACTAAAAGATTATTTCCAAATTTCTCATTTATAGATGCTCCATTTAATATAACTTATTATAAAGAAGGAGATTATACTACAGAAGTAGGATATATGGGATGTCGTACTAGAGTGCTTGGAAATGTAGTGGATCCTGATAAATGTGTAACTCCAGGTCGTGGTAACTTATCATTTACATCAGTTAACTTACCTCGTTTGGGATTAAAGTACGGAATAGTAGGTAAAGAAAAAAGAGAAAAAGCTGATATGAAAAGTTTTTATGAAGATTTAGGAAATCTAATGGATTTAGTTAAAGATCAATTACTTGAAAGATTTGAAATTCAATGTAGTAAACATACATATAACTTCCCATTCTTACTTGGTGAAGGGGTATGGATTGATAGTGAAAAAGTTAAACCTACTGATAGACTTAGAAAAGTATTAAAACATGGTACATTAAGTATTGGTTTTATAGGCCTTGCAGAATGTTTAAAAGCTTTAACTGGTAAACATCACGGAGAAAGTGAAGAAAGTCAAAAATTAGGATTAGAAATAATTGGCTTTATGAGAAAAAAGTGTGATGAATACGCAAAACAATATAATTTAAACTTTACTTGCTTAGCAACACCAGCAGAAGGATTATCTGGTAGATTTGTAAATATTGATAAAGCAATATATGGAAGTATAAAAGGAGTAACTGATAGAGCTTATTATACTAACTCATTCCATGTTCCAGTATATTATAATATTTCTATCGCTAAAAAATTAGGTATAGAAGGTCCATATCATGCACTTACAAATGCTGGACATATTTCTTATATAGAAATAGATGGTGATCCATCTGAAAATGTAGAAGCATTTGAAAAAATAGTTAGAATTATGAAAGAAAGTGGAATTGGTTATGGAGCTATAAACCATCCAGTAGATAGAGATCCGGTATGTGGTTATGTTGGAGTTATCGGTGATGTTTGTCCTGGCTGTGGCAGAAAAGAAGGCGAAGGATTAACTGTTGAAAGATTAAAATCTTTAGATATATGTTGTAAATAGGAGGAAATTATGAAAAATATCGAAGAAAAAATTGAAGAAAAACAAGAAAAAAAAGTTGGTGAAGGAGTTAAATTCGAAAGAATTAGAAGAATCACTGGTTATTTAGTTGGTACAGTAGACCGTTTTAATAATGCTAAACAAGCTGAAGTAAAAGATAGAGTAAAACATAGTGCTTAAGATAAGACTTGCAGCCCCTTTACAAAGTGATAGTATTTTAGATGGAGAAGGCATTAGAACAATTGTCTGGACACAAGGTTGTGCTCACAATTGTCCTTTCTGCCATAATCCAGAAACACATTCATTTAAAGGTGGATATTTAGAAGATATTGAAACTTTAAAAAAACAGTTTAAAGAATTAAAAGGACAAACTGGTATAACATTTTCTGGTGGAGATCCTATGTTTCAACCAAAAGAATGTGCTGTGCTCGCCAATTATGCAAAAAGTATTGGATTAGATGTATGGTGTTATACAGGTTTTACTTTTGAAGAATTACTTGATATGGCTAAAAAGAATAAAGATATTATAGATTTTCTAAATAACATAGATATATTAGTAGATGGTAAATTTATGATTGAACTTAAAAGTTATGATGTAATTTTTAGAGGTTCAACTAATCAAAGGATTATTGATGTTAAAGAAAGCTTGAAATCTTCTTCTATAGTTTTAGCAGAAAAATATATTAAAGAAAATAAAAGTACTAATTTTAGACATCAAGATAATATTTACGTATAAGGACACATTTTGTGTCTTTTTTGTTGAAATTAAATAGTTTTTAAGGTAAAATTAAGATGGTGATAGTATGAAAAGTAGAAAAGGATTTACACTTATTGAGTTAGTAGCTGTAGTAACTTTTGTTGCAATAATAGGTACAGTAGTTGCAATAAATATAACTAATCAAGTGAAAAAACAAGAAGAAAAAAATTATGATAGATATTTAGAAATAATTACATCAGCAACAGAACTTTATGTTGAACAACATAGAAATAGATATGTTACTTTGAATGAAGAAGGTAGTAGCATATATATTTCAATAAGTGAACTTATAAGTGCAAATATGATAGATGAAACACTAACAAATCCTAAAACTAATAATTATGTAAGTAAATCTGGTCGTGTAAAAGTAACTGTAAGAAGTGATAAAACATTAGAATATATAGTGGAGGAATAATATGAAAAAAACAATAAGAGATTATGATTTAAATGGAAAAAAAGTGATAATAAGAGTAGATTTTAATGTGCCTATAAAAGATGGTGTTATAAAAGATGATAATAGAATAAGAGAATCTTTAAAAACTATTAACTATGCAATAGATAATAATGCTAAAGTAATTCTTTTAAGCCATTTAGGTAGAGTAAAAGAAGAAAGTGATTTAGCTAAAAATGATTTAGCCCCAGTAGCAAAAAGACTTAGTGAGTTATTAGGAAAAGAAGTTATATTTTCTCCTACTACAAGAGATTTAGAAAAATATGTAGATAATATGAAAGAAAAAGATGTTCTTTTAGTGCAAAATACTAGATATGAAGACTTAGATGGTAAGAAGGAAAGCTCAAACGATAAAGAATTAGCTAGTTATTGGGCTAGTTTAGGAGAAATTTTTATAAATGATGCCTTTGGAACTTCTCATAGAGTACATGCATCTAATGTTGGTATCGCTAGTATACTTCCAAATGGTATAGGGTTCTTAGTAGAAAAAGAATTAAAAGAACTGGATTTAACTAATATAGAAAGACCATTTACAGTAATTTTAGGTGGATCTAAAGTAAGCGATAAAATAGGTGTTATTGAAAATTTAGTAAATATAGCAGATTATATACTAATAGGTGGAGGTATGGCATATACTTTCTTATCAGCAGCAGGATTTAATATAGGTTCATCACTTTTAGATAGTGAAAATATTGAATTTTGTAAGAGTATGTTAGGTAAATACCCTGATAAAATAATATTACCTACTGATAGTATTGTAACTAAAGAAGTAAGTGAAAATAGTCCATATATGGAAAAATATATAACTGATTTTGATAATGATGATATTGGAGTTGATATTGGTCACTCTACAGTAAAATTATTTAAAGAAACTTTAGTTAATTCTAAAACTGTTATATGGAATGGACCAGTTGGAATATTTGAAATGGATAATTTTTCAAAAGGTACTAAAGAATTATTAGAAATTTTGAGTAAATTAGACGCAAAAGTTATAATTGGTGGTGGAGACACAGCATCAGCGGCAATTAACTTTGGATATAAAGATGCATTTAGTCATATATCTACTGGTGGTGGAGCATCATTAGAATTATTAGAAGGTAAAAAATTACCTGGTATAGAATCTATTTTAGAAAAGTAGTGATAATATGAGAATAGGAATATTTAGTGACACATATACACCATTTATAAATGGTGTGTCTACTAGTATTGTTTGTTTAAAAAAAGCTTTAGAGAAAAAAGGCCATGAAGTATATGTTGTAACTGTTAATAATGAAAAAATGGGTTATAGCTATGACGAAAAAGAAAGAGTTATGAGAATTCCTGCACTTAAAGCAGGAATTTATGACTATAGATTATCAATGATATACTCATTTAAAGCTAAAAAGAAAATAAAAGAATTAAATTTGGATGTAATTCATTCACAAACCGAATTTGGTATAGGTACATTTGCAAGATTAGTAGCAATGGAACTTGATATACCAATAGTTCATACATATCATACTTTATATGAAGAATACTTAAATTCTCTTACTAAAAATAAAATAAAGTATATGGTAAATGGTTTTGTAGAATATTTAGCTGAATATTATTGTGATTCCTCTATAGGAGAATTAATTGTACCTACAGCTAAAACAAAAGAAATATTTAAGAAACAATACAAATTTAAAAGAGAGGTACATGTTATACCTAATGGAATAGACTTAGATAAATTTAGTATAGAAAATATAAATAAAAAAGAATTAGAAAAAATAAAAAAACAATATGGTATAAAAGATACTGATTTTGTAATAATGTATGTTGGTAGATTAGGACCTGAAAAGAACATTCCTTTTTTAGCGAGAGCACAAAAACAAATAGTAAAAAAACATAAAAATTGTAAACTAGTTATAGTAGGTGAAGGACCTATGAAAAATGAACTTGAAAAAATTACATCTTCAATTAGAGAAAATGTTATTTTTACAGGTAAAATACCTCAATCAGATATTCAATATTATTATAGATTAGCGGATGTATTTGCAACAGCATCAAAGTTTGAAACTCAAGGACTTACTGTAATAGAAGCTTTAGCATCAGGAGTATGTGCATTATGTATTTTAGATGATAGTTTTAAAGATGCACTTATAGATAATGTAAATGGTAATTTCTTTGAAACTGAAAAAGAATATATAGATTTAGTCGATAAATTAATGACTGATGAAAAACTATTAAATAAATATAAGAAAAACGCAATTAAAACCGCTAATGAACATTCATATCTAACATTTGGAGACAAAGTGTTAGAAGTATATGAATTAGCAATTAAAAATAATAAAGAAAAAACTACTAGATATATGGATAGATTTAAGAAAACAGTAAAAGGAGTTCTAAAAAAATGAAAATTTTGGCAGCAAACTTTAAAATGAATTTAACACTAAATGAAATAAATGAATATATAGATAAAATAAAAGATATAGATAATAAAAATATTGTACTTATACCATCAAATATCTATATACCTTATTTTTTAAATAAAAAATTTAGTGTAGGCGTTCAAGATGCATATTACTTAGATAATGGAGCATTTACTGGTGAAGTATCTGCTAAACAAATAAGTAGTCTTGGTGTTAATTATGCAATAATTGGCCATAGTGAAAGAAGAATGTATTTTAATGAAACTAATGATATATTAAATAAAAAAATATTATCATGTGAAAGTAATGGGTTAAAAGTAATATATTGTATAGGTGAAACTAAGGAAGAAAGAGAATCTAATAAAACTAAAGAAGTACTTTTAAAACAATTAGACGAAGGATTAAAAGGTGCTAGTGAAGTAATAATTGCTTATGAACCAAGATGGGCTATAGGTACTAATGTTACACCTACAAACGAAGAGATTGAAGACATTATTAGTTTTATAAAGAGTAAATATAACTATAAAGTCTTATATGGTGGATCTACAAATGATAAAAATATAGCTAGTTTAAATACTATTTCTAATGTAGATGGATTTCTAGTAGGCGGAGCATCACTAGATTATGATAAATTTAAAAAAATGATAGAAATTGTCTTTTGACAATTTTTTTCTATCTTTTTCGACAAAATTCGACAAAACTAGCTAAAAAATAGACTAGATATTATACCTATAATTAATATATAATGTAAGGGTAGTCGTTAGAGGGAGAATTTTTATGGACAAAATAAAAGTAATAATGGTAGATGATAATATCGGGCTAGTAGAAATGGTTGAAGAATACTTTAATGAAAGTAAAAGTATAAAATTAGTAAATAAAGCATACGATGGTATTGAAGGAATAGATTTAATAGAAAAAGAACGCGGAAATTATGATGTAATTATATTAGATTTAATTATGCCTAATAAAGACGGAATATATGTTTTAGAAGAAATGAAAAAAAGAGGTATAAAAGAAAAAGTTATAGTACTTACAAGTTATAATGCTAGTAATGTAATAAAAGAAGTATCAAGTTATGGTGTTAGTTATTTTATGCTAAAACCATTTGATAATATTGAACTTGAAAAAAGAGTTTTAGATTTATTTAAGAAGGAAGAAGAAACTAAAACAGTAGATTTTTATCATAGTAATATTCAAGTATCAATTACAAAAATGTTACATGAACTTGGAATACCATCCCATATAAAGGGTTATCAATATTTAAGAGAAGCAATTACAGTAATATTTGAAAGACCAGAAACAATAGGTGGGATAACAAAAGAATTATATCCTGAATTAGCAAATAAGTTTGATACAACAGTTTCAAGAGTAGAAAGAGCAATAAGACATGCCATTGAAGTAAGTTGGAATAGAGGCAATATTGATTTAATGGAAGAAATATTTGGACACAGTGTTGATATTGATAAAGCAAAGCCAACTAATTCAGAATTTGTAGTTACATTAGCAGATAAATTAAGATTAGATTTTCATCGCGTTGGATGTTAATTATCTTTTTTTGTATTAAATTATTCACTTTTAAAAAAATTGTGTTATAATTGTTATAGTAAGGAAGTGTGATATGAACGAAAATAATTTATTTCCAAATGGAAATGGTACTGAAAATAACGATTTAGTACCAAATACATCTACCGATTCATTAGGAAATGCTACACCAAATGAACCAGTAGAACCTGTAGCACCAGTTGCTCCAGTAGAACCTGTAGCACCTGTTACACCAGTAGAACCTACAGTAACACCTGTTACACCAGTAGAACCTACAGTAACGCCTGTTACACCAGTAGAGCCTACAGTAACGCCTGTTACACCAGTAGAGCCTACAGTAACATCTGTTACACCAGTAGAACCTGGAGCACCAGTTGCTCCAGCTGAATCATTAGAAACTTCAGATCCTGTTAGTGACGCTGTTAAAACATTCACTCCAGATAGTACTGAAGAACATAAAGAAGAAGAAAAGAAAAAGAATTTATTATTACCAATATTACTAATTGTTTTAGCAATTGCAATACTTGGCGGTGTAGCTTATTATTTCTTTTTCAAGAAAAGTAATTCAATAGAAGTAACAACTAAAGCATTTGAAAAATTAAAAAGTAATCTTGTTGAAGTAAGTGATTCTTTCTCTGAATTAAAAGAAGGAACAAAGAAAGTAGATGCTTTAACTGCTAAAGGAGATTTAACGTTAGATGTTAAATCAGCTTATTTAGAATCTCAAAATAATGAAGACTATAATAACTTAGTTGCTGTATTAAAAGATATGGTAGCTGAATATACTTTAGCAGTTGATTCAAAAACTGAAAACATGAATGTTGCAGTTACTATTAAAGCGTTAGGTGAAATGGTTTCAAGAGGATATGTAGTTAATGATGGTAAAGTATATTTACTTCTTAACAACAAATATGTAGATGTTACAGAAGATTTAAAAAAATATTTAGTTAGTGTAGATAGTAGTAATTTTGAAGGATTATTAAAAGAACTTGAAGATATGGATGCATGGCATATATATGATGTTATTACATCAGCATTTGCATCATCATTAAAAGAAGAATATTTTGAAACAGAAAAAACTACTATTACTGTTGATAAGAAAGATGTAGATGTTACAAAACATATTTTAAAAATTACTAAAAAGAATGCTGCAGATATCATTAATGAAACAATAAAAAAAGTTAGTAAAGATGAAAAAGTAAATAGTATCTTTAAAAAATTAGGTGTAGATTTAAGTACACAAAAAGTTGAAAAAGAATATTTTGAAGATATGGAACCATTAGTAATCAATTTCTATGCTAAGAAAAATGATTTACTAAAAATTGAATTAGTTGAAGAATATGAATCTACTGATTGGAATACAGAAGAAACAGTTTCTAATAGTTATGAAATTTCATATACTTTTGGAAAAACTACTGATGTAATATCTGTTGTTGGTAAACAAAATAAAGAAACTACTGTAAATGTTTCTGTTGAATTAACAGTTAGTAAAAATTCATTAAAAATAGAACTATATCAAGATAGTTCAAAAATTGGTACTTTAGAATTTAATGCTACTAAAGATAGTATGAATTTAGCTTTAAATGCTAATGTTATGGCTACTGAAGTAGTTGCTAATATTTCTTTAAAAGAAACAGAAGAAAGTGGTAAAAATAAACTTGTTGTAAGTGGTAATGTTACAATTAATACAATTGAATACTTAAAATTTACAGCAACTACAAATTATACTTTAGAAGAAAAATATGTACCAGTTGATGTAAGTGGTGCAGTTACTAAAGATACACTTACTCGTGCTGAACAAGAAGAGTTAGAATCTTTAATTGAAAATTTTCAAAATATGTTTAGTGGATTTGCTTACAATTACTTATACTAAAAAATAAAAGATTATATCTTTTATTTTTTTTTATTCTTCTTTAATAGTAGGAATCGCATCATCTAAAGTTTTATTATCTACTTTAGGCTCGGTTCCTTTTATATAATATGTTAATTTTTTTTTGGTATTTTCTGTAGCTATTTTACCGCTTATAGGATCTACTATAACACCAACAACATTATCAGGTATTTTGTACCATTCTTCTTCTTTATCTTTTAAGTATTCCTTAGCAGTATCAATCCATATATTTTTTATTTGAGAACTTACGGCAATAGGTGGAGCATCATTATTATCATATCCTGCCCATATTGCAAATACTATATTTGGATTATAACCTATAACCCATCTATCATAGTCAGTAGTTCCTGTTTTAAGAGCATATTTTCTATCGATTTTAGAAGCTATATTAATACATGTTGGTGAACCATAATCAACTAATACTGAGGAGTAACAATTAGTTAACATTTCATTAAGTACAAATACATTACTTTTATTTAATATGTTTTCACTAGTTATTTTTCTTTCATATAGTACATTACCATTAACATCTTCTACTTTAGTTATAGTAAATGTATCAACTTTACTTCCTCCATTAGCAAATGTAGAATAAGCTTTTACCATATCAATTAAAGGTATTTCTACACTACCTAAAGCTAGAGATGGTAGGGCTTCTACATTTTTAGTTATACCAACTCTTTTAAGCATATTTACTAGGTTTTCTTCTCCTAAAAATAAATGTGTTTTTACAGCATATATATTATCAGAATATGCTAAAGCAGTCATCATACTAATTTGTTTATCTGGATATCTATCATCAAAATTTTTAGGACTATAAGTTTTATCATACGAAAATGTAAATGTTGTTCTAGATGATGTAAAAGTAGTAGATGGTGTAAAACCATTTTCTAAAGCACTATAATATAAAAGAGGTTTAATAGTAGATCCTACCTGTCTATAAGCTTTAGTAGCTCTATTAAAAGCTGATTTATTATAATCTCTGCCACCAATAAGAGCTAATATAGCACCAGTATTTGGGTCTGCTATAGAAGATGCGATTTCTACATCAGAATCAATATATAAGTTTATTTTATCTGTTAATATATTTTGAGCATTAACATCTAAAGTAGTATATATTTTTAATCCACCAGTTTTTATAAAAGAAGAGGGAATAGATTTAATACTTTTAAGCTCAGATATAACAGTATCTTTAAAATACATATATGATTCATTATTTTTATCTGTTTTACCTACATAAGATAAAGATATATTATAAGCTTCATCAGCTTCATTACTAGTTATATAACCATTCTTTACCATGGCATTTAATATAGTTTTTTGTCTTTGCTTTGCTTTAACCGGATTAACTAAAGGAGAATAATATGAAGGGGACTTGGGTATCCCTGCTAACATACTAGCTTCTGCAAGAGTTAAATCTTTAGAATTCTTATTAAAGTAATATTTAGAAGCATTTTCTATTCCATATACTCCTCCATAGTTAATAGTATTTAAGTATCCCTCTAATATTTCATCTTTAGAATAATGAACTTCTAATCTTAAAGTTAACCAAGCTTCATTTATTTTTCTTTTCCAAGTTTTATCAAAATCTAGCCATAAATTTTTAGCATATTGTTGTGTTATAGTAGATGCTCCTTGAAGAGTTTTTTTGTTTTTAATATTTACTATCATAGCTTTTATAATTCTTAAATAATCGAAACCTTGATGTTTATAAAAATTTTTATCCTCAACTGATATAGTAGCGTCAATTAGGTAATTAGATATATCTTCTATTTTTACCCATTCATCATTTTTACCGTAAAATAATTCTCCATTATTATCAAATAAATAATACCCATTTGCTGAATTAATTGATAATTTTGGTAACATCCTAGCATATAAAAGCACACCACCATACGTGAGTAACACTAATATAATTGATACAAGAAAAATTTTATATAACTTCCTAATTATTTTCATATATTCACCTAAATATTATTATTTCAAAAAAAAACAAAAATATAAGTTTAAATTTAAATAAAAGTATGTTATACTTATGTGCAGTTGGTGATACTATGAAAATAATGGTAAAAACAGTATTAAATAACTTAACTTTAAAAGAAAATCATAATAATAATATAAATGGTATTTTAAAAGATGATACAGTTATTTATTATGATAATAAAATAAAAATGAGTTTAAATTTTAAAGAGAGGGTTTTACGTCGGAGATCTAGTAATTATGAAATAATTTTAGATTTTAAAAAAAATAAGTGCTTTTATATAATGAATAATAATAAAATAACATTAGATATAAAAGTAAATGAAATTCGTGATGATTTTTATGTTGATTATGAAATAGAAGATAATCATATTATATATAGTATAAATTATGAGGTGATATAGTGAAAGAAAAGATTGTTGAAGAAATATATAATATATTAAATAAAGAAGTAGAACTTACTGATATAATAGTAGAAAAACCTAAAGATAGAAAACTAGGAGATTATTCAATTCCTTGTTTCTCTTTAGCTAAAAAATTAAGAAAAAATCCTAATATTATAGCTGAAGAAATTAGTAAAAAGTTAAGTTTAAAAAGTGAAGTATTAAATGGATATTTAAATGTTTTTATTGATAAAAATAGTTTCACAAAAGAATTACTTGAAAAAATAAGTATAGAAAAAGAAAATTATGGTAGTAATAAAAGTGGTGAAGGAAAAACTATAGTAATAGACTATTCTTCTCCTAATATAGCTAAACCATTTGGTGTTGGCCATTTAAGAAGCACTGTAATTGGTGAATCATTAAGAAGAATTTGCTTAATGAATGGATATAATGTCGTTGGAATTAATCATTTAGGTGATTGGGGAACTCAATTTGGCAAACTTATATATGCCTATAAAACATGGGGGAATGAAGAAGCTTTAAATGAATCTCCACTTGATGAATTAAAAAGGATATATGTAAAATTCCATGAAGAAGAAGCTAAAGATTCATCTATTACCGATGAAGGTAGAAAATGGTTTAAAGCTCTTGAAGATGGAAATGAAGAAGCTGTTAGTTTATGGAAAAGATTTACTGAAGTATCTTTAAAAGAATTTAATAAAACATATAAATTACTAGGCGTTGATAAATTTGATAGTTATGCTGGAGAATCATTTTATAATGATAAAATGGATTCTGTAGTAGAAGAACTAGAACAAAAACATTTACTTGAAGTAGATGATGGCGCTTCTATCGTAAGATTAGATAATATGCCACCAGCACTTATTAAAAGAAGTGATGGAGCTACATTATATATAACAAGAGATTTAGCAGCTCTATTCTATAGAAAAAAAACATATAACTTTACAGAAGCTCTATACTGTGTTGGTAATGAACAAACATTACATTTTAATCAATTAAATGCCGTAGTAGAAAAAATGGGATATGACTTTAGAGCAACTCATATAGGATTTGGTATGGTACTTCAAGATGGCAAAAAAATGTCTACAAGACATGGTAAGAGTGTAAAATTACAAGATGTACTTGAAGAAGCTATTGAGTTAGCTGGTAAATATATAGAAGAAAAAAATCCTAATTTAGAAAATAAAAAAGAAGTTGCTGAAAAAAATATTGACCTTGATGCTGGAGATGAAATTGAATTCACTGGAAAAGTTTTCTCAACAGCACTTGGAGATCCTTGGATGGATGTAGATTCTTTCAAAGTCCTAACTGTAAAAAAGCCTAAAAAAGAATCTGCTGAGAACTAGATAACAAAACAAAAGATGGAATAAAAGAAAACATGACAGTAATTGGTGCTGAAGGATTAGTTGGACATGTTATAGCGGTTACAGACTCAACAGCAAAGGTACAAACAATAATTGATAGTTCAAGTTCTACAAGTTGTTTATTAAGTACTTCTAGAGATAGTATAGTTTGCAAGGGAGTTTTAAACGATAAAAAAAGTATAAAAGCAATGTATATTGCTACAGATGCTACAGTAGCCCAAGGTGATAGTATAGAAACCTCAGGATTAGGAGGAATATACCCAAAGGGAATATATGTGGGAACTGTATCAAAAGTTGAAAATGCAACAGATTTATCAAATAGATATGCTTTAGTTAAT
>OJAW01001657.1_pt1 | contig 12401 bp, 6 predicted proteins | sample 1589151 | NCBI WGS metagenome assembly OJAW01 (sample SAMN03283290) | human gut metagenome | biome: human-associated habitat; material: feces | host: Homo sapiens | place: Peru | collected 2012 | reverse complement strand
GGCTGTTTTTTATGTTTTTGTTTCTGTGCCCCCAGCATTTATCCACTGAACCATTCCATGGCTTAATTGGTTTGGGGTGAGAATGAGTGTGGGGGCGTGAATTTTGGTTCACGTCCCCACTGGGGTGTTAGTAGTATTTTGCTGTTTTTGACCCAAATCGACATCGATTTGGGGGTTTAATTAGCGGTTGGAGGCGAGGTAGTCTTCGAGGTCGGCTGGGTGGTATGGAATACGTTCCGAGCCGAGGAAGCGGCAGCCGTCGGCGGTGATGAGCACATCGTCTTCGATGCGAATGCCACCAAAGTCCTTGTAGGTTTCGAGCACATCGAAGTTGAGGAACTCTGCGCAATGTCCGCTGGCGCGCCAGTCGTCAATCAGGGCAGGAATGAAGTAGATGCCCGGTTCGTCGGTCACCACGAAGCCTTCTTCAAGGCGGCGGCCCATACGCAGGCAGTTGGTGCCGAATTGCTCCAAATTTGGTCGGGTTTCCTCATCGAAGCCCACATATATCTGTCCAAGTCCTTCCATATCGTGCACGTCCATACCCATCATGTGGCCGAGTCCGTGAGGCAGGAACATGGCGTGAGCACCTGCGCGCACAGCCTCTTCGGTGTCGCCCTTCATCAGTCCGAGTTCTTTGAGGCGGTTGGTCATCGTGCGGCACACATCAAAGTGCACATCGGCATATTTCACGCCGGGGCGAGCCACTTTCAACACGTGGTCGTGACATTCCTCCACAATGCGGTAGATGTCGAGTTGGCGCTGGGTGAACTTGCCGCTCACAGGGAATGTGCGGGTGTGGTCGGAGCAGTAGTTGTTGAGGTTTTCCGCACCGCAGTCGCACAGCACCAGTCTGCCCTCTTCAAGGAGTGCTGGCGATGGATTGCCGTGCATAATTTCGCCGTGCTGCGAGAAGATGGTGGCAAACGAGGTCTGCGCGCCATACGAGCGAGCCACGCCATCAATCTGACCGCCCACAAATTGCTCGCTCACACCGGGGCGAGCCACACGCATGGCGGTGGTGTGCATCTTGTAGCCGATGCTGCAGGCGTGCTCGATTTCGGCAATTTCGAGAGCCGACTTGGTGGAACGCATCTTCACCACTGCATGAATGAGGGTGAGCGACGCGGCGTCTTTCTGCTTCGAGGGGTGAATGCCCAGCAAATCCATGATTTGGATTTTGGTGTCGAAGCGATAAGGTGGCAAGAAGTGGATTTGCTGACCAGCGGCTTTGGCTTTCTCCACCAGTTGAGCGAGTTTGCTCATAGGTGCCGACTGCTTCACGCCCACCTGCGCAGCCATGTCAGCCACGCTGTCCACCGAGCCATACCACACAATGTCTTCAATGTCGATGTCGTTGCCCAAGAAATACTCCTGATCGGCATCCACATCAATCACGCCCACAAGTCCTTCGCGCTTCTGCCCGAAATAGTAGAGAAACGACGAGTCCTGACGGAATGGCGCATAGGCATTGTTGGGATAGTTGCATGGAGCATCATTATTGCCAAAAAGGATAATAAGACCGCTCTTCACCAACTTCTTAAGCTGGTCGCGGCGACTCTGATATACATCTGAAGTAAACATAGTGCAATATATCTTTAGATTTGTATTATTTTACACAACTTTATTATTTTCACAAAGATAGCGCAAACGAGAGCAGAATCATCAAGCTTGCTTGAATGTTATGTCGAGTGCAGCCTATCTTATGCAAAAATAGCAAGTTTTCGTGACAATAAAAAGGTTTCAAACCACATAATAAAAAACCATTAACTTTTTTTGCACTAAAGCTGGGGGCAACGAGTCAACGGGTCAACAGGTCAACAGGTCAACAAGTTTTTTTGTCTGACGAGTCGGACAGGTCTGACAGGTCTGATGGGCAACGAGTCGAAAATTCGAAATCTTGAAGATTCGAGGAATCGAGGAATCGAAAGGGTGCGGTGGCGGTGGGTGGTTTAGCGGCGGGAGCGGGATTTGCGTTCTTGCTCTTTTTGCTTGGCGCGTTCCTTGCGTTCGCGTTCCTTTTGCTTGGCACGCTCTTTGCGCTCTTGTTCTTTCGCTTTGGCGCGCTCCTTGCGTTCGCGCTCTTTCTGCTTGCGTGCTTGCTCTTTTGCCTTGGCAGCATCTTTGCGGGCTTGCTCCTTCTGCTTACGGGCGTCTTCTTTCGCCTTTTCGGCAGCCTTTGCCTCGTCTTCACGCTTGCGTTGATTAGCCTTCACTTCTTCCTCGCGCGCTTTTTCGGCACGCTTGATAGAATCCTGACGCTCTTTCTCCGCCTGCTTGATAGAGTCTTGACGCTCCTTCTCTGCCTGCTCTGCTGCCTTTTTCTCGGCTTTCAGACGGCGTTCGGCCTCCTTCTCGGCTTGCTTGGCCGAGTCGGCACGGTATTTTTCAAGATTCTTCAACTTGAGTTCGGCGAGGCGTTGGGCAGTCTTTATCGAGTCGGCACGATATTTTTCAGCCTCTTTTTCGGCTTTGATACGTTGCTTTTCGGCTTCCTGCTCGGCTTTGATGCGCTCCTTCTCTGCCTTTGCCTTAGCCTTTTGGGCTTCTTTTTCAGCCTTGGCTTCGTCGGAGTCAATTTTGCGCACCTTGTGGGCAGATGGCTTCGCCACCATATCATCTACTGGCGTGAGAATAGGTTGAGATTCCTTCGCTGGCTCTTCAACCTTCACTTTCGGAGCCTTTTCGGCAGGGCGTTCCACCGGCTTTTTGCGGTGCACTGGGCGAGGCGCTACTGGCTTGGTGCCGTCGTCGATCACCAAATCAGGATTTTCAGGAACCACCGTCACTTGTGGCACTTCCTTTTCCTTGACTGGTTCCTTCTTTGCCGATGGCTCGGCAGCCTCTTGCTCCTGCTTTGATTCTTGCTTTGGCTGGGCTGTGGCACCTGAACGCACGCTCTTTGCCGGCTTGCCTGGCTCTGGAGCCTTTTCGGCATCGTCGGTGGCTGTTTCGGGCACCTTGGCTTCCACTTCCTTCTCGTTTTCAGCGTCGAGGTAGCGGAAATAATCCTCAAACGAGCGGCCTTCGCTCAAGAGCAGATTGAAGTTCTCCTCGCTGATAAGCACAGGGTGAACCAGTCCGATATACTGCTTGAAGTCGGCTGCCGCATCAAACACGGTGCGATAACTAATCAGTTCGGGATAATTGGCAAAGCCCTTCACCACCAGCAGCCCCATACTGCCAAAGGTCATCTTCTCAAGGTCGTAGTCGCGCACATTGAACGAGCGGAAATTGTGGCGCGCCAACTCATAGAGCAATATGTTGGAGTCGATGGAGTCGGTGCTATACACCAGCACAAACACCTGTGGCTTGTTGGCTGTTGACTTGATGTCGGCAAATTGCTTGTCGGAAGCCTCTTTGCCAGTGGTGTCGTTGGTCAGTGCCACCGAGGTCCACATCATGCCGCGCGCATTGCTGCCGCCACCAGCCAACTGACGGCCAGCCTTCACATGCTTCATGATGGCGGAAGCCGTAGGGGTGATGTCGGTTTCAGGATAGCGTTCGAGCATTTCCTTCAGCACCTCCTTGAATTTGTCGTAGTTCTTTTGGGTGACATACGCCAGCGCATCGATAAACATGAACTTCGGCATCAACTTCGAAAGCGGATAGCGGCGCATCATTTCGGCGTAAGCCTCATGCACAGCCTCGTTGTTGTTGTTCAAGTAGTTGTCGTATGTTTCGGCATACAGTTGTTCCTGCACCTTGCCCATCTGCTTGAGGTTGTCGAGGTAGGCAGGGTCTTTCATCGCTATGCCGTATTTCGATTCGGCAAAGTCGGAGAGAATCAGCCCACGCCATTTCTCCGCCTCCGCCACTTGGTCGGTGCGCATACACAGCAAGTAGAGGTTGTAGTACACATCAAGGCGGTAAGTGTTGTCGGGGTAGCGTTCGAGCAGTTCCTTAAATTCCATGTTCGCTGCGTCGAAGTCCTCCAACTTATCCTTCAAAATCAAGCCCATGTTGTACAATCCCTCTTGAATCACATCGTTGGAGGTCTGAATCTGTTCGGGCGTAGATGGGATTTGCTTCAAGTAGTATTCCTCGAAGTGTGGGTCTTCCGAACGCTTCACCGAGTCGCGCTGCTCCTTTGTGAGCGTGGTGTCGGCAGGGGTGCCAGCGGCGGTCGATGCCGTGTCGCTTGCCGATGCCGACGAATCGTCGTCGAACGAGAAGGTGTTTTTATTGCGGCGGCGCCAGTTGTCCTCCAGTTTACGGTTGCCCCACTGCTGTTGAAAAGCCGTTTTACCCGCATTTTTCGTGGTTGTGTTGTAGAAGTACCACGATTTGTCGTTGTTGAGCGTAAAGGCGGTGGGCGCATTTTTGCTGGCAGGCGTATTGGAGCCCTGTGCGCTCTGATTTGCCATATATTCCTCACGGGCGGCGTTTTCAGCCTCCTCTTTTTCCTTTTTCTTCAGGTCGTCGATGATTTTCTTAATCACCTTCTTCTGCTCTTCGAGCGGCATTTTCGACAGGCGCAAAAGCGAGTCTTGCAGCGTCACGTTGCCGGCATACACCGCCAACTCGTCGAGCACATCGCTGCGCTTTTTCAGTTCACGGAAATTGGGGTAGGCTTCGCTCAAGAGCGGAATCGCCTCGGAATAGCAGGGCTGGGCGAGGTCGTACTTGCGCTGCGCGAAGTAGATGCCGCCGAGTGTGAGTTGGCTAATCGCCTTGTCGATGCCGTTGCGCGTGCTTTTCTCCGCCGCCAACTTGTAGTTTGCCACGGCGTTCACGGTGTCGAGGCGCGAGAGGTAGAGGTTGCCGATGGCGTAATACACTTGGTCGAGGTATTCCTTGTTGCGGTCGTAACGCGTCATACGCTTGAGGGCTTTCACCTCCGGCATAATGTTGGTGCCCTGAAACACTGCGCTCTGCTTGATGCGCGCGTTGAATTTGGTGCGGTAGGTCGAGCCGCTCGAACTGCCGGCACGCTTGAATGCCTCGTAGGCGAGTTGCTTTTCGCCAGCGTCCTCATAAAGCTGACCGAGCAGGAAGTTGAGGCGCACTTTCTGCGCCCCCTTGCTGCCCTTTATGGCTTCGGCGAGGTATGGAATGGCCTCGACGTTTTTATTCGATTTGATATAGAAGTTGGCAAACGCCAAGTTGGCAAGCGCGCGTATGCGTTTGCTCTTGATTTGGTCGATATGCACATGCGCCAACACGTTGTCGGCCTCGGTGGTCCAGCCCATGGCGCAATAACTCAATGCCTCCCAAATCTGGCTTTCAAGCACCAAATCGGGCTTCCAACTGAAGTGGCGTGAAATGTAGTGGAAAGTGGCCGACGATGCCAGGAAATCGCCCTTCATGTATTCGGCTTTCGCCAGCATGAACCACGCATTGTGGATAAAGGGGTTGTATTCCTCGCGCTTGAGATATTCCTTGTATTTTTGGTTGTTCGCCTTGCCCGACTTTTTCGCGGGCTTTTTCTTGATGGAGTGGAGGGCGATGGCCTTCTGCATCTTTTCTATCGTGCGGTCGAAACTGCCCGACGGCTGTGGCGATTTGGGTGAGTTTCTTGCCTCGGTGGGGTGAATAAAGAGGTGCTGCGAATAGTCGTCCTGATAGTCGTTTTCGAGGATTTTGATTTGCTCCTCGTAGTTGGTCATGCCATTGTAGTACACGTTGTAGCGTGTAGTGAACGCCTGCCAGAATCGCGACAGGGCAGTGTTCTTCTTCGTGCCACACGCACAAAGAAGTAGGGTGAGCGATGCCAAGAGCATCAGGGGAATGTATCGACCTGCTTTATTCATATATTAATACTATAACGAGGATTGTTCTGTTTTATTGCACAGGCGGCTCAACCTTGCTCCGATGCGCGCCACGGCGTAGAGAATGATGAGCAGCAGCACTATGCTTGCCGACACTGGCACCGACAGCACCACACTGAGCAGCACACCGCCAAGCGAGCATGCCAAACTGATGACCACCGACCAGCACATGAGCGGCAACAAGCGGTGGGTGCGCAATTCGGCTATCATCTGCGGCATGGTGAACAGCGACATCAGCAGCATGATGCCGATAAGACGAATGGTGAGCACGATGCACACCGAGGTGAGCACGGTCATCATCAAATTGATGGCATACACCGGCAGCCCCTGCGTGCGTGCGAAATTGGGGTCGAACGCGCAACTGCGAATGGCTGGGGACAAAAGTGCCATCACTGCAAGCAGCACTGCCAAATACACGCCGAAGGCGATGAGGTCGGCGGTGCCGATGGTGAGCACATTGCCAAACAGAAACGACGACAACTCTGGCACATAGCCCGGTGTGAGGAAAATGAAAATGGTGCCGAGTGCCATACCGAGCGCCCACACCACACCTATGGCTGAATCCTCGCGCACATGCTGGCGTGTGGACAGCCATTCCACGCCCAGAGCCGAGGCTATGGCGAAAATTCCTGCCGTGAGGGCTGGACTGAGGCCGGCATAGAAGCCGAGGCCGAGGCCGCCAAAACTGGCGTGGGTGATGCCGCCCGTCACAAACACCATGCGGCGGCACACCACATAGGTGCCGATAATCGCCGAGGCGATGCTCACCAGCATGATGCCTATCACGGCGTTTTGGAAAAATGTGTAACTGAATATGTCGAACATGATGTGTCTATTTGTTTTTTCGTTCGCCATAGAGCATGATAAATTCCTCTCGTATGGCTTTGGGCATTATGATGCCTCGCTTTTTGAGGCTTTGCTCCCACGGCAGCAGGTCGAAGGGCTGAAGCGTGTAGAGCACGTCGCGGAACTGTTCTTCCTCTTCGCCGGTGTAGGCTTCGGCTGGGCGGCCGCGGAATCTGTCGAGTTCTTCGTCCTCGAAATACACGATGCCGCTGTTTGCGCCCGAAAGCAGCATCTCGCTGGGGCACACCTCGTGGGTGGAGCAGCAGTCGTCGGTGCAAACGTCGGTTTCGGGCTGCACCACAGGCTCAGGCTCCTCGCCGGGCTTGCGGCTGCGCAGGTCGAAAATGTAGAGCACCACGCCCACCACTATCATCAGTGCGAATATATATAATGCTGGTATCATACTTCTTCAATTTTAAATCCTGCTTGGCGCAAATGCTCCCAAAACAGGGGATATGATTTGCTCACCACCTGCGCATCGTCGATAATCAAACCGGGGAAACGAATGGCGGCTGGCGCAAACGCCATTGCCATGCGGTGATCGTGATAGGTGCAGATATGGGGCGAGGCTTCTGCGGCGGTGGTTTCGAAGTGCCAACTGATGGCATCGTCGCCCTCCACTTTCACCACATAGCCCAGTTTGCGCAACTCTGTGCGCAGAGCCTCCAGGCGGTCGGTTTCTTTGATGCGCAGCGTGCGCAGTCCTGTGATGCGGAAGGGGCGGCCCATCAGACACAGCATCACCACGAGGGTTTGCGCAATGTCGGGGGTGCCGCTCAAATCGGCGAATGTGGAGCAACAGCAGCCCACGCCGCCATTGCTTCGCAAGTCGAGGTAGCGTCCGCACCAATTCCCCGTCACGCCCATCTGCGACATCAGTTCGGCTATGCGGCTATCGCCCTGCAAACTCTGTGGTTCAAGCCCTTTGAGCGTGATGCGCGACTGTGGCACAATGGCTTGCATCGCCCACCAGTAACTCGCTGCGCTCCAGTCGGCTTCCACCGTGAAATCGAGCGCGGTGTATTCGCCTGCCGGCACGTGTATCACATTCTCGCGCCACTCGGCTTTCACTCCGTAGCGAGCCATCAGCGCAAGCGTCATATCAATGTAGGGGCGCGACATGATTTCGCCCTCTATCGTGAGCGCAATGCCGCCAATCACAGGGGCAATCAGCAGAATGGCGGTAATGTACTGCGAACTCACACTTCCGCTCACCGTCAGCGCACCACCGTGAAGGCGTGTGCCAGTGATTTTCAGCGGCGGATAGCCCTCAGCCTCCACATATTCAATATCGGCGCCCAACTGGCGCAACGCATCTACCAGCACCCCGATAGGCCGCTGGCGCATACGCTCCGTGCCGTCGATCACCACTTCCCTACCCTCGCGAGTGGCAAAATATGCCGTGAGAAAACGCATCGCAGTGCCAGCCGCACCGATGTTCACCTCCGAGGCATCGGGCAGAGCCAACGCCGAAAGCACCGCATCGGTGTCGTCGCACTGCGCAAGGTTAGAGAGCCTGCCTGGCGTAGCGCAAAGCGCATTCAGCAGCAACACACGATTGCTGATACTCTTCGAAGCCGGCAAATCAATCTCGCCCTCAATCCTCCGCGGCGCAATAATACGATAATTCATACCTACAAAGGTACAAATTTTTCCCCAACCAGTATCAGATTTCAGAAATTAGACGTTAGAAATTAGAGGTTCAATATCAGAATCAAACCTCACCTTCAATTACTTCCACCGCTCCCAATCCACCTCTCGCCTACCTCTTAAAAAAGTTATCGCCAAGGTCGGAGGTTTGACTTTGGCGATAACTTTTATTTTTGATGGTGGGGCGGATGCCCTGTTCTGGGTGTTTATTTCAAGACGAGGTTGATGATGGCGGTGGCGTCGGTTACGTCGATCACACCGTCGCCGTTGAAGTCGGCTTCGGTTTTGTCGAATGGCGAGCCGCCTCCACTGAGCACATAGTTGATGAGGGCGGTCACATCGCTCACGTCAGCCACACCGTCGAGGTTCACATCGCCACGGACTGGTGCGGCGAGGGTGAAGTTGAAGAAGTTGCCCCAAACGTAGTTGCCAGAGGTGTTGTGTGGGTCGCGCAACACGATGCTGTAGGCTTGTCCCACTTCGCCTCGTGTGAACGAGGTGTTGAACTTCACTTCTTTTCTCTCGCCCTTCTTGATGGTCACAAATTCGCTGAACACGCGCGAGAGTATGCTGTTCGAGCCCTCGGCAAGGATAAACGCTTCGAGTCGGCCAGCAAATGCACCGCCATTGTTGGAAATGGTGGTGGTGCCTTCGAGGTGGGTGGTAGGAATCACCGAGCCAGTCAGTTTCAATGGGCTGACAATCGACATGTTGATATCTGCCGGTGTTGCTCCAATGGTCACACTCTCCTGCACGCCGCTCACCACGCTGTAATCAGCCACGCGAAGCACCGCAAGTTTGAAGTTGCCAGTCGATAGTGTGGTGACAGTGGTTTCGAGTACCACTTCTTCGCCGTTTTGCACATCCACATTCTTCGCCACGCTTTTACCCACTATCGCGCCATTGCTATTAAGGAGCGCCACGCACAGGTTGTCCACAAATTCCTCACCTGTGTTTCTGATGGTGGCTTTCACCAAAATTGGGCGGTCGGCAGCCAGCACATCGCTGTGCTCCAGTTTCGTCACTTGCAGAGTTGCAGCGTCGTCGGGATAAGAGAAATAGGCGTATCCGTCTTTCACCTCCATTTTGATGCGCTGTGCCGTAGCACGCGACACATCCGCCTTCTGGTAATTCGTGGTTTCCACAGGGGCGATCAGCGGCACAATGTAATATGTGCCAGCGGCAAGGTTGGTGGGAACGGTCATTTTGAAGGTGTATCTGTAATTATACCGGGGTTGAATACCGGCGACATCCTCAAACACAGGCACTTGAAGCACATTGCCCGCCTCGTCGGTGAGGCCCAGCGCCAGGCGCGCAGCGGCATCGCCATCGCCAGTCCACATCACATAAAAATTATTCCACCTCAACGAAGCGGTGGAGCCCAACGCCACCTTGTCGCTGTTGGTGATGAATTCGTTGATGGTCGAAGCAATGTTCACAGCACCGCCTCTGTCGGGCATAATGTTGTAGATAAGGCCTTGACGCAGATTGTAGCCACCTTCGCTTGAGCCGATGCCCTGATCAGTGGGCGTGAGATCGGTGAGCACGAAATAGCCGTTCGACATGCCGTTCCAGCCCCAGTTCACGTGGTAGTAGCCATTTGAATTGCAGCCATCGACCACAAAGGCGTGTCCGCCTTGATTGCTTGCGCCGGTGTGAATCACTGGTCGGTTGCTCGACAGTTCGCCATTGATGATGCTGAGCCACTTGTCGAGCGTATAAGCATCGCGCATAATGAATTTGATGCTCTTATCGTAGCGAAAATGCTTTGGCATTCTGTTCATGGCGATTCGAGTGACCGCGCCGCTCGACGCTCCATAGCCCATGTCCATCGCCACACCGCAATCGCTCATCAGTTTAGCCACCGCATTGTTTTGCGTGCTGGTTTCGTTGCCGGTGTAGTTAGGGAGCATATTTGCCCAGTCGTAGCGACTTTGGCTAAAATCAGCTGATAGCGTCAAAGGTTGCTGCTCATCGCTGTTGAGGTTAAAGGTGTAGGTGTTGCTGCCAGTGCCAGTTTCGGGCCAGCGGTGGTAATACATCACTTGCGCCATAGCCGTTGCCACACAGCCCGTAACGGCACGCTGGGTGGTGCCGTTGTTGCTAAACGTGGGACACATATTATTATATGGCGCACTCTGGTTCCACTTGGTATTGCCCAACAGCGGATACACATTCCCAATCGAGGTTTGGTCGGTCGATGACTGAATGTGCACTCCTGCGTGCGTCTGCACATAGCGCACCTGCTCGGCATACGTTTCGAGCCATTCGCGCATGTTGTCGGGAATGGCATCGGCATCAAACTTGCCTTCGTCGCTATACCCTATCACGGCTGGCATACGGTCGTCGCCCGACACCAGCACATAGCCATCAGCGGCAGAAGCGTTGAAAGCGTAATATTCACCACTCTGGGCAGTGTAAGCCAACTGCAAATCAGCATTACCTCCTTTGAGCATTTTTTTCGTGGTTGCGTTTCGGTTCAAAAACGCCATCGCCTGTTGGCGAGCTTGCTGTGCATCAATCTGCTCCGCTAATGCACTTTCGGCAAAAAGCAGAACGGCTGCAGCAAATAAAGGATAGAAGATTTTCTTTACCATACTATTTTAAATATTTTTTCCAAAGATATGTTTTTTTTCGCATAAAAACAACACGATGTGTGTCCAAATAGCAAAAATGCGCACAAAATGTTCGAAAAACACTATAACACATTACCAAATGTTATCTTTATCCAAAGTTTTTTAATCATTTTGTTCGTTTTGTTTTTAATATTCAAGAACATTGTATTACTTTTGCGACTGAATAATAACTTTTTGTCACAAAATCTACAAAAATATGGCACTTATCATCCCCAAACACTATCAGCAACGGCTACTCCCCGAAACCACAGAAGTGGCAATCAAGACGATAAAAGACTCTTTCCAGAAAAAACTGTCAGCCGCACTGCATCTACGCCGTGTCACAGCCCCACTTTTCGTGCTTGCAGGCACTGGCATCAACGACGACCTTAACGGGACAGAGCACCCCGTGGCATTCACCATCGATGCGATGGGCGGCAAGCGCGCCGAGGTAGTACACTCGTTGGCAAAATGGAAGCGCATCAAACTCGGATCTTACGGCATAGCACCCGGCTACGGAATCTACACCGACATGAACGCCATTCGCACATTTGAAGACCTCGACAATATGCACTCGCTCTACGTTGACCAATGGGACTGGGAAAAGGTGATCCGTGAATCGGAACGCAACCTCAGCACGCTGAAAGACACCGTGCGCAACATCTACCGAGCAATCAAGGAAACCGAACAGGAGGTGTACGAGCAATTCCCTCACATCACACCACGACTGCCAAAAGAAATCACCTTTGTGCACTCCGAGGACATGCAAAAGCAGATGCCCGAACTCACCCCACAAGAGCGAGAAAAAGAATACGCTAAAAAATACGGAGCCATTTTCGTGATAGGCATTGGCGCCACACTCGCCGATGGAAAGCCACACGACGGCCGCGCACCCGACTACGACGACTGGGTGACGGAAACCGACGCACAGCACAAGGGACTAAACGGCGACATCATTGTGTGGGACGATGTGCTCGGCATTCCTTTCGAACTCTCCTCAATGGGAATACGCGTAAGCCCCGAATCGCTCCACCGCCAACTTGAGATACGCGGCTGCACAGAGCGGAAAAACCTCACCTTCCACAAAGCGCTCCTCGACGGCAAACTCCCCTTCTCCATAGGTGGTGGCATCGGGCAGAGCCGACTGTGCATGTACCTACTCCAAAAAGCACACATCGGAGAGGTGCAAGCCAGCATTTGGCCCGAACAACAAGTGGAAATCTGCAAGCAGCACGGCATACTTCTAATGTGAGGACACCATCTTCTGAACCGATTTCGGCCCGATTCCGAACCGATTTTGACCCGACCCTGAGCAAAAAGAATGCAGTGTCCAAATAGAAGTGCAACGATTTTCGTGCAAAAAGAACGTTTTTTATCAACTTTTTTCGCAAAAATTTTGGAAGAACAAAAAAAAAGTAGTAACTTTGCACTCGCAAATGAGATAAGTCACTTGCAAAACCAAAATGGTGCGTTAGTTCAGTTGGTTAGAATGCCTGCCTGTCACGCAGGAGGTCGCTGG
>OJAW01001653.1_pt1 | contig 12411 bp, 10 predicted proteins | sample 1589151 | NCBI WGS metagenome assembly OJAW01 (sample SAMN03283290) | human gut metagenome | biome: human-associated habitat; material: feces | host: Homo sapiens | place: Peru | collected 2012 | reverse complement strand
ATATAATATCACATTTTTTTAAATTTGACAAAACTTAGATAATCATAAAAGTTAGTGATATAAAATAGATTTTGTTAAATAAATTAATATATAAAATTTAAATGTGAATGTGACCATATAGATTTATTTTATCTTTATCTACATTTATTGGTTCATGGGTTAGAATATAATTATCAAGTAGGCATTTCTTGCGATATACTTCAATAAAGCCTAGTTCAAGGTAGTAATTTCTACCTAATTTTTTATCATGATTACCCATTATTAAATATTTTTGACCATTTAATCTATTAAAAATTTGTTTTAACTCTTCTTTAGTTAATATAGTATACATCTGTTATCATTTTGTCAATATGATGTTGTAAATTTCATTAATAAATGGACTACGTTTAGTTATATTTTTATTGACTAAGAGATAGACATTGTTTTTAGTTCTTGTTAGTGCAACATAAAATAAACGACGTTCTTCAGCAAATGCTATTTTTTCTTGATACCATTTATTTTTAAATATTTCTTTTAACCAAAAGTCTCCGTAGTTTGATTTAGGAAAATTATTATCTAAACCAATTATAATTACTTCATCACTAGTTAATCCTTTTGATTTATGAATAGTCATGCCATCAATGTCAATATCGTTGTAACCTGCGAATTTTATTTTTGTTTCAACCTCATCAATGAATGTTTCTTCATCAAATAAACAATCAATTATTTTGTTTGTTCTACCTAGTATTAAAATGTGACTGTTTTTATTACTTTGGTTTATTGCTAATATTAATTCTTTTAATTTTGATACTTCTTCGCCATCATCAAACATTACAAACTTTATTGGGTTGGGATTTTCTTTATCAGATATTAAAATCTTTTTAATTTGTTCATCATTTTTCATAACAAACTCACTTGAATACTTGATTAATTCTTTACTATTTCGATATGCTTTTCTAATTTTTAAAACTTTGGCAGTTGGGAAATATGATAAAAAGTTATATATGTATTCAATTTTTGAACCCGTGAATGAAAATATTGATTGCCAATCATCACCTACTGCAACTACTTTAGCATGATTTTTATTAGCAACATTTTTGGTTAAGATGTAACGATCTTCAGATATATCTTGATATTCATCAATAATTATATATTTGAAATTTAAATCTGTGTTATTATCAACATTATTTATATATAGGTTAGCATAGTATATCATGTCAGCAAAATCAAATCCATAGTTTTCACTTCCATATAACTCTTTTTGATAATAGATATAAAATTCATTTATATACTTAAATTGTTTTTTACACATTTCTTTTTCTTCGATTGATGCTGTTTTTTTGATATAGTTATCTACTTCTTCAATATAGTTTTTTCTTTTATTTGATGATTTAATTTGGTCAATAATTGAATATAATAAATCACGATATGGATACATTTGAGATGTTTCGTTATTATCAAGTATTTGGTTGTATATTTCTACATCAGTTTTAGGTTTTAAATTAAATCCCATTTTTGTTAGTTCACTTGCTAGTGTTTTTTCTAAATCCTCATTTTTTTGATAGTCTATTTTAATGAATTTATTATGATGTTTATAGTGGTATTCTTCTTTTAGTTTTTTTATTTTTTCATACCTATTTAGTTCATCACTTTTGTATGTTGATAAACCAAAGTATTCAATATATACTGGTTCTCCGCCAAGATTAAGGGTAAAATCAGGTTTATAAGTTTTATTATCAGGCATTAATTCTTCATAGACTTTTTCATATACATAATCAATGTTATTTTTATATAAGAAATTTGCAATTATAGCTTCACCTTTTGATTTAACTAATTCATTGTTAATTGTATATATTACATCGCTGTTTATAGATTTATCTATTTTTTCTTGTAACCATTTTGTTAAATCTGGTATTTCTTTTAATTTGTCTTTTTTGTAATTTATGAAGTATTCATCAAATGTATTATATTTATCATAGTTTTTTTGAAAGTATTCACCGAATAGCCATATTTTTTTAACAGTGGTTGAATTAAATAACGAAAGTAGCTCTTTAACTGTTTCTTTATTTGGAAATATTTCTTCTTTAAAGTATTTCAAAAATATGTTGTTGCGGGTGTTTTTGTCAACTGCAAAACATTTGTGATTTTTAAATATTTCTCTGATATACATGAAACCTAGAGAATGAAATGTTGTTACTTTAGCGGGTATGTTAAAATCAATTACTATTCTTTTTTCTAGTTCTTCGGTGGCTTTTTTGGTAAAACTTATAGCCAGTATTTCACTTGGATTTACTTTTTTTATGTCAACAAGATATTTTATTTTTGATGCCATAGTTGTTGTTTTACCTGTTCCTGCTCCGGCGATAATTAGGGAATATTCTTCATTGGTAAGTATTGCTTTTTGTTGATCTATATCAAGTTTTATATTTGAATCAATGTCTTTATACATATTTTCAAAATAATCATGATACTTGATTAAATCATTATTTATTACCTCTTCATTGTATTTATCTATATCAAAATTATATGGTAATATATTAGAATCTTCTTCCTTAGTTTTAAGATATAAATACTTAGAAATATATTCTTTATTATTTAACTTTTTTATAAATTCTTCTTTCATATGTTACACCTACTTTAGTATATTATAACATAGGGATGTGTTTTTTTGTAGAAAAAAAATCTCAGGTGTACCGAGACTTTAATCTAGTTTGTATATCTTTTTAAATTTATTAATTATGCTTTTGTACAATTTCTTCGATTCAATACTTAAAATGATTGGATTTACAAGTTGTTGCAAAATAAATATTATTATTTATGTATTTTATATTACTTATATTGCAAGACGTAAAAATATAATAATTCATACACTCCTCCAATATATAATATGCTTATTTTGTTGTTTTTGATACCATATCATTTTTTTTATAATCTTTGTTTCTATTTTTTTTGTCAGGAATTTTTCTATTAGAAATATTATTTTTTATTTCAATGTTTGAAAAAAAGTTAGGTATATTAATGGGGTTGTCTCTTTTACATTCTATTTTTATAGATTGCATTATTTGATTTAATTGTACATTTATTATATTGTTATTCATTATTTTTCCCACTTTCTTCAACAACCCAATTTCCTTGATTTACATATACATTTAAGTTTAATGATGTATCCGGTAACATTTGGTAATTCGCAACTATTTCCTCATTAACATAACAATTAATTCTAACTGATTCTAGTGCGGCCAATTTGACTTCAACCTTTTTTACGTTAATATTATTTACTAATGGCCTTTCATCATTGGCTATGCTATTCATCACTATCGATTGAGGATTAAAAAAATTATTAAATTGCATTTCTTCCATAAAATCTTCATAAATATTCCACATTATTTTTTCTACTTCTTCATTTCGCTCTGCAATAGGAAGTCCTATTTCTTTTGCTTCTTTTCTGGCAAGAGGATATCCATGATGATAAAACTTTGTGTTTAATGTTTCTGATATAACCTTTGTTTTATTTTCATCATTCATATGGGTTGCTAACAACTTTTGCCCCATTGTTAATCCCAATTGGGAACTTCTTTTAGCAAAGCCAATTAGCGTTGGTGGTATTTCTGCTGTCAATCTTTCAAAGGATTTTTGTAGTAAATCCTGGTCAGTTATCCCTGTATCCTTAACAAATTCAATGTATTTTGTAATATCTTCATAGCTAATAGTTTTTGTAACTCCATTGGCATTTTGAAAACTAAGTTGAGGATCAAGAGGTCCCAAATTGCCAAAAGGATGAATTAGTATTTCATCTGCTCCTAACGCTAACAATGTTGCAGCACTAAAGGCAGTATACGGAATCAGCACTGAAATATCAGAAAATTTTTCTCTCAACAAAGAAATAATTCTCCAAGAAACAATTGGATCTCCACCATTACTTATAATTAATAAATCAATTGATTTATTATTTTTGATTGAATTAATCTGTTTTATTATTAGTGGCAACACGTCTTGTCCCATTTGTCCTGAGCAACCTGGTCTAATTGATGTTACATATGTTATTAAAGGTCTTTCTCTAAGATTCTCTAATTTTTTATAAAGTTCTTTTCTTGTTGAAAAGCTCATATTATCGCCTCTCTTTCTATTGTATCAAATTATCATTTAAAAGTCATTAAATATCTAGTATTTTCTAATTATTTGCATACTTCAATTCTGCTTGTCTAATAACCTGTTCAACAGCCCCTTCTCTTTTTATTGGAGGATAGTTATATTTTATCAACAGTCTTCTTATATTAACTCTAATTCTAGCTCTTGCATCCTCTCTTTTAAAAGCATCTAAAGTTAAATTTTCATTAATAATTTCTACTAACTCCTTAGCTATTTGAACCAGAGTTTCATCTTTCATTAATTCTTTTATTTCTGAATCAGCACCTAAAGCATCAAAAAATGCTTTTTCTTCTGACGATAAGTTATATTCATTTCCTTTTTCCAATTCTTCTTCTATTTCTTTTTTTAGTTTTATCATTTCTTCAATTATTTTTTCTATATCCGCTATATCTGTTCTTTCATTGTATGCTTCTACTATTTTATTAAACTTAGTTGAAAATTTTTCTTGTAGTGTTAAGTTTATCTTGCCAATATCGTTAATAGTTGTTTTAATTGCTCTAGATAATATTTCAGCAGCTATGTTTTTGTCTTTTAAACTTCTCAACTTATTAAGCATAGTATCACTTAATAATTCTAAACTGTTACCTCTAGATAATTCGCCCAAATTTATTAACTCATCTTTACTTATAGATTGTTCAAGCATTAAACCAACATTTCTGTTTATTTCAGATACATCTAGTTTATTTTCATTTGTTATTTTGGATATAAATGATCTTACTGAAATAATATATAATACTTTAGCTTTATAGATGGGTTCTAATATTCCATTACATAGAGTATATAGATTTTTAACATCCAAACTATGCTTCATAAATCTTTTCTTTTTATCTTCAGTGGTTAGTACTAGATTTGCTCCATCTTTGATTAAATTATATTTACCTGTGTTATCTAAATCATTAAAACTAGAATAATTAAATCCATTTAATATTCCATCTATAATTTCTACTTTATCTTTTAATACATTTACCAATTCATTATTATCTACTACTTGTTTTTGGTCTCTTGTAGTATAAGTTTTTAATGCATCTAATAACCAAGATTTTAATCCAATATAATCAACTATTAATCCGGCAGGCTTTGTTTTATAAACTCTGTTCACTCTTGCGATAGCTTGCATTAAATTATGAGCTTTCATTGGTTTATCAATGTACATAACACCTAATCTTGGAACATCAAATCCTGTTAACCACATATCCACAACAATAGCAATTTTAAATTTTTCGTTTGGATCATTAGCTTCGTTTTTAAATCTAATTTCTAAATCTTTTTTATCATTTTTTGTTCCTATTACTTTTTGCATATCTTCTGAATCTTTATTACTTGGCGTAACTATCATATTTACTACATCCTTATAATCTGGTCTTAATTCAATAAATTTCTTGTACATTGTATATGCAGCTTTTCTTGAATATGCAACTACCATTGCATGATCAGCAATCATATCTTTTCTTTCTTCATAGTGACTAATTATATCCTTAACAATCAATTCTAATCTATCTGGGTCTTCTATAATTTGAGATATTCTTGCCATCATCTGTTTTGATTTATTAATAGCGTACTCATCAGCACTTCCTGTTTCCTCTATATAACTGTAATAATTATCTATCTCATCTAATATTTTTTGATTTAATCCAACTCTAGCCATTCTCGATTCATACATGATAGGAACTGTAGAACCATCAAGAATTGCTTGTGTCATATCATAAGTGTCAATAACATCCCCAAATATGGATGAAGTAGATTTATCTTTGGTTTCTACTGGAGTTCCCGTAAATCCAATATAAATCGCATTGGGTAAAGCATTATGTAAATATTTTGCTGTTCCAAATTTTTCTTTAACTGTATTTTTTTCATAATCTATTTCCATGGAAGCTTCAAGTCCGTAATGACTTCTATGGCATTCATCAACTAAAACTAAAATGTCATTTCTATCTGTAAATAGTCCTGTTTCCTCTTCAAATTTTTGTAATGTTGTAAAAAATATACCACCTGATATTCTATCTTTTAACATTTCATCAAGTTGGTTTCTTGATTCTGCCTTTTGTGGTTTTTGTTTTAAATAATAATCACATTTTATGAATGTTTCATATAGTTGATTATCTAAATCATTTCTATCTGTTACTACTACTATTGTAGGATTGCTTAATAGTTTTATCATATTACCAGAATAAAATACCATGCTAAATGATTTTCCTGAACCTTGAGTATGCCATACAATACCAGCTTTACCTGTTCTAGCTCCTTTTGTTACTGTTGATAAAATCGCCTTTTTAACTCCGAAATACTGGTGATATTGAGCGAGTATCTTTTTGTCATCACTGAACAATATAAAATTTTGAATTATATCTAATAATCTATCTTTTTTAAACATACCATTAAATAATGTTTCGTGCGTTGGCATATTTTCATGTATTTCATCATAGGCTTCCACTTTTTTCCAATCACTAAATCTTGAATATGGACTTGTAATTGTTCCAGCTTTTGCCGTAACACCATCACTAATAACTAAAAATTGATTATATTTAAATAATGATGGAATATAAACATTTTTATATCCTGTTAATTGTGTATAAGCATCTTCTAATTTAACATCTTCATTAGTTGCTGTTTTCAATTCAATTACTACTAAAGGAATACCATTTATAAATACAATTATATCTGGCCTTTTAGTGTCAAATTCAATAATAGTGTATTGATTAATTGCTTGGAAATGATTAGCATTAATATCATCAAAATCTATTAACTTAACATTTTTATATTGGTATCCATTATCATTTTTCACTTGAACAGGTACACCTTCTAAAAGATATCTGGTAAAAGTTTTATTATCTTCAATAGGGTTACCATGTGAAAGTGTTTTTATAGTTTTTATGGCTTCTTGTATTTGAACATCACTAAAATTTTCATTAATTTTGCATAAATCATTAAATAAAGTATCATCCATAAAAACGCTGTGATAATCTCTATCGATGTTATATCCATTTAACCTTTCATATCCTAAACTCTCCAAGATATTCAAGGTAACATCTTCTAATTGTTCTTCATTAAACATTTTATTCACTTCCTTATTAATACAAATCATGCTGATTGTTACTTTCTCTGTATTCATTTAAAAAATTTTTTTCATATTTTATTTTTCTTTTATACCAGTGAATAATATACTCATTTTCTGTTTCCTCAAAAGATATTTCACCGGTAACAACAGCTCTAGTTAATTCATTATAAGCCCATTCCTGTAATGTAAATGGAAAATCAAATGAATTACTCATATTAGCAGCTTGAAAAACTATCAATTTTGATTTTAAAACTTGATATTCTCCATCTTGTAAATTAAAGTATGAGGTTGAGTTAATATCTATAACTCTTCTGTTATAATCAAAATAATGGGAAATTAAAATACGAACTTGAGGATCTGACATTTGTTTTAATCCTTTAATACACTTTTTAATATCTATTTTCTTATCAATGCAGTTTTTAATTCTTTCGACTATATCATCTAGCAAAAAGATAACTGCTAAGGCAAAAATAATATTCACTATATTAATAATTATGGTATTTTTAGTGTCTAATAACCAAAATTTATATAACGAAATACCAATCAAAAAAGAAATTCTAAAGCTTGTCCTTTTGAAATATACTAAAATATCTTTTAAATTAAAATTAACATTCAATTAATTTCACCTCCAAATCACAATTTGTATGATTAAATCTCTATATTATCTAAATCTACTTCACCATTCATTAACTTTGGTAATAATGTATCTCTTAATTGTTCTAAATTATAATTTTCTTTCTTGTTTTCATTTATTTTATTAAATAATGGCTTAATTACATTGCAAATTTTATTTTGCTCTTCTAGGCTATATTTCTTAATCTCATAGGAAGTAAAGTATTCCACTTTCATATTGGGTCTAACAGATGTTTCACCATTAATTCTATCTATATAATTTCTAAAATCTTTTGTCTTTGTATTTAAATATATATAAAGTGGATTATACTTATTGTTTACCCTCAATCTTATATTTCCATTATTGCAGACAACTCTTTCCTCATCTGTTATTATATAAGTTAGTCCATTTACAGCAGTTCTTGTTATAACAATATCATTCTTAATTAATTTATAATTGTCATAATCTTTATCATTCATTTTAGTGAATCCCCAATTATGATAATCTCTACTATTTGTCATATCTCCTATTCTTATGCATCTGACTCCTGTATCATAATCTACTATAGGAGCTCTCTGTATGGCATCTGCACCAGTATTAATCTTTTCAACACAATCTTCTAATTTAATTAATTCTGCATCATTATTATTCAAGAAATCATTAAAGATACTTAATGACATCTCATACAAATTATTATTTATCTCATTATTTGTTTTCTTCTTTTTTTCTAAAGAATCCAATACTTTTACAACTCTTCTTTGTATTTCTTTGTTAGGAATATCCAATTCTATTCTATATAAAGTATCAGTTCGTAAACTTGGAATTGTTGTTCCCTCGTTATACTCACTCATATTCATAGTCAACATTTTATAATATAAATACTTTGGAATAACTATATCTTCATTGACTTCAGTATAAAATAATGTATCAACAGTCCAAAAAGGTTTATCTGAAAATCTTACTTTACTGATAGAGCCTTTTCGACCAATTAAGACAGATGGTTTGTCATACAAATACTTATCAGCATATGACATTAATCCACCTGTTCCATATATTGGATATTTACCATTAGGATTTTCCACATCCTTTTGATTCTTACCATATTTAATATTTACTAATTCTTTTAATGTATAAACCATAATTGCCTCCTCTCTTTTACAAATCACAATTCTATGCTATATATCTTCTATGTGATATTTTAACATTACTTTGATTAACTAAAGCATAGTGCATTGTAGTTTCTATTTTTACATGACCTAACAACTTTTGAACTTGTTCTACTGGCATACCCTTATCTATTGCCATAGTTGCTAATGTTCTTCTAAATTTATGTGGATGAACCTTATTTATATTTGAATTTATTCCTAATGTTCTAATTATTAATTCAATACCAGAAATAGATAATCTCTGATGTGGTTCTCTCATAGATACAAATAATGCATCATTTGAATCATTTCTTTTTGAGATATATTCTTTTAAGTGTAATTTTGTTTTAGCATCAAAATATACTTCTCTTTCTTTATTGCCTTTACCCAACACAATACAAGAACGGTCTTCAAAATTAATACTATTAATATTTAAATTAACAAGTTCTCCAACTCTCATTCCAGTTGAAATTAGTAATTCAACTAGTGATAAATCTCTTATATTTTCACATTCATCTCTCAACCTTTCTAAATTTTCATCTGTTAAAACTTCTTTAACAACTACTGCGGTTTTTATTTTATGAATTCTTCTAACTGGGCTTTTCATAATATGGTCTTCATCTTCTAACCAAGAGAAGAATGATGATAATACTCTTCTTATATTATCTATTGTTGTAGACCCGCATGAGCTATTATCCTTATAATCAGATAAATAGTTTCTTATTTCATTTGTTGATATTTGTTTAATGCTTTTATCAAAGTCATTAACAAACTTTTCGATAATTTCTTTGTAGTATTTAATCGTTCGTTCAGAACAACCCTCAACTTGCTTAGATGATATAAATGAATTAATCATATTTTTATTTTCATCTAATTCTTTTTGATGTTTTAACTCATCAGTTTTTATAATAAACTCTACTCTTTCAAAGTTTATTATTAAGCTTTCCTTAAGCTTATTTAATTGATAATCTGTAAGACTATCTTCCATGTCTTTAGTAATACTAGATATTACTTCTGTTTTCATAATAATTTCCCCCTTTAAGACGGTAACTATTATACCACAAAAAACAATTATTTTAATTCAAAACCAATAGCTTTCATATTTTTTCTAATTTCTTCTTCTAACCTATGAGATTCTTCAAATTGTTTCGATAATTCAGAAGTAATATTTTTCATTCTTTCTTCAAATGGGATATCTTCAACTTGATTATCTTCAACACCAACGTATCTACCTGGTGTTAAAACAAAATCATTAGATTCTATTTCTTCAGTTTTTGCTGAATAACAGAACCCTTTAATATTTTCATAATTTTTGTCGTTTTGATAATTATGATATGTATTTGCTATCTTTTTTATATCATCAACTGATAATTCTCTCAATCTTCTTGTTACCATAGTTCCTAAATTATTAGCATTTATGAATAAAGTTTTACCCTTTTGCTTTTTATTTCTATTAATAATCCATATTGAACATGGTACCGTTACTGTATAAAATAAATTGGTAGGCATCGAAATAATACAATCTACTAAATCATCTTTAATTAAATTTTGTCTAATTTTACCTTCTTCATAACCAGCTGACAAGGAACCATTAGCCAGTATACAGGCCATCTTACCATTTTGTGATAACTTAGATATCATATGTTGCAGCCAAGCATAATTTGCATTATTTTTAGGTGCTAAGCCATATTTCCACCTATGGTCATTTTCAACTTTATCTCTTTCCCATTCTAAATTAAATGGTGGATTGGCAAGAATATAGTCTGCCTTCAAATCTTTGTGTAAATCTTCAGTAAAAGTATCTGCTGCATATTTTCCTAAATCTCCATACATTGAGCGTATTGCTAAGTTCATCTTAGCTAGTCTCCATGTGGTAGGATTTTTTTCTTGACCATAAATTCCTATATTATATATATTGCCTTGATGCTCTTCTACAAACTTCATTGATTGAACAAACATACCACCAGATCCACAAGCTGGGTCATATACCTTGCCTTTAAATGGCTCTATACATTCAACCATAGTTCTTACTAAACATGCTGGTGTATAAAATTCTCCACCTTTTTGTAACTCATTTTTAGCAAATTGTCCTAGAAAATATTCATATATTCTACCAAGCAAATCTTTTTCTTTAGACTCTTTTGTGCCAACTTTAATGTTAGTAAATAAGTCTAATAATTCTCCAAGATTGACATTTCTCATTGTAGGTGAGTTATAATTTTTAGGTAATACATTCTTTAATGAACTATTTTCTTTTTCAATTAAAGTTAAAGCATCATCTATTATTTCTCCGATGTTTGCATCTTTGGAATGTTCCACTAAATATTCCCATCTGGCATTTTTAGGAACATAGAAGATATTTTCAGCTGTATAACAATCTCTTTCTTCCTCCAGTCCCGCTCCTTCTTCGACAAGTTCTTTATATTTTTCTTCAAATGAATCTGAAATATATTTTAGAAATATTAAACCCAATATAATAAATTTATAATCTGCAACGGATACTGCACCTCTCATTTTGTCTGCGGCTGCCCAAAGTTTATTTTCTAATCCTTTTAATTCTTGTTCATTCATATTACTTACCACCTTTTATTTTATATATACAGTAAAGAAGCAAGGTATTCTTAACTGTATCATCAATGTTATTTAATTTTAATTCGAATATACTGTCTATTATCTTTTTACCATCATTAAAATTTTTTTAATTTTTATTGGTTAATGCGATTTTGTCTATTTTTTCTTTAAGTTGTTCAACAGTTGCATTTTGTATAACGCGTACTAAGTTATCATTCATGATAATACCCTCCTAAATTATCTGTCATATAAATCAAATAAATCCATTACTTTTGCTAAATATTTCATACTAGTCATAGATTGCTCTAGAGTGTTTCCTGTAGCTCCAACTTCAATTATACAAGCTGCCTTGCCAAGTTGTTGATTATATCTACTGTTTCTGAGAAGAATGGATCTAAATAAACCAGGATATAACTCATTAGCTTTTTTTTGAACAGAAATAGCAAATTTTAAATTCTGTTGCCAATTTGGATGCTCAAGACCACCACCATCTGTACCAATAACAAACATTAATTGAGAAGCAATCTCATCTCCAATTTGAACAGAAGGAGCATATGTTGTGTCAGCAATAGCATCTCTGTGCAAGTCGATAATTATATCTGTATTAGGCTTTTCATTGAGAATGCCTTGTACTGTTTCCATGGATCTACCATATGAACCAGTGTAAGCAGGATAATCGTGATATGTCTTGTTATGAATAACATTAAAGCCATATGAGGTCAGCTGATCTGTGAGTGAATCTCCAACTCTAGAAACAGAATAGTTTAAATCTATTGTTCTGAAAGTTCCACTTTCTTCATAAGGATAAGCTTCGGTAGGAGTATAACTTTCGCAAGTATGTGTATGAAAAATAATTACATCAGATTTATTATATTCTAAACCATTAGGATTAAGAATTT
>OJAW01001652.1_pt1 | contig 12413 bp, 11 predicted proteins | sample 1589151 | NCBI WGS metagenome assembly OJAW01 (sample SAMN03283290) | human gut metagenome | biome: human-associated habitat; material: feces | host: Homo sapiens | place: Peru | collected 2012 | reverse complement strand
ATTCATACACAGGTATATAATTAAAGTTAAAAGAATATTCTTTATAAAATTCACGATCTTTTGTCATTGAAATAAAGAAGTTAAATGGAATTGTACTGACAAGGTAGTCATAATTAAGTTCATAGGTATTATCGAGTAAAAGACATTTATCTTTTAAATTAATTGAGACTACCTGATTAGGATACTTGTCAATATCATTTAAGTTAATATGATTAAATAAATAACCAGATTCAACATGACCTACTTTATCAAATGAGGATGTCTTAACTAACTCATTTGACTGACCTCTTGATTTAATCTGATAGTCCTGGTAAGTGCCTTCACCTAACTTATCATAATATACTGGTATAGGTTTTGAGTAAGAAATTCCAGGGATCTCTTCATCAAAATAAAATAACCCTGTAGTTTGAGAATCAAGATGACCAATTAAAGTAATCTGAGAATCTTTTAACTTATCTTTAAGTGTTCTCGCAATAATTTGACCACCAATTCCTGCACCTATAATAGCAATCTTCATATAGACTCCTTGTCTAAAATTTCATTTAAATTATGTATCCTCTGTACTTTACCTTTACAGTTATACTCTTGATTATATGGTCGATCAACAAGGTAAAGGCATTTTAATTGATCTAATCCTATTAGATTATTAATAATTTTAGGGTCATCATCAATTATAAATTCGACCTGAGAAGTTTCAAGTATTTTAGTCACTTTATCCCTTTTCTTACTATCACTTAATAACATATCAAATGAGTATCCGTTATTTTTAAGCCATATGTAGGTATCGAGATAAAGACTTTTATACTGACTAAAAGGTCTTGAAGTCAATAAGACAATATAATAACCTTGATTTTTAAGTGAATTCAGAAATTCTTGAGTACCTTCATATGGAACTTCGAGTCGTGACTTACCTTGTTTACGATAACGATCCTTATATTCTTTAATCAATACAGAAGGTACATGACCTTCAAGGTATTGATAAAGATCTAACGTCGTCACATTTTCAGTACTAAAATCACAAGGATAAACTCTTCCTCTCGAGAATTCTTGTTCTTTAACATACTCTAAAAATGTATGAGGATAGTCACTTAAAACACCATCAATATCACAAATAACAATTTTACGATTTTCAATTTTAGAAAATTCTTGTAAATATCTCTGTTCAACTAACGAAGACTTTTCGTCAAATCGTAAGTAAAATTCTTCAGGAGACACATTCCATATTAAACATAATGAAAGAACATACTTCCATAGATCAATTAACTCAAGAACAATATCTTCACGTTTAACGTTAACATCGTCAACTTTATGATGCATTTTCCAATTAACTTGATTTAATAAATCTGAAATCTCTGAAACGAGATGAAGTGCATATTCCTTAGTATATTCTTGAGCAGTCTCGAAATTAAGTGAGTCAAAATTTACAAAATTTGAATTAAAACTTTTTTGACGACTCCACATATGCTCTAACTCATTCATTTAAATTCACCTACCTTTAAACTACCCTATAATCGTTTAGAAAATTAAATTTAGTCCCAAATTTAATCAATTCTTCTTGAATCTCTAAGAATTTCTATCGCAGTAATCTTACAGTTATCTAAACATTTCAAATATGAACTTAGAAGAGTTTTTACGTCTTCAAGATCTGTCATCTGAGAATAAGACTTTGCATACTCTGGAGAGTTAAGTCTTATTTCACATTCAATTGATGCATTACTAGGTCTACCTAGTTTAACTAATCTTGCATACTGAGTATCATAAGCACTTTGCGTAGTCTTTTTAAGATCAGAAATCTTTTTACAACATAAATAATAATATGTTGAAAGTTTAATTCTTAAGTTATCTAAAAGCAACATTTGAGTTTTAGATTCTCCTGAAGTAACTGGAGCAGACTTGCTCATTATATTATATGCTTCAACGATTGTTTTGTATTCATCAGAATCTTCATTAAATACAGACTTAAGTGGCTCAAAATTAATCATGCTATACCTCATTTCTTAACTGCTTGATAAGAAGTAGTTGCAATTTGAGCGATGATCTGATCAGGGTAAATTGAGTTCATCTCGTACTGACCAAGAAGTTGATAAGCTTTCATTAAATTAGATTTACCAAGAACTCCTGAAATTAAATCTTTGAGTAACAAGTCGAAACCTGAAGGTATCTCAACGAGACTTAAATCTGTAAGACAGTAATTAATGACAAACTGATTCCAATTATCAAGGAGACTCTGAATTTTCTTAATGATTGCACCTTTGCTATTATTTTTAAGATATTCTTCAAGAATTAATTTACATTCATCAAAATTAGTAGTATGGTCAATTAAAGATGCAATTTGATCTGCTCCTTTTCCTCCTAGTCCCTTAGCAACTCCAGGAATATTATCTGAAGGATCCCCACACATAGATTTAACATAAGCATAATGAGGATGATGATAGTAAGTATCTGATTCGTCATAAATAATCGTCTGATCATTTTGAGATCTCCTAACGATAACAGTAGGAGATACTAGCTGTATCATATCTTTATCGTCACTGACAACAATGCAGTTTTCAGACATCCTTGATACAAGATATTGAAGATCATCTCCCTCCCATCCTGGAATCAGGAGAGAAGGAATTCCAAGAGATTTCAATATTTGAATGAGGTCATGACGTTGACGATGATACTCCTCGAGATAATTGTCCTTAGTATCAGGTTCAAGACCTAATGCAATTAACTCGTCAGCAGACTGTCTTTTACGATTAGCTTTATAGTCAGGGTAGATACCTGTACGTCTTTTAGATAGCCCTTTATCAAAACAAAATACAGGAGCATAACCAGGAAATTTCTTTAGTTCTGACTGAAGAATCTTAAGTGATCCAAAAACTCCTCCTGATTTAATACCTGAAGTAGTACAGAGATCTTGAAGTCCAGGAGCATGTAGTGCTCGATGGAGTGCATAAGATCCATCAAAAATCATAATTTTATTAAAACATTTTTCAATCATATAATTCACATAGTGAGGTCAAATTAATGACCTCACTACCTTTCTTTAATTTATACTTCAGACTCTTTAAGCATCTGTGAAAGTTTATCAAGATCTTCTTGAGAAACCTCATTTGTAGGAGGATTATCAAGTACTTCTTGTTCTTGATGCATTTGCTCTAAGTCCTGAGGATTTATCTGCAGACTAAGAAGTAATTCGGTTTCAATTGTATCATGCCTTAACTTACATACTTCTTTTTGAAGTTCATACCTACTAGATATAAGATCAAGCCAGATTAGTTCTAAGAACTTAACAAAGTCAGGATTCTCTTTAGCATAATCATATAACTTAGCTTGTCTGAATCTTGGATAGAATCCATCAAACTTATCCCAAAAGATTTTATATTTATTATAGCACCATTCTTCAATAGACCACCATGCTGCTTGTTTAAATACAGTAGGATTTGTTAGATTTGTCATCCACCAAACTAAACTACCTGACCTGTCAATAACTCCTCCTTTAGTAATATCAATAATAATTGGAAATCCATTCATTATCGGAGATACTTTAGATTTAGAAATTGACAGTTCACTGTACTTAGAAACAGCATAGACACCTTCGTACTGAGTCTTACCTCCGTTGAGTTCGAGTCTCATGTGTACATCGTGACGGAGGGCATGTCCTCCAGCTGAGGTCACTCCAGGTCTCCATCCTCCGATTTCAGCCATAACCTGATTAAGAAGTACGAGAAGTACATTCTGTTTTTCAATTAGAGGGAATATCGTCATTAATGATGTCTTAAGAATTCTTGCTTTCTCAGCCATACCCGTAGCTGAAACCCTATCTATTACTAGTAGGACTGACTATATCTTCAACCTTGTAAACTATACAAGGTGCTCTGCGTATTAACCAACAGATGAGCTGGTTCCTAGTATCTCATAGCGAATGAGCCTTAGAGACCTATGAGTCGATACGTAGCTGTTGAATTTCTTCACATACCACTCGGTATTATCCCTTAACTACTACAAATTTATAACCGTGACTCTCACAGTAGCACTTAGCAGCTATAAACTTTTTATCAAGAAGGTCGTCATGAGCTGAATGATGAACTTGTGGTTTGATTTCAACGACTTCAGTATGACCGTCTTTATAGTTCACGATAAAGTCTGGAACATACATCTTATCTTTTCCATTAAAATTATACCAAATAGCAAAACTCTCGGAGTCATAACTAACGACTTCGACGTTCTCGTCTAACATTTTAGCATAATTTAATTCTTTTATAGACTTGTATGCTACGAATGACAGACATTTATCAGAATAATGATTTCCGATAATCGAATGATTTCTTTTCTTAATCATTGAAAGAACTTGTGACTCCCTGTACTCTTTCCTTTTCCAGTTCTCTGAGTTCCTTTTTGAAATACTCTCAGAAAACTCGTGACTAACATTTCTTTTTGTCATCGCTTTTGATTGTTTATCAAGGAACTCTTCAGAACAAGTTTTAGAACAAGGGTAAAGTTTTTTATACTCTTCTATCGTAATACCGTGAGTACGGTGCATATGAGAATTTAAAGTTGAAAATTCTCTTCCACAAATTTTACAAACAACTTTCATAAACTGAACCTCCTTTCTTAAATTATAGTTAAGTAGGACCTCCACCGATAAAGCAGAGTTGATTTTACACTACATTACTGTAGCGAGTGGCAGTATGACGTACCACTATACATCTCACCAGTCTTTAGCTGAGCTCTTGAAGGACAACTGGCAATCGTATCCCAAATTATAAATACAGGAAATCCTTTGTATCTATCATCAGAGATCATTTTCTTAAGAATGAGATTGATCTGTTCAAATCCTTCTTCAAGAGTTGAAGCACCCATTCTAGGTGCTCTTGATACATCTACACCTAACTGACGTAATCTTGAATCATCAGTTGATGCTTCGGAGTCAATGATAAATGCAACACCATTACTGTACTGCTTCTGAAAATTTCCGAGAGTTTCATACATCATTGAAGACTTACCTGAAGCATTAGGTCCGAATACTTCAAGAATTGCTCCGAGAGGAAGACCTCCTCCTAATAGATCATTAAGAGCATATAGAGGAGTCTCTACTTTAGGTTTATCTGATAAAGATCCTTTACCTATATGCTCCTCAGTATCTCCGATAAACTTAAACTGAGAACCTGCTATGAGATCCTTAACAAGATTTTCTGAACTCTCAGATACTTCTGCTGATTTTCTTGCCATAGACAATCTCCTCTATATACTTAAAATGGTACTGAATTGTCAGAACCAGTAGCAGATATACAAGTAAGCTCTACTGGGCAAGCGATACACTTAACATTATTACTATCATGATGACCCATACACTGAGGTGCAGAAGGAGTAGGAGGAGCTGTATTAACTGTAGGGGAAGTAGCAGTATACGGAACTCCTGTACTCATTGGACTTGTCTGAGTAAACTGAGGAGGTACCATCTGATTAGGTACAGGTGTCTGAGGTACCATCTGAGGAGTCTTAGGTGCAATAAACTGACGGTAAATTGCATCAGCATACTCTTTGACCTGCTTTTGTGTTGACTCATTAATCTGACTTGGCACGAGCTCTTCATTAAGTGAAGGCATTTCTTCAAGCATTTTAGTAAAGTCGTCATCAGTCCTACCTGAAGTGAATGTCATATAGGGTACAGAAGTTGTTGTATACTTATAATCTGCACTCGTACTTATCTGAACAAAAAGTCCTGAGTCTGCATGACTGAATGCCTGATCCATACCAGTAGGTGTCTGAGCGACTGCCTGAATTAGCGCATTAATCTGAGTATACACTGACCAAGGATACATGAAAAGAATGGGTTCTCCAGGCTGAATGATTGTCTTCTGATCAGATTTTGTAATAGAAGAAGTTGAGGAAATAAACTGACAGTAAGAAATACCTCTGCATCTGCTTCCTTTAGTTCTTCCAAAAGGATCTGATCCTGTAGTATTCTTAACTTCCTGCATGACCTTACAGATAGGGCACTCAGTATTATAAGTTTTATAACACACAGTCTTCTCATGACGATTGATCAGTCTAACTATCTGACCTGAAGCAGGATTAAAAAGAAGTCTCACTGTTATGATATTACCTGGTGTAGGATAAACAATTGGATATCTGTTAGTACCTCCTCCTTGATTATTACCTGAATTTTCGACAACTGCTTTTGCTGCAGCTACTGCTGCTGAGAAATCGTACGGCATATACACGTACCTCCTAATATATTCCAAGCCTACTTACCTATTTAATAGATGTTCAGAACTTGTTTACTTTACTTACTAACTTATAATCGTTTATGGGATTAAACTTAGTCCTATTTTAGGAAAAATTTTTCATAATCTTTTTTAATTTATCAGATAACGGGTCATATCTTATCGACTCTTTAAGGCATTCTGTATACTCTTCATGACTCAAATCTGCAGCATCCCTCTCGTCTTTCATAAAAGTTTGATATATAGGTATCTCGGGATTCAAACTATATAATAAACTACATGCATCAACAAGATTAGTTTCTGCTTGATAATCATAATTTACATAGATTACACTTGGATGCTTCATGATAATTTGACTTGCTTGTGATTTACTTAAGTTTTTACCTAGAGATGCAACTGCATGATATCCTGCAGCAATTGCAGTCAATGCTCCTTCGACTAATATAATTGGAGTTCCTTCTTTGATACGATGGAGATTAAATACGACCTGAGACTTACTTATTAATGAAGGATTATGGTATTTAGGTACTTGATCTATATAAGACCGAGCAGAATACATATCAGTATAAACGAGTCGACTAACTTCATTAGGTATTACAATCCTACCAAATTCACTACTTAAATTACCAACTCTTAAATCGTAATATTCCATTTGATCATAAGTAAAACCTCTCTTAAGTAAATACTCTGTTGCAGTTTGACTTGTTGTGACTTTATCAATTGGAATTTTTAATTTAAATTTATTCTCTTCTTTTAATAAACACTTAGCTTTCTTGTAAATTTCTTCATAAGTCTCATCAGTCTCTTTATAATCACGTGTTCGTGCTCCTTTAACCTTTGGAATATACCCTGAATAGTCACAACGATAACAATGATAAACAAAAGATTTAGTATTTACGTATAGATGACCTTTAGTATCAGGAGTACCCTTTCGTTCAAGACATTTAGGGCAACAGTATCGTACTTCATTAGCTTCAGAATTATAATTAAGATAACATGGACCAAACTTATCAATAATCCTATAAGGTATGTAATTCATGATTTACGTGATAATTTACTTTCCTCTTTCATTGCTTGAAATTGACTCTCACTAATCTCTTCCATATGACATTTACTGTAGTCTGTCATTACTCTAAAAATTTTACCAACAGTACCTTTACGTGCCTTAGCCATCAATAAACTTCCAAAGTTAGCACCTCTAAATTCTGTATTAAATGTAATCATCGTATCTACGCATTGTTGTTTCTTAGAAGATTCTGCTGCAGCTTCAAGAGGAATAATTGAATGATCCCAATAACACTTCTGAGGTTGTGATGCAACTAAAACTACTGCATGAGTCATCCTAGCTAACTTTTCAAGACTGCTATATAATGTACCACCGTCCTCATAAAGAGAGCGTCCTTCCTGAATCATATTATCAGGATAGTCTATAATAATCATATCAAAGTCTTTATTTAAAGTATGCTCAAACTTATTAATATCGTCAGTAAGTGTATTAACATTAACTGATAAAGACGGATATGATACTAAAGAAATCTTACTAAATATTTTACCAGCAGGGTCAGCACTCATCATAGTATTTTGCTGACGATCTATAGGAAACATAACTAACTGATTTTGAGGTGTTGATGAAATACATGAAAGATATCTAATAAATCCGTCATATTCTACCATGTCTCCTATAAATATATGAAGAACTTCAAAACCTTCTCTTGCAGCATGAGATCCTTCATTAACAAGAAACATCGATTTACCTGTATTACTTACAAATACACTTGACTCTTCATCTAAGTATAATGCATAATTATTAAAAGGACATGCTTCAACAATTCCATAAACAGGTACTTTATTTTTACAATTAATCTTTTTAATATTAGTAACTCTACATCTTTTTCCTTGAGACATCAAAGCATCATTACACTTTAACTCTTCTGCTTTAATATAATTACCATAATTCATCATAAAGGGATGATCAGGAGTACATTTAATCTTAAATTTAGAATTAATTGTCACTTCAACGAGTTCATCAACATATCCTGAGAGATATATACTTGAATAACTTCCTTTAACAACTTCTCCAAACTCGCTGCATCCATCAATTTCACATTTCATGTGATTGTCATAAAGATATTTTAATGTAAAATAAGCATTACCAGATTTAATTCGTGTATCACCTGTAAAGCATCCAGGAGGTGCTACAATCATATTAACAGTACCTGGTTGCCATCCTCCAAACATTAAATTCTGATTAATTGAACCAATAAAAGATTTAATTACCTTAGAGCAATCTTGAGAACCAATTGCAGACTCTCTAATTGCTTTAATACCTAAATCGTCTTTTACATTTATGTTAAATACTTTAGTCGTACATAACTTAACTTCAAGTGACTTAGAAAATCCTTGTACAGTTTCATCATCTAACTCTGAATTTTCACTCATTTTATTGACTATCTGTGCAACTATGCGATTGGATCTCACTTCTCTAATAAATTTAGTAATCTTGTCTCGCATATATGCTTCATCATAAGTTTCTACTGAATCAAAAAGTCTATCATAGGTTTGAGAAACTTCATTAAGAGAAACACCGACATTAGGATAATAACTTTTAGGAAGTACTTCTTTAAAAGCTCCTGGACCTGGAAGATTATGGTACTCTCGATAATAAGACTCAATTGTTTTATAGATAACTTTACAGCATGGATCTGAAAAATAACTGTCATCTATTTCCTTGAAACACAATGAAAACATATAAGAATTTTTAATAATTTCAGATATGATAACTTCTTGAGTTTCCTTTGTGATTTTCATCATACGAACTTTCACCTCAAACTATAATCGTTGATTAATGTCAATTTAGTCCTTCAAGACATTTAAATTTATCTTCAAGACCTTCAATAGCTATATCATAAATACTATCCTTAGATATACCAATTGTATTTTCATATATTTTGAGTCTTTCTCGTGAATGTCTTGACAATACTCGACTACCATTATCTGCAAAATCAATGATATATGCGTACTTACCATTCTTAGAAGATCTCAGTGCTCTCCCTGCTCTCTGGATGACTCTTCGATCTTTCTTCCCTGATCCTGCAAAAATTACAGTGTCTAGTCCTGAAAGATCAACACCTTCATCAATATGACTTGTTCCAATCAAGATACTAATTTCACCAGAACTTATTTTACAGAGTACTTCATGAGAGTCTTCTGTTTTATACTCAACTTTATCATTTACGTATTTACTGAAAGTATAACCTTGTCTCGCTCCAAATGAAATACCAAAATTAGTAAGTTCATGTCTCGATAGCATTTCTGCAATCATGAATGCTTGTTCACGTTCTGCAACAAGTATCAGTGATTTACGATTATACTTATTAAAGATACCACAGACTTTACAAATTTGATTAATTCGAGGAGTCGACATCAGTCCTAATTTTACCAATTTAGCATATTGAGTTTCGTCAAAATCTTGAGGAATATCTATCCAGTTCTTTAACCTGAAAACTACGGGTCTTGCAATAATACCTCTTTCAATATAATATGAAGGATTCATATGCATTAATACTGGACCAGTGCTCCCTATAATTAATGAAGTATCATATGATACTTGACGAATATCTCGATAATACATTTCTTTAGGATCAATACATAGAGCAGAGAATCCTAAAGAATACTCAACATTAGGTAATAGTGAATTTAAAGACTTCCAAGTATCACATTTAAGATGATGACAGTTAGATACAAGAATATGATCGACAAAATAATTATGAGTTTCATCAATCTCAAGATTATACCTAAATTCAGATAATTTACCTACATTGTGACGAATACTGATAACTTGTGCATAAGGATCAACACAAGTTGCTCTGATTTCAGGGATATCAATCTTAAGTAAGTCTTCAGGTATCAAGTCTTTCATCATGACGTATCCACGATTTTTTGTCCAAAATTTATGATAAGGAGTTGCAGTCACTCCTTCTTTTTTAAGAGTTATTGGATTTCGATAATAAACTCTCGAATACCTTTGATTATGAGGTGTTTTAAATTTACTGAGAATTCTATGAACTTCATATTGACGACTCTGAGTACTATAAGTAATAACTTCATTAATATCAGAACGATTATAAATTTCACCTATACTTAAGTATCCCTCTGTTGTTAAGACCTTTGCAGTTGAAGGAAAACATTCATCGTAAATTACTGTATTAATTTCTTTAAGTAAATTAGGATTTTTCTGACTCTGAGTGATCAGAGATTTTATGATTGAGGTTGTACATTCTTTTGTTATACTTTTATTAGATGATCCAAATTTTTCTGAATCAAGTCCAAATTTAATTAAAGTATCATTAATATTATCGACAGTTGATAATGTCGGTGCAAGAATTAATGCTTTCATCTGAGGGTTAGCAGTCTTAATACTTTTAAGTACTGAAGAGATAATTGCAGACTTACCTGTAGCGGTTGGTAATTGAATAATTCCTCTTTTAAAGAGTAAAGACTTCATTACTGCAACCACTTGATCTTCCCTTAATTTAAAATAAGGTAGTGTCAAATTACAAAGAGTATCTTTATCAATTTCAGGTATTCTCATTTGATCCTTAGTTGTGTATCTTATTTCATACTCTGACTCAGGGATTAACGTAAGAAGACCTCTTGAAAAATAAATAAAATCTTTATCCTGACTTTCAGTATATAATTCACGTAGTTCTTTAATAGTTTTAAATACTCGACGATTCTTTGTTGAATTATACAAATCAGGTACTACAATATCTTCATACTTTGTTAGATAAATTTTAATAAATCTTTGAGCATCAGGAGTAGTCTTTTTAAGTGTGACAATATTTTTATTAACAAATAATTTAACCATTTACACTTACCGTCCGAGATCCTGATCTATGTCTAAATACTGAAGTTGATATGCTCTTGACAGTGATGAAGTTAATGCAGATTTTTTAGGAATAAATAGTCCAGTACCAAATGCACTCGAAATCAATCTAAAGTCATACTCCTTTTCGAGACCTTCAGCCTTGTCTAATTTAATAAACTGTTTTCGTTTAAAAGAATTATCATAATTTATAAGATTTCTCATCGTATATGAAAGAAGAACACCTTCTACAATTACGTAAAGTCCTACACCATATAAACTAATCGTTTTAATATTAAAATTCTTTTCGAGTTCTGATCTCGGACTTCTTGTCATAATCCTACATACTCTTTTAACTTTATCATATCCATTAATACAATTCTCCCACTGACGACATTCAACAATTGCTGAGACTAGTTCATACATATCATCTAAGAGGAGATCATCACTATTATGAGGAGGTTTTTTACCTTTAATCTTGACATAAGAATTAATTTCATCATCTCTGATCTCAACTCGATTCTTAAGATCTGACAGACGATCAGTCCAATATTCTTGTAACAGTTCATTATTCTTTGTCATGATAGCATCCTCATAATAGTGATAAATTAATTTATTAACTTAACTGAAAGAAATCTGAGATCATTTTATAATTTTCTTCAAAAAATTTCAAAGAATTCCAGATCATTACATGATCTTCCATACTTTCAACAACTTTAACAGCATCTCTAAAAGTAAATCCTGGAACCTCTGTAATATGCGACCTAAGTTCACTCATTGAATTATAGTCATCTACTATTGCTTCGACTGATCCTGCACATTCTGGAATTTTATATCCCTCTTCGTTAACTATGTATCTTCTCTTTTTCTTAGTAACAAGTTCAAGTGACTCAAGAAGTTTAATATATTCGTAAATTGAAATTTTTGAATCGTAAGTAAATTCTGAATCTATATTACATGCATTCTCTGTTGAAATGAGACTATCAAGATCCAGAAGATCTTCTGCTTCATTCAAGTCATAAGAATTTCCTTCACGATAAATACCTGAGAGTCCGTCCTGATCATAACAAGTACTCAGTAGATAAACTTTTTCATAAGAAAGTGACGCATAGAGATAAAACTGATTATTAAAATCATTTTTAATACTATTTTTTATCTCATCTGCTTTTTCTTCATTTAATCTATATTCCCATATTATATATTGCGTTTCTGTTATATTATTACTATCACACGCGTTAAATTTACTACTTATTAAGAATGTATTCAAATCTGTATAATATGTTTTTTCTTCTTTTTCTTCACTTAATGCATTGGCTCTAATACCTGAAACGCCT
>OJAW01001650.1_pt1 | contig 12441 bp, 11 predicted proteins | sample 1589151 | NCBI WGS metagenome assembly OJAW01 (sample SAMN03283290) | human gut metagenome | biome: human-associated habitat; material: feces | host: Homo sapiens | place: Peru | collected 2012 | reverse complement strand
TCAGAACTTATTCCGGCAGTAAAAAATGCATATGTTGCTCCAATAAAAATTATTGCAACAAAGATTCCAATATATAAATATATTTTTTTTAATTGTTTATCCATCTTACTATCTCCTATCATAATTAAAAGTATAAAGCATTATAGTTATTTTTGCAAACAAAAATAGAGCTTATGCTCTACTTGAATATTTACCATCTTTAGTAGTAATTAAAATCTTTTCTCCTACTCCAATGAACATAGGAACTTTTACTACATAGCCAGTTTCAATTGTTGCATCTTTCATGGCATTATTAGTTGTATTACCTTTAACAGCATCAGTTGTTTCAATTACTTCATAATCAACTTTTTCTGGTAAAGTAATTCCTAAAATTTCACCATCATACATAGATACTTCAATTTCTAAATTTTCTTTTAAAAAGTTAACATCATCACCTAGTACACTTGCTGGAATTTCTAACTGAGTATAATCTTCGTTATTCATAAATACATAGTTATTTCCATCATTATATAAATATTGCATGTGTAATTTGTCTACGTGTGCTTTTTCTAATTTTAAGTTTGTATTAAATGTTTGTTCAACAATAGAACCAGTCTTAAGATTCTTATATTTAATTCTTACGAAAGCAGGGCCTTTTCCTGGTTTAACATGTTGGAACTCAACAATCATACATAGGTTTCCATCAAGAATAACAGTCATACCATTCTTGATATCATTTATATTTATATTCATACTATTTTACTCCTTACAATTATTTCTTTTCTTTAAATACTTGAGTTTTGCCACATGTCTTACAGAATTTCTTAATTTCTAGCTTATCTGGAGTATTAGCTTTATTCTTTTCTGTAGGGCGAATAAAATTACCACAAACAGTACATTTTAACTCAACAGGATTACGGTTTTCATTTTTCTTTGCCATTTTAATTTTGCCTCCTTTTTTAACTCGTTAGTATTATAACATATCTCTTAAAGTTTAAGCAAGTATTTACAGATTAATTTGTAATATTTGTAACAGAAGATACAGGTATAATATAATTTTTATTGTCTAATTTCATTAAAGTATTATATATATTTCTAGATAAAAAAACTCCTCTAACTCTTATAAATAAAAGCTTCAGGAATCTTTTATTTCTTGTAAATTTAAAACTACTTTAAATTAGCCATGGTATGTACTTTAAATTAGTCAAGGGGTTAACTTTAAATTAGCCATGGTATGTGCTTTAAATTAGTCATTATAATCTGTTTCTTATCTCTTAATATAGATGCCAAACATATCTAACTTTTTCAATTGCATTATAATCTTTACAATATACATGTGCTTCAGCACTTGTTTTATCAAAGTTATGACATACTTTTTCTTCTGGCATATTTTCTATCTTATATAAGGTCATGCCACCTAATAGTGCTAATAATATTATAATTACGCAAGGTATAATTGATTTTTCCATATCTATCCTCCGATAGTATTATAATATTTTTATAAATGGTTTTCAATAATCTCTTTACTAATCTTACTTATAACATTTCTATTTATTGGATATTTGTACTCACTATTCTTATTGGAATATTTAATATTAGGGCTTACTATAATAATACTTATTTTAGGGCTATCATAAGGAAAATAAGTTCCATAGGTAGTGCTTACTGTTTTTAAGTCTACAATTCCATCATTATTGGTATCTATAAATGATTCACTAGTACCGGTTTTACCAGCACTCTTTACTTTATTTGATACATAACCATAACCAGTACCACTATAGTTTACTAATCTAAAGCCTTCTCTTATTTCGTTTAGGTCTGTTTCATTTATGGGCGCAGTGCTTAGTACCTCACTTTTATTTTTATAATAAACAGTGCCATCTTTATTTAAAACCATGTTAAGTAGTGATAATTTATTTCTTTTGGATGTTGCGATTGTATTTATATAACTAGTTAAAGATATTGGGGTGTATGTGTCATACTGTCCTATTGCCATATTAAGAAGTTGATCGTCTGTAATGCTTGTTCCTTTATAACCGGTGCCTTCATTCATTAAATCTATTTTGCTAAGTGTGCCTAAACCATAATCTTTTAAAACGTTTCTATATGTTTCAAAGTGTTCTTTAGTAGCTCCTATGTTCATTCCTCTTGAATAATTTTTACCAGTTAATTTGATTGCGAGTAAGTACTGATAATAGTTACTACTCATTCTTAAAGCTTCTTTGGCATCAATGTACCCTAGACTTTTCCATGAGCATTTATCTTTAGTAGTGCTTAGTTTAACACATCCATCTAAAATCTTCTTTTGAGGAATTAAATCATACTTATATCCTACTGAGATGGTTGCTCCTTTAACTATACTACCTGCTACGTATGAATTAAAAATATTTTCATAACTATAATCAACAAACTCCCCATTATTGGTAAGTTTTCTGCCAGCCATTGTAAGAATACTTCCATCATTAGGGTTACTTATTATTGCAAAAGATGTATCAAAGTATTTACTATTTGGGTGTTTCTTTGCTAGTTTAATTTCTTCTTCTAATACAATTTCTGTGTATTTTTGAAGGTCTATATCTATATTTAAAACGATATCTTTACCTGTTTCTTCTTTTTTTATAAGTTTTAGATGGTTATCATTTATTTCGTATTTAGCTTTTTCACCTTTTAAATATTCATCATAGATATACTCTAAGTTACTAGTACCAACTCGATCACTTAAGTTATATCCTATCTTTAAATATTTATTTTTGAACTCTTTAGGAATACCTTGTTTATAACTTGATACAGTGCCAAATACTTCTCTAAGAGTATTTCCATATGGATAGTATCTTTCCCATGTAATATCTGTTCTAATTCCTTTTAAATTAGATGTATTTATCATCTCATATTCATCATCTGTTAAGTTTTTCTTAATTATTTTATCTTCATAACTATAACCATTATTCATCTGATAAAATAAAGCACATACATTTTCATTTATATTTTTTATTTCTTCATCAGTTATAAGACTATATTTATAATCATCATATTCTTTCTTATTAATTCTTCTTTCTTTGTATTTAGTCTTTATTTCATCGCTTACTCTCTTATTTACTTCTTCTTCGTTATTAATGTAATAGCAGTATCTTTTCTGCTTTTTATTAGAACTCATATCTAAAGATATAATATCGTTTAGTTTACGTGCAACATTCATAGTTTCTTTAGTACTAATAGATAATTTATTAAATACTAAAGATCTAACTCCTATATTATCTACTAAGATTTTACCATTTCTATCTAGTATTCTTCCTCTAGGGGCAGTAAGACCATATATATACTCTTTTTGATAACTAAAGTCTTCCTTTAAACTTGTTAATCTATAAGAGCAAATACTAATAAATATTAAAAGCACTATTAATAACTTTCTCATATAATTATTATGGTTCATTTTAATAAAATTAACATATAATATATTGGTGAAAAAATTATGAATAATCTAATAAGGAGTTATATTAAAAATTTAACTGAAGATGATGTGCGATCATGGAGTGCAAGAAAAGGTATTTTACTAACTGATGAAGAGTCAGAATATGCTTTTAAGTACATCAAAAATAATTATGATAATGTTTTAAATAATCCAGAGAACTTTAATATTGAAGAACACGAAAAAAAGTTTTCCAAAGAAAACTATCAAAAACTAAAAGAACTAGTTAAAGAATATATTAAATATTTAAAATAATTCTTTTAAATTGGGGTTAAACTTATTACTTCTTAACTCTTCAATCTCTTCTTTATAAGGTGCTTTTCCATTAATATAAGGTGTTTCTAATATTTTAGGAACATCTTTTAATCTTGCACTAGTACATACTTTATAGATAGGATCAAAACCAATAGTACCAAACCCGATATTTTCATGTCTATCTTTTCTAGCACCTAATGGATTTTTACTATCATTAATATGAACGCACCCTATTTTATCTAAACCAATTTCTTTATCAAAGATATTTAAATATACTTCAAAATTATTAATATCTACACCAGAATCATTTAAATGACAAGTATCTAAGCATACTCCTAGTTTATTACTATTAACACTTTTAATAATATATTTAATTTCATCAATATTAATGCCAAGTTCGGTTCCTTTGCCTGCCATAGTTTCAAGTAATATTGTAACATTTTCATCACCTTCTAGAACTTGTTTTAGAGCATCTATTATATTATCTAGAGCAATTAATTTATCTATTCCAACACTACTTCCTGGATGAAGTACAATATATTTAACGCCTAGTTCTTCGCATCTTGTTATTTCTCCTTTTAAGAAATTTTTACTAAATTCATATTTGCTTTCGTCTTTGTTGTTAGCAAGATTTATTATATAAGGTGCATGGCATATAACATTATTAATATCAATATTATGCTCGTTCATTAATTTTATTGCTTCTTTAGTATATTCATCATTTATTTTACTTCTGACAGTATTTTGAGGAGCTCCTGTATAAAACATAAAGGCACTCGCATTATAACTTATAGCTTCTAAAGCGCTACTCAATAACTGTTTACCTGAAAAAGAAACATGACTACCAATTATCATTTAAATCACCAAGTAAATTATAGAATAAAACCATTAAAAGGGCAAGAAAAAAACACTGTAAAAAGTGTTTTAATTAGTTGTTGTTGGAGTTTATGAAGTACAAGAAGTTACACTAGCACAAGAACTTGTAATACCATTGCTTCCATCAATTATTTTGCTTCCATCATTTAAATCAACATAAGTTGAATTAGAAGTATAATAACTATTATCTGTTAAAGTTACACGATAAGTTGCTTCTCTTTTAGCGTCTAAAGAAATAGTAACATATCCTTTGAAGTTTCCTGATGATGTAAGACCAACACCTGCAAGTGAATAACAATAACATGAATCACTTATTTTTTTCTTATTGGCATCATTATTTGTACCAGGTAGCGTTCCAAGTAAATCTTCTGATTGAAATGTACTTTCAGCATTACCTAAGGCTCTTTGGGCATAAATCTTAAATGATCCTTTCTTAGCATTATTCATACTCTCAACTACAGCTGGAATTGCGATAATCATAATGATTGCTAACACAACGATAACTGCTAATAACTCAACTAATGTAAATCCGTTTTTATTACCCTTTAATCTCATTTTAAGTTCCCTACTTTCTATTAATATTATAAGTTAATAGACTTTTATTGTCAATGGGGAACTTTGCATTAAAACTGTTCTATTTTTTTACTTTCCCATAATTTTTAATATTGATGATGCTGTATCAAGAGTATCTAAAACACTTTCAGTTTTACTGATTTTTTTGTTTTTTTCTTCATTTTTAAATGCTTTGATAAATTCTTTATAATATTCTGGATTTCTATTTAGGTATCTATAAAAGTAAGAGTTTCTTTTTAAAAATTCATATTCTTTGGGGTTCTTTTTTATTTTTTCAATCAAACCGAATTCCATTTAATCACCAAAAAACTTATCCATTGCTCTAGGTGTTTTAGGCGTTATTTTATTAGTTCCAGAACTAGGTTTATTAGTAAGTTCTTGAATAACATTAATTGCTTTTTGAGCATTATTAATATACTTTTGAACGTTATCAATATTAATATTTTTAACAAGACTTGCTAGTTCACTTAAAGGTGCTGCCCGATCTTCATCTTTAAACTTATTCCAGGCATTTTCATCTTCTCCATAAAGGTCGTATATTTCATATAGTTCTTGCCAAGATGTTTCTTTATTTTTAACTTTAGTAATTAAGTATGGTTTGCTTCTTATAAATTCTCTGAAAGCGTCTTTTTTATCCATATAAAAACCACCTAGTAAAATATATTCACTACGTGGATTTTTATGTTATAGTTTAAAGTCATTTAGAAAGTCATCAATAGTTAGTTCTTGAATTTTTTCTTCCTCTTTTTTTATTTTAGGAAGTTCTATGTCTTCATCTTTAACAATATCAAGTTCTTTAGATATAAAGACATCGTTAATTGCTTGTTTTAAGATTACTGAGCCAGTTGATTCTTTATCCATTATTGGAATATCACTATTTTTAACTAAGTAGATATCATCTTTAGATTTAATACCAATAACATCTTTTGTACTAGTGCTAAAGGCTTTAATAATTTCATAATTAGTAGATTTAACTTTTTTAATTAGGGTTGTTCCTCTCTTAGCACGAGATAACATATTTAAATCACTTAATTTAACTCTCTTAGCAGTTTTTTGATTAGTAAACACATCAATATATTCATCTGTGTCACTATAACAGATACCACTACTAACTACATCATCTTTTAAATTAATACCCTTAACGCCAGCGGCTTTAGGACCACTAATAGGTATCTCACTAGCCATATAGTTTAGATAGTAACCTGTCTTAGTAACAATAAGAACGTTTGGTTTAGTAATACATACATTAACAAGTTCATCATCATCTTTTAATTTCATTGCTGTATATGCTTTAGAGTATCTACTTACAATAAAATCATTTAGGTTAGTTCTTTTTACCATACCATCGCGCGAGAACATGGTAACTTCTGGATTAATAACATTCTCATTTATTATATAAGCGCTTACGGCTTTATCATCTGGACTGATTGTAACAAAGTTACTAATATGTTTACCTAGATCTTTCCATTTACATGATGGAATTTCATGAATTGGTAAGTATAGATAGTTGCCACGTGATGTGAAGATACATAATTTGTTTAAGGTATTAGTTTGTTTATAACATATTACATAGTCTCCAGGCTTTAGAGCAGTTTCTCCATCAGCAGAGTTATGTGATTTAATAGGTACTCTTTTTAGATATCCATCATTAGTTAGGACGATGATAACATCTTCTTTAGTTATAAGGTCAGTTTGATCAATCTTGATTTCTTTAACTGTTTCACTTATTTCGGTCTTTCTTGGAACACCATACTCTTTTTTCATCCTTCTAAGTTCGTCTTTGATAACGCCTTTAAGTTTGGATTCGTCATTTAGAATACCAGTAAGTTCTTCAATTATTTTTCTTAAGTTTTCTAGTTTTTCGTTTAGAACAGTGATATCTGTATTAGTTAGTCTATATAGTTGTAACATAACAATTGCTGTAGCTTGCTCTGTTGTGAAATCAAACTTTTTAACTAAGTTTTCAATAGCATCTGGTTTATTTTTGCTAGCTCTAATAACGGCGATTACTTCGTCTAGTATGCTTATTGCTTTAACTAAACCTTCTGTAATATGCATCTCTTTTCTAGCAAATGCTAAGTCAAAGTTAGTTCTTTTTAAAATAACATCTTTTTGATGATCAATATAAGCATCAATAATTGGAATGATACCAAGTAATCTTGGCCTTCTTTTATCAATACATACCATGTTGTAGTTATATGTTGTTTGAAGTTCAGTATTTTTAAGTAAGTAATTTAAAACAAGTTCTTTATCAGCACCTGGCTTTAAATCAATAACTATTCTAATATTAGAATCTTTATCTGATTCATCTCTGACTTCTGCTATACCATCTAGTTTCTTTTCAAAGCGTATGTCATCTATTTTTTTAACAAGTAGCGCTTTATTTACTTCAAAAGGAATCTCGGAAATAACAATTTGGTCTTTTCCTTTGTTTTTTTGAAATTCACTTTTGCTAGTTACAATAAGTTTTCCACGGCCCGTTTTAAAAGCACTTTTAATACCATCTAATCCTTCAACAATACCACCAGTTGGAAAGTCTGGACCTTTAATTATTTCATAAATAGAGTCTTCATGACAATTAGGACTATCTATTCTTTTAATAACCGCATCACATACTTCAATTAGATTGTGAGGTGGGATGTTTGTTGCGTATCCGGCAGAAATTCCGTTAGTACCATTAACTAGTAGGTTAGGAAATTTTGCAGGCAAGACTGTTGGCTCTAGTAAGGTATCTGAATAGTTAGGTGCCATCATAACGGTATCTTTATCAATATCTTTAAGTAATTCTTCACTTATTTTAGATAGTCTGCACTCTGTATAACGATATGCAGCAGGACCATCACCATCAATTGAACCATTGTTACCATCTACTTCAACTAAGATATGGTTTTGTTTCCAACTTTGACTCATACGAATTAAAGCATCGTATACACTTGAGTCTCCATGTGGGTGGTATTTACCTAGTACATTACCTACAGCGTTCGCACATTTTTTAAACTGTTTATCATAGGTGTTTTTATCTCTATACATGGCATAGATAATTCTTCTTTGAACTGGTTTAAGTCCATCTCTTACATCTGGTATTGCTCTATCTTGAATAATATATTTAGAATAACGAGCAAATCTTTCACCCATTATTTCTTCTAAACTATAATCGTGAATTCTCTTTAATACTTCTTCCACTCTTATCACCTTTAAGAATTATAACATAGAACCGCCTATTTTTCCAAGACAAAAGCCAAAAAAAAGAAGAAACTAATTAAATTTCTTCTTTAAAATAGCTAGTAATATAAGTCCTAAAGCACTAGTGCCCATTAGACTATATTCTAATAGATAACTATCACTTTCAATTCCCGTGTATGGAATATCTGGTTCTTTTGGAGTATCATCTCCACCTTCACCCATAACAAATTGGTATACATAGGTTACAACGATATCTTCTTTAGTATATTTACCTTTTACTTCACCAATAGTATTGATTAGTTCGTAATCAGTGATAGTAGCTGGACTAGTTTGATAATCTGTGCCAACTTGTCCATTAGTAGTAGTTTCTTCTAAAAGTACTTTACCATCTTCATCAACATATTTAGTAATAACTTTACCCATATCTTTCTTGTAGTAGTAAATTACTTCAGTTACTTCATCAGTAAACATTCCACTAGCATTTTCTGGAGTACTTACTAAAATGTATCCATAAACATCTGCTTCTTTAGTAGTATAGTCTTTACTTACTTTACCATTAATTGTTTCGTCTTCAGCAATTTTAATTGTAGTACCTTCTTCATAATGGTGAACAATTACTTTAGCATCTCTTAGCTTATAGTAGAAGGTTGCTTCTTGTACTTCTTCTGTTAGCACGCCACTAGTATTACCTGTGCTTTCTACAAATTCATAAGCACCTAAATCAGTCTTAGCACTAAATGAGTATTTTTCATCTAGTTTACCAGTAATAGTTTCGTCTTCAAATAGTTTGTCAGTAGTTTTATTACCATTTTCATCAATGATGTAATGATGAGCTATAGCTCCAGCGCTTTCATTTTTATCATAATAGAAAGTGTATTCCTTAGTTTCTAGTGTATATTCTCCGTTATAAGAAGTAGTATCTACTGCTGTATATTTAGGAATATTAATTGCACTGATTTCAAACTTATCAGTTACTTTACCAGTAAATTCTTTATCAGGTGCAAGAGTTTTATTTGTTCCTTTTTCAACATAATGAACGATAATCTTAGCATCTTTTAATGTATAAATAAATGTAATTGTATTATCACTACTTTTTAATTTAATAGTTTGTTCTGTAGCACTTTCTAAATTATAGTTAGCAAATACTTTATTATCAGTTTCATCTTTAGCATAAGCAGTATAATTATCATTAATTCTACCAGTATCTTTAACTGGGTTAATTAAATCTATTACATTACCATCTTTGATTGTTACATATCTTACAGTAACATTAGTCTTCTTTAATTGATAGTAGAAAGTTGCTTCTTGTTTTTCACTTGTTAAAGTTCCACTTACTTTGCCTTCACTTTCTACATATTCATAGTCACCTAAGTTTTCTGTTTTAGGGCTAAATGAGAAAGACGCACCAATTTTACCATTAACAACGTCATCTTTGAATAATTCTGTTGTTGTTTTATTACCATTATTATCAATGATATAGTGATGAGCTACTGCTCCAGCACTTTCAGCCTTTTCATAATAGAATGTATATTCATTAGTAGTTAAATCAAATACAGCATCTTGCACTTTACTACCAACTACAACATAGTCTTTAATATCTTTAGCATTAATTACTTTTGTTTCAGTTACTTTACCATCAAAAGTATCATCATCTGCTAATTTTGTATTAGTATCTTTTTCTACGTAATGAACAACAATCTTAGAATCTTTAAGTTCATAATAGAAATTGATAACATTTCCTTCTTTAGCAAGAGTAATAGATTCTTGACTATTACCTACTAAATTATAATTATTTAAAGTTAAAGCGTATTCTGTAACCTTATCCCCAATATATAAGTCTTCATTATTAGCGTTCTTAGAAATTGTTTTACTATCAGCTACTTTTTTATTAGTGCCTTTTTCTAAGTAGTTAACAATGTAACTTGTTTTAACACCATTAACTGTAATAGTTACTGTTGAAGTATTTGACTTTGCATAAGTTTTATTTCCTTCTTTATCTGTGATTGTAGTTTTAATATAATATGTGAAATTATCATCACCACGGAAATTGTTATTTGGATTATATTTAAGTGATCCATCTTGATTAAGTTCTAGTGAACCATATTTTGTATTATTAACGATTACAATTTCATCTAGTACACTTTTAGCTTCATCTTCTTGTTTTCCTTTGTAATCATTAGATTTAATACCAGTATTTGTATCTACTACTAATTCTTCATTAGTTTTTGTTTCATACTTATCGTCTTCAGTTCTTGAAGCAATAGGTGCAACTGGGTCGATTAAGTTTTCATTAATCTTACCATCAACATTTTCATAGAACTTATTACCATCAGCAGCAGTACCGGTAACAGTAGCACCATTATTAGTGTACATACTACCATAATAATCTGCATTTGCTGTTACATTGAATGTTAATTCTTCTGGTTTTTTAGAAGATAATTCAGCAAATTTATAAGTTATAATAGTTTCTTTAGTATTTTCATCTTGTACTATGTAACAATTAGTAAATTCGTTTAACGGTGTTTTTATTTTTATTCTCTTTAGTATCATTTGATATACTCATTCCCTTCACATGCTATTCATATATCTATTTTTTTCTATTTACTTCGTATACACTATCTACTTTTCGTAATGCTTTTACAACTGTATTTAATACATTTAAATTTTCTACTTCTATTGTTAAATTAGTTTCTGCAGTTCTATCTTTATGAACTTTTGAATCTACTGCAATTAGTGTACATTTATTATTTGATATTTCTTTTATTATATCAGCTAACAAGCCATTTCTATCGTTAGCAAGTATTTGAATATCTACATTATAAGATGATTTATCTTTATCACTCCATATAACATCTATAATTCTATCACCTTGAGAAATTAAATCTTTTACATTTTGACAATCTTTTCTATGTATTGAAACTCCTCTTCCTCTTGTAATAAATCCTATTATTTCATCTCCTGGAACAGGATTACAACATTTTGAAAATCTAACTAGACAATTATCTATACCTTTTACTATTACACCATTACTAGATGTTCTATTTATTTTTGGCTTTTCTGTTGCTAGCTCCTCTATAGTTTTTTCTATTTCTTCATCTTGATTATCTTTTTTATAAGCTTCTAACATTTTAGCTATTATTCTTGATGATGAAATTGCACCAAATCCAACTGCTGAATACATATCATCTACTGTGTTAAATTTATATCTATTTAAAGCAACTTGAACATATTCATTTTTAAATAATGTGCTATAATTCATTCCTATTCTTTTTATTTCTTTTTCGATTAAGTCTTTTCCTTTTACTATATTGTCTTCTCTTTCTGCCTTTTTAAACCATTGTTGTATTTTATTTTTTGCAGAAGAGCTTTTAACAAATTTTAACCAATCTCTACTTGGTCCTTTTGCCGAATCTGATGTGATGATTTCAACTATGTCTCCATTTACAAGCTTTGTAGTTATTGGCACGATTTTGCCATTTACTTTTGCTCCAGTCATTCTATGACCAACTTGTTCGTGTATCATATAAGCCAAGTCTATTGGTGTACTACCTGTTGGTAACGATTTTATATCTCCTTTTGGGGTAAAAACAAAAACTTCTTCATCAAACAGATCAAATTTTAATTTACTTAAAAATTCTTTATCATCATTTGTTTCTTTTTGCCATTCTATTGCTTCTCTAAGCCATGATAATTTTTCATCAGATGCGCTTACACTCTTTCCTTCTTTATATGCCCAGTGCGCTGCTATACCATATTCAGCTACTCTATGCATGTCCCATGTTCTTATTTGGACTTCAAATGGTGTTCCCTCTGTGCCTATCAATGTCGTATGTAGTGATTGGTACATGTTTGGCTTTGGCATTGATATGTAATCCTTAAATCTACCAGGCATTGGTTTATACAGTTCGTGAACTAAGCCTAATGCTGCATAACAATCTTTCACTGAATTTACTATTATTCTCATTGCAAATAAGTCATATATTTGGTCTAATGTCTTGTTGTCTTTTTTCATTTTTCTGTAGATACTATAGAAGTGCTTTGGTCGCCCATACACTTCTGCTTCTATTTTCATTTCTTTTAATTTTTTTCTTATTTCTACTATGATGTCA
>OJAW01001649.1_pt1 | contig 12442 bp, 17 predicted proteins | sample 1589151 | NCBI WGS metagenome assembly OJAW01 (sample SAMN03283290) | human gut metagenome | biome: human-associated habitat; material: feces | host: Homo sapiens | place: Peru | collected 2012 | reverse complement strand
GGGACGCTATGGTCTACGAGAACGCAGATTACATCGTTTTTAAAAATTGGTGGTCGTCGGGACGATACTTTACGTGGACTCGTTCTAATAATAAATGGAAAGTAGGCTGCTTTTATGGAAGCGGCGAAGAACTAATTACCAAGGCTTATAAAGACAGCGAAAAGAGCGGACGTGAATATGAGCGCGTGGTGAAATATGTGGAATCTATTTTGAAAGAAGAAAACGACAATGGAAACAGAAATAAGCGTGAGGGTTGACCCCTACGAGATGCTTGACAATATGAGTGGGAGGGAGCAGATGGAAGATGCCAAGATTGACGCCGTATTGGAGGCTTTGAGCAAAGGCGATGAAAAGGCGGAACAACTTGTGCAGGGGCTGACAAGCAGGGAGCTGTCAAAGTTACGTAGTAAAGTGAAAGCGTCTCCCGTGTTAGAGAATGAATGGCTGCATCGAGTGGGAACCCGTGGTGGTGTCAGTCTGCATGACTGGCTGTTGGAGAATCAGTATGTCGAGCCTGTGAAGCGCGTGAGCGGCACATTCAAGATGACCGACTATATTACTCCGAAGAATAGCAAGCTATACGGGGGCAGACTAAGCGGCGTTTACCATGACGACAAGGGATATGCAGTTGCGAGCGACGGCATAATACTCGTGGCGGACAAAGGCAGCTATGACCCGAAGCTGAAGGGCAAAGTCATAGGAAAAGACGGGGCGGCAATGGGAAACAAGTTCCCCAGCTGGCAAAAAGTAATACCCATCGCAGAGAAAACCAAGTCTTCGCGTATCGATGCGGAAGATTTGCACAGATTCGTTGCGGGAGTTCTGAAAGCCGACAAGCACGCTTATATCTCCCTGCGCTTCCCCGACGGCACGACAGTGTCGCTTGGAGCAGACAAACTAAATCTGATGCTTCGTGCGATGAAGCAATTGGGCACAAGCGAACTGCTGTACACGAAAAACGGCAGTATGCTTGTCGCAAAATCAGACAAAGGTGCAGCGTTGCTTATATGGCGTGTGCTTGCGGAGGACGAGTCGATGGAAGAATACGGCTACGCTTATCCGGGAAATACTGTTTCGTACCACAGAGGGGAAGTTGTCAGTAGGATGAAACAAACAAAGTAATAACAAACAATTAAAGACAAAGCAAAATGAAAACAGCAATGATAACAGGACTACTCGACAAGTTCGTGCAGGAACACGGAGAATACGGCTACCTCATTGAGGATAATTGCGTTGAGCTGAACTACCGTTCCCCCTGCGGCAGGGATTTCTGGGCTGCAATCCTATTTCCAGAAAACAGGAACGCAAAAGACACATTCATCGGTTTTATCAGAAACCTTGACATCTATTGTGATGATTTTGACGAAAGTCGGGAAACGTATATATGGCTGGACGAAGAAGGACACGGCGGACGCGGTGCGCCTTACAACCTCCGTGCAGTGTTGGACGATACAAAAAGATGTTGGGACGCGATGTGCGACATATACGACTTTTTGGTGGGCTATGCGTGAGTTTATCACGTCAGTACAGAAACCCGGAGAAAAAAAACTTTGGGCAGGCTCATAGAAGCTACAATTATATTTGGACTGCCCGCACACATGGAGGGTAAAGATTTTCGGTAAAATTGCCTTTGAGCCGTCCCTCATAAAACAAAACGACTGAAAGCGGAACGGTGCAGGTGTGAAAAATCTGCATAAAAATAGAGGTTTGGTTAAAGCCTCTATTTTTTACCTTTGAATTGCAAAAAAATGCAAGCGAGCATTGAAAACAGCATAAAAACTCCTTTCCGTGCGTCCGAATTTGAAGAAAATCCGCTTCGGGCGCATGACAGAAAAAAAAAAGTTTTATATTTCAAACGCAAAACAAAAGACAATGAAAAAAAGAAACGACATCCTGCTGTTTGTGCAGGAAAAAGCAACAAGAGAGAACAACATCAAGGGACGCATAGACCTGCGCGACTTCGGTGCGTTGACTGTGGACGACAGCCTGTGCCGTTGGGAGAGTGATTACCTTTTCTATGACGAGGACGGTAATACGGTTGATGACTGCGGACACATCATTTTCGAAAAATCGCAGGAAAATGACCAGATGGGGACGTTCTGGGTCGGCGAGACAAAGTACACCTTCACCGACTTGGAGACGATTGCCCTTGACAGGGACGAGCTTTATGACGCATTTCTGAAAGCGTACAGGCGCGGCGAAATGCACGCGAAAAACGCGCTGAAATCTTTGAGAAAGGACGCGGAGGGCTGTAAATACGCGAAACGGGCATTGAAGAATGCCTTTGAGCTGGAGGATGAATTATGATAGCATTGATTTTTTTAGAGTTATTCCTTTTCTTTCTGTCGGGTTGGAAAGTGTGGCTGCTGGCGCACGCCATCTACTTTGCCGTATTCATTGCGGCAATCTGGATTGAGGATAAATTAACAAGGAAAAAGAAATGAGACTGAACTTCCACGATGAAATACGAGGAGGAAGTAAGAAATAAATTGTAAAAGAAAAAGAAAATGAAAATGAAAATGAAAATGAAAGCAAAAGTAACATTAACGGATGATTATACTGGTCGCTCTATCAATCTTATATGCGATGTTGAAAATATCGCTAATGTCGGAGAAAAAGATAAATATGAATATAACCCCGAATATCTTTCAGATGGTCAACGCAGAAAAATAGAAAAATTTTTCGGCAAAATGGCGGCTTATTACACCTCATCTGAAATCGTTAAGCTAATGCCTAAAAATTGACAAATTGTAAATTAGCAAATTTTATGGACAAATTCAAACTGACACCCCTCCCCGGTCTCATGTGGACGGTGGAGGACAAGGAAAACGGGCATGGAGACGTTTAAGGCGGCATTTTTGGCGAAATACCCGAAATGCGGCATAGTACTTGACTATTTCCGCGAGGCGACGGACAAGCCAATGTCATGGGGCAACCTCTCGCGCCTCAACCTGTCCCTGTTCATCACCCACATGGGGGAGACGCTGGCACAGAACTCCGTAAGGCAGTACTGCGCGAAAATCAAGGCGGTGATAAACGCATACGCGGATGAGGTTGACCTGCCCAAGGACTGGAAAAAAATTCTGACAGTAAGGGGCGAGACGGTGGTGAACGTGTGGCTCACGGACGCGGAGCTGGAGCTGCTGACGGACTATGTGCCGGCAACGCCCGTGGAGAAGTCCGTGCGCGGGCGTTTCCTGCTCGAAAGCTACACAGGCGCGAGATTTTCCGACGCTGAACGCCTCGACCTCACGAACCTTGACGGCAGGGACATCACCTACATTTCGCAGAAGACGCACACACGCGCATCAATACCGTGCAAGCCAATCCTCATGCCAATCCTCGCGGAAAACAGGGACTTGCAGACAGTCAGCGCGGTAACGTTCAACGACACGCTCCGCGCCATGTGCCGGCGCGTGGGCATTAACGCCACCGTCCACGCATTCCGTGCCGGTAACGAGATTACGGACGAGAAATGGAAACTCGTAACCTCGCACACGGGACGGCGGAGTTTTGCCACAAACCTGTACCTTCGCGGATGCGACCTGTACAGCATATCTCGCATGATGGGACACTCCAGCGTGGAGATGACCGCAAAAAGGTACATCTGCTGCCCCATGCGCGAACTGTCGGACAACATAATGGAATATTTTGATTAATTTTTTCTAAAACAGCAAATGGAAACAGAATTTGACAGCGCGGAGATAATCGAGCGCGGTGAAAACGGAAAAGAGGAGGCTGTGCTGATAAGGCGCACGCAGGACACGCCGTACAGCTGCAACAGGCGGTACGACCTTGACGACCTGAAGGACGGACACGGCTTCCCCGCGAGCCTCGGCGCGGCAAGGACGTTCCTGCAAAACGGCGTGGAGTTCGACGCGCTGAACTCATACGACATAACCGTAATGCTCGAGCCACACTTCCGCAAGCACGGAATGCGCGGGACATACCGCCGCATGAAAAAAATCGCGGGCGAGAGCCAGAAGTGGAGGCTCGTAAACACGGCGGACTTCCGCAAGACGCTCATAGACGACTGGAAACTCGGGGACTTTTTCGGGATATGACACGACTTCAATTAAAAAACAAACAAAAAAAAATGGAAACTTTATTAGCATTTTTAGGCATTGCCGTGTGGCTGACGCTCACGATAATGTTTTTTTGCTGCCTGTACTCAATAAAAGACAGCATGAAGGAACTGACGGTAATCCTGCGCAGGAGGGAAATCTTCGGCATCACGGACAAGTGGGAGGGACGGAAAAACGCCGAACCCGTCCTCATCTTCGCGTATGACACCGACACGGACAAACCCCTGATATGGAAGAAGGGGAAATACACAATGGCGGACGCAATCTGGATGCTTGCGAACGACGACAAGGAGCAGTTGCAGTGCGACCCTCCCGAAAACAACCTGCTGGCAGACCTCGCGACCTCAATCAAGTACAACATCGAAACGTGCCTGTCAAAAGAGGAGGCAAGCTCACAGGAGGGCGAGATACCATATTGGGACTTCTGGGGGACGCACGCGCATTACCGCCTTGTGCCGCTGTCGAAAATCGCGCTGCCGGAATACGCGAGATTCCGCGCCGTGCTTGAGGATGCCAACTCCAAGCTGCAAAGCATTGAGGAGAACGCAAGGATAGCGAACTCGATAAAAGGGTAATATAAACACTTTGTCCCAAAAAAGCCGGGGGATGCGGGTTTGCCGTGTCCCCCTTTTTTCGTAACTTTGAAGAAATGGAAAAAGAAAACCCGGATTTGTTTGTTTCATGGTGTATGTGGCGGGTGATATTCACAAACGACCTCGTAACCTCCCTCATCTGCGAGCTGGATGCGGAGATACGCGCCGTCCCCGAACTGTACAGGCACACAATAAAGAAAAGGATAAAGGCACTGCGCACAATGGCGGGGAATTACGCGGCGACGGAATGGCGCGCCGCCACATGGCGCAACCCCTCCAACGGAGACTTCATCGCGGAGGCGTGCGACCGCTTCAATGGGGAAGTAAGGAGGGACGCTGACATCTTCCGCGTTTCCATGAAACAGGAGATTGACGACATGGGGCTGCGCCACACGCGGGTTTTCGCGGACGCGGAATGCACCAAGTTCATAGCCGGCTTCAGCGTTGAGGTGTATAGGCACACAAACGCCCTCATGCATGAAAGGAGACAGGCAATGCCGCAACGCTACTGCCTTGACAAAATGCACAGGGAACTCCGCTCACTGTGCGCGGAACTGTCGTTCAGGTGCGGTGCGCCCGAGGGGGTTACAAAGGGCATACCCGCAGACAGCCGCACAGGCAGGGCGTTCGCCGTCTTGCAGAAAAGGATGTGCGACGGAAGGGTGTACGCAGATGCCGTCAACGGTTCGTGCCTGACATACAAAAAAGCAATGTGACACAAAAAACTTATGATATGGACGGAATAAACAAGGTGACGCTGCTCGGCAATGTGGGCGGAGACCCAAGGAGCAGGACATTCGACGGCGGCGGGGAGGTCGCAAACCTCACCCTCGCCACAACAAAGAAAGGGTACACGAAAAGGGACGGAACGCAAGTCCCCGAACGGACTGAATGGCACAACATAACCGCGTCGGGAAGCCTCGCGGGAGTGGTGCGGCAATACGTGCATAAGGGCGACCGCCTCTATGTGGAGGGCGAGCTGCGCACGCGGGAATATGAAAAGGACGGAATTAAAAGGTACGTTACGGAGGTGTGGATGACCGACCTCCGCCTGTTATCCGCCCCCAAGGAGCAGCCGGCGGTCGCAGGGTACTCCGCCCCCCAACAACAGCAAACACAACAGCAAACACAACAGCAACAATGGCAGCAGCGTCCGCAAGCGGCGCAGCAACAGGCGCAGCCTGACCCCTTCGCCCCTTACGCGCCCGAAGACGCGCTGTCGTTCTGACGGCTACACTACTTTTTTCATTAAACAAATATATTTTGTTTTGCAGAAGTCCGCCCGCCGTGAGGTTCGCGGGCTTTTTTCTTTTGTCAGTCTTTGCGGACTGACCTCTCCAGCCTGTCAAAGCCGCTCTCCACGCTCACGTCAAGCACCTTGGCGTAAATCTGCGTGGTCTGCACGTCCGTATGCCCCAGCATACGCGACAGGCTCTCAATCGGCACGCCCGCACGGAGGCATGACACCGCGAACGTGTGCCGCGCCATGTGCGATGTCAGCCGCCTGTCTATCCCGGCATACGAGGCAAGCACCTTCAGCCGCAGGTTGTACTGCTGGTTGGTCATCACGCGGATGCGGAAGGAGTGCCTTTTCAGTATCTCCAGAGCGGGGGCGATAATCACTATGTAATAGCCGGTGTCCGTCTTTTCCCTTTTGTCGCGGAGGACATACCGCCCTCCGTGCCTCTCCATGCGCGTGAAGTCAGTCTTTGCAAGGTCGGCGTATGCCAGCCCTGTATAACACTGCAACAGGAACAAATCACGCACGTTGGCTATCGAGCCGTCGGGGACTTCGCACCCCCTTATCCTGTCAAGCTCCTCCTTCGTGAGGTACTTGCGGAGCGCGGAACGCCCCCTGTCGAAATGCAGGAAGCGGTATGGGTTCTCCCTTATGAGACCGTCCGCCTCGGCGAAATTCGCGTACACCTTGAGGAACTTGTGGTAAGAGTACACCGTCGTCTGCACGTACCCCTGCGTGTGCAGGAACTCGTCATACCCCTTCACCGCCTCCCTCGTGAGGTCGGCGAAAGAGGTTATCCGCCCGAAACGGCGGAGGCTACCCACGAGCTTCATCTGCGAGCGACGCGTGCTTTCCTGTATTGTCGGGCGGCGCGCCTTCTCAATCACATAGTCGATGAAACTGTCCTGCAAACCGCCCTGCGCCCTTTTGAGCGCGTCCGACACCCTTTCGGGCGTTACCGTACTGCCTGTGCGCCTCACGCGCGCCACGGCTTCGAGAACGGCATTCACCGTCCCCTTTATTTTCTCATTGAGAAAGTCATCCTGCAACGAGCCGCGCACCTGCGCTGCCAGCGCGTCCCACTGCCTCGGGTAAACCCTCACACCTGTGGTGAAGTACTTCTTCACCCTGCCCGTGCGCAGCTCCACCTGCACGAGCGCGGGCGTTACAGCCGTCGCGGTCTTCTTGCGGTCGTACACGACCCTCACCGAAACCTCCGCAGCCTCTGCGGCAAAAACCTGTCTTTTCATCATTGTTTGTTTTTATAAAGTTATACCTGCGTGCGGAAAAAGGTAGAAAAAACGGTAGAACAAGGTAGATGCGCGGTAGAAACCGAATGTCCGCAACTGTCCGCAAAACGCCTGTTTACGCTGTGGCGGAGCAGTGGCGATTTTTCTTTATTTCGTATTTATCTATATGATTTTCAGTGTATTATACCGCGTATCTTAGTGACCTCGGCGGGACTCAAACCCGCGACACTCAGAACCGGAATCTGATGCTCTATTCAACTGAGCTACGAGGCCGTATATGCGAAAAGCTTTGCAAAATTAACGACAAAGCATTTAACCACCAAATTATTTGCAGTACAAAAGAATCATTTAATAGAAAGAAAAACCGTAATTTTGCGACAAATTATATATTAAACGAGGAATAAGTAATGGCAAAAGTAGCGGCATTGTTATCGGGAGGTGTGGATAGTTCCGTATCGGTTTTCCTATTAAAGGAACAAGGTATAACTCCCGACCTCTATTACATCAAAATAGCCAGCGATGATTCCGAGAATTGGGACTGCTCCGAAGAAGAAGATTGGGAAATGGCAAGTCTCGTGGCAAGAAAATATGGTTGCAAACTTGACAAAATAGACTTGCACCGCGAATATTGGGACAACGTTGTGGGTTATTCCGTGGAACGTTTGCGCAAAGGTCTTACTCCCAATCCCGATGTAATGTGTAACCGACTTATTAAATTCGGAGCATTTTACGAGAAAATAGGACATAACTACGATTTCATAGCCACAGGACACTACGCATCTACCGAAAAAGATGAACAAGGCAATGTATGGCTCACCACAAGTCCCGACCCGGTAAAAGACCAAACGGATTTTCTTGCGCAACTCGATAATCTGCAAATTTCACACGCCATGTTCCCGATTGGGGAACTAATGAAAGAAGACGTGCGCCGCATTGCCGAAGAACAGGAAATACCTTCTGCCAAAAGAAAAGACAGCCAGGGCATTTGTTTTCTCGGGAAAATAGATTATAACGAGCTTGTTCGCCGCTATCTTGGCGAAAAAGAAGGACTTATAATAGATCGTCAGACCGGCAACATACTTGGAAGACATAAAGGTTACTGGTTTCATACAATAGGTCAGCGTAAAGGCTTGGGACTCGCGGGAGGTCCGTGGTATGTGGTGGGAAAAGACATCCGCAGAAACATAGTTTATGTGAGCCGCGGCTTTCAAACCCGCGACGCTTACGGAAATGAATTCCGCATTGCCGAACCCCATTTCATAACTCTCAATCCCTTTACAAAAGACGGCGATTACGACATTTCATTCAAGATACGCCATACCCCGATTGTCTTTCCTGCCATATTGCAAAAGCGCGGCGACGAATACAATGTGGTTTCCTCGCATCTTGTTCAGGGAATAGCTCCGGGACAATTCGCTGTAATTTACGACAAAGACTTTCATCGCTGCATAGGTAGCGGAGAAATTGCGGGCGACAACATGACATCCAAATCAAAATCACAAGCAATATAACCAACTTATATAATGTATAAGCAGGAAAAAATAAAACCGTACTCCGAACAAGGCAAAAAAGGAAGTCAGGTGGCGGAAATGTTCGACAACATAGCCCACTCTTACGACTTTCTTAACCATTCGCTATCGTTTGGAGTGGATAAGTTTTGGCGCAGGGCTGCAATAAAATCGCTAAAACCTTATGCACCAAAAGACATTCTTGACGTTGCCACGGGAACGGGCGACTTCGCAATACTGACAGCCCGAATGCTGAAACCGAAAAGCCTTATCGGAGTGGACATATCGGAAGGAATGATTGCCGTAGGAAGAAAAAAAGTTGAGAAAAAAGGATTGGCAGACATTATTACCCTAAAAGCCGATGACTGTATGCAACTTTCTTTTCCCGATAACAGTTTCGATGCGGTTACAGTGGCTTACGGCGTGAGAAATTTTGAGAATCTCGACCGGGGACTCAAAGAAATGTACCGCGTATTGCGTTCTGGCGGACGACTTGTCATTGTTGAGTTGACAGTTCCCGATAAATTTCCGATGAAACAGCTTTTTACGATTTATTCAAAGGTTACATTCCCGATTATGGGCAAACTTATTTCGCACGACAACAGCGCGTATAAATATCTTCCGGCTACAATGAAAGCTTTTCCCCACGGACCGCAGATGAAAGAAATATTGGAACGTGCAGGATTTAAGAATACCAAATACAATGATTTCATTTTGGGCATAAATACCCTCTATGAAGCAGAAAAATAACAAATCATGGCAGAACTATACGGCTTGATAGGCTTTCCGTTGGGGCATTCTTTTTCGGCTAAATACTTTGCAGAAAAGTTTGCATCGCAGAACATTGATGCGGAATACCGTAACTTTGCAATAGAAAGCATAAAGAATCTTCCTGAAATCTTAAAAAACAATTCGAATCTCAAAGGATTGAACGTTACAATCCCGTACAAGCAGCAAGTTATGCCTTTTCTCGACGACATTGACGAGGCTGCAAAACGCATAGGTGCCGTTAACGTTATTTGCGTAAGCCGAAAAGGAAACCAAACAAAGCTCACGGGACACAATGCAGATGTTATTGGCTTTACGGAGTCCCTTCGTCCGCTTCTGAAACCGCAGCATACAAAAGCTTTGGTGCTTGGCACAGGCGGCGCATCAAAAGCTGTCATCGACGGATTGCAACAACTTGGCATCTTGACGCAATACGTAAGCCGCACAAGGCGTGAGGGAATTATTGCTTACGATGACGTTACCCCGGAAATGCTTGAAGAGTATAAACTCGTGGTAAACTGCACTCCGCTTGGCATGTTTCCAAAAGTTGATGACGCTCCCGACATTCCTTACAACAGTCTCGGACCAGAACACTTGCTTTACGATTTGGTTTATAACCCCAAAGAAACTCTCTTTTTGCAAAAAGGACGCGAACAAGGGGCGACAACAAAGAACGGTCTCGAGATGCTTCACTTACAAGCCGAGGCTTCGTGGAATTTTTGGAACAAATAATATGAAGCCAAGCCTTTGCACTATTGCAGGAAATTGCTAATATTGCAATATCAAAGAACTTAAAAACATATTATCATGATCAGAGTAAATTGTTTTGCCCAAATTAAAGATGCCGCTCACAAAAGCGACGTAATAGAAAGTGCAAAGAAACTCACCGAGGCTTCTTTGAAACATGCAGGAAACATTGCATACGATATTTTTACAAGTGAAACAAGAGAAGACGTGGCTTTGATTTGCGAAACTTGGAAAGATGCCGAAGCACTTAAAGCTCACATGGCTACCGAAGAGTTCAAACTTTATGTAGGCAACATGGAAAAGTATGCCACAATGAAAATTGAGCAATTCGAATTCTAATAAAGAATATAATGGTTACCAATGCGCGTGTGGAGCATTCCATACGCGCATTTTAATAGTCTCGAAAGCAAAACCTACTGTTGAAAACACACAAAATAAACATTGATTGGCAAAAACAGCGAGTAAAACTTTGCCTGTCAAAATAAAAGCCGTAAATTTGCACCGCTTTTTAGGCGAATAATAAAATAAAATCAATATACAGCAATGAAAAAAGGCATTCATCCAGAAGATTACCGTCCTGTGGTATTCAAAGATATGAGCAACGGCGATATGTTTCTTTCGCGCTCTACTTGCAAAACAAACGACACCATAGAGTTTGAAGGTGAAACCTATCCTTTGGTTAAACTTGAAATCTCCAGTAGTTCTCACCCTTTCTATACAGGTAAGAACAAGTTGGTAGATACAGCCGGACGTGTTGATAAGTTTATGAGCCGTTACGGCAAAGTAAACAAGGCAAAATAATCGTAAGCCGACAGATATCTAAAAAAGAGCTTGTCTCATGAGACAAGCTCTTTTTTTATTCCTATGTTTCGGTGAAGTAGCGGCTTTCGGTTTATATGCAATCTATTTTCCCTGCCAAGAGATTCTTTGATTTTCGGAACGATTGCCTGACGGAGACAAAAATGAATATCACACTCAAAGGAGTGTGATATTCATTTTCTTGCATTCCTCACGCATTTCCTCGGGCCAGATACTTGCCTGTATCTCGCCTATGTGCGCTTTTTTCAGATAATACATGCACAAACGCGACTGTCCTATTCCGCCTCCTATACTTAGCGGCAGCGAACCGTCCAAAAGGCGTTGGTGGAAGTAAAGCTTCTCGCGGTCTTCCTTTCCTGCCTCTTTCAACTGGTAAAGCAGGGCTTTCTTGTCAACACGTATGCCCATTGATGACAATTCCAATGCCATGTTGAGAACGTCATCCCACACCATAATATCACCATTAAGTCCCGGCAGTCCGTTTTCAGACACCGTGGAATAGTCGTCATAGTCCGGAGCACGCAAATCGTGCGGTTTTCCGTCGCCAAGCGGACAACCGATTCCTATTATAAACACTGCACCTTTTTCTCGTGTTATAAGTTGTTCGCGTTCCTTTGCAGTTTTGTCAGGGAACATCTTGCGCAATTCTTCGGAGTGTATGAAGTATATGTCATCGGGAAGCTGCGGTTTTATTTGGGGATAAGCCTCAAACACCATGAATTCAGTGCGTTTCAAAGCCGAATATATCTGCTTCACAATATATTTAAGGAATTCGAGCGTGCGGTCATCCTTAGTAATGACACGTTCCCAATCCCACTGGTCCACATAAAGCGAGTGAATGTTATCCAATTCCTCATCGGCACGTATGGCATTCATATCGGCATATATGCCATAACCGGGTTTGAAACCGTACTGCGCCAATGTCAGTCTTTTCCATTTTGCAAGCGAATGCACAACTTCCGCCTTCATATCGCCAAGATCCTTTATAGGAAACTTGACCGCGCGTTCAGTTCCGTTAAGGTCGTCGTTGATACCCGTGCCCGACGGAACAAACAAAGGACCCGTAACACGATGCAGGTTCAAAGCTGTTGAAAGATTCTGTTGGAAGAATTCTTTTATCATTTTAATACCACGTTCTGTCTGCAATCTGCCAACCAACGGGTTATAATTTTCAATTTTCAGAATTTTGCTCATATTTCATTCTATTTGCTCGCAAAAATAGCAATTAAATTTCATATTTCGATTTTATTGCGCCACAAAATGAATAATTGTATATCAACAGGCCATGGTTTTATTGCATATCGATTGCAAGATGCGGACTATCCTGTGAAGCTAAAATGACAGCATTCCCGTTGCCGAGAAAAACCACAAGGCACTTTGTAAAAAATACAAGCCATATATTTTAAAATACAAGGCACTTATTTCAAAATAT
>OJAW01001647.1_pt1 | contig 12455 bp, 15 predicted proteins | sample 1589151 | NCBI WGS metagenome assembly OJAW01 (sample SAMN03283290) | human gut metagenome | biome: human-associated habitat; material: feces | host: Homo sapiens | place: Peru | collected 2012 | reverse complement strand
ACCTATGACCCCCTGCTTGTAAGGCAGGTGCTCTAACCAACTGAGCTAATCGCCCGATTACTTCGACATAATTAACTATAACATCTATAATTAGTTTTGTCAATAAATAATTCTAATTTTTTATTTTTTTTACACTTTCTTCTATCCAAATTGGTAATTTTTGACCTAAAGTCTTAAACCCACTAGGAGTTTCAATTATATTTTTTTTCTTCGCATTTTTAACATTTTTATAATTTATATTCTTAATACTAAGTTTTAATTGAAATAAATTATCATTAACGTCTAATATTTCTGTATTGATAATATCACCAACTTTTACAAAATCGTGTATATCTTTTACAAATCCATGTGACATTTCTGAAATATGAATAAGACCACTATAAAATTCATCAAACGCTACAAATGCACCATATGTTTCAATTCCGGTAACTACACCTTGTACAATCTTACCTTTTTGATACTTTCCCAACTTGGCACCTCAATCTATATAAGTATTATATCATAAGATTTTTTATTGATAAAGTATTTTATAGTATTTACTAAATTCGCTCTTTAATATATAATATATGCGGTGATGGAAATGAAAGAAAATAAAGTAGAAGAAAGAGTTATTGAAATAATTGATAAATTAAGACCATTCCTAATGAATGATGGTGGTAATATAGAATTTATTAAATATGAAGATAATATTGTATATATAAGACTTATGGGAGCTTGTTCTAATTGTGCTATGCTTGATTATACTTTAAAAGATGGTATTGAAGAAGCTATTAAAAGTGAAATAGAAGAAGTAAAAGAAGTTATTAATGTTGAATAGTTAAAAACGATATTTCTTTTAATTTTACATAAAAACTTATTTGATAATACATAAACAAAAGAAGATTTTGATATTCTTTTGTTTTTTTTGTAATTTCAATTATTTCATTATCAGATAAATTATTTTCAATAATAGATTCATATTTATCAAAAAATATAGTGTTATAAAACATTCTTATAAATAAATATATTTTTTCATTATTAGTTAAATCCTTTAATATATTGCCTAAATAGTCAGTTATTTTATATTTATAATTCTTATCATTATAAAAAATATATTTTATATATTCAGATATTTCTCTAGATACTAAATCAATAGTTATATTAAATGGATTATAAAAGTCAATGCCATTTAAATTAAATCTTTTATGAGTAATATATAAAGGCATATCAGTATCTATGGTATTTAATAAGCTTATTCCAATTTCTGATAAAGACAAATAATAATTAAATCCGTATTTTAATTCTTTATATTTATTTTGGTATTCACTAAACTGTTTCATATAGAAATCATTTTTATAACTCCATAATTCTTTCCACTTACACTTACCATTTGAGTATATAAAATTAAAATTAATTATATCATCATAGGTAACTTTTTCTTTACATATAACTTTCATTAAAATGTAGGTGCTATTATCTTTAGAAGTTATAAAATCATTATTTTTGTTCTTTATAAAAATATGCATAGGTATATTTTTACTATATAAATAACTAGTTATTTTAATAATTTCTTCCATATTAAAATTATTAAAACACTTATAAAATAAATATTTTCCTTTATTATAAGTAAAAATATAATTTGAATTTGTTTTTATTATTTTATCTACATCCATACCATAATATTCTTTTATAACTTTTTTCATATTATATTTTATGTCAATACTTTTTTATTTTAACACCTTTATATTTAATAATTTCATTTATAAAAGATGATGGAGTAAACTTAGGTACTAAAATATATACCTTATTTTTAGTCCTAGTAAGTGCTACATAAAAAAGCCTTCTCTCTTCTATATAAAAATCAGTATCAATAATCAAAGAAGTTAAATAGTCATTTTTAATATTTGATGGAAATCCATATTTATCGTTAGACATTTTAATTATTATGACATTATTAAACCCTAGTCCTTTAGATTGATGTACACTCATAAATTCATAATTACCAGGAAATTTATGCTTACTAAATTTTTTTAAATCATGATTATACCTAGATAATATAGCATAATCAGTAATATTATTTTCTTTTACAATTTTATTTATTAAACTAATAATACTAGTTTTTTCATAAAAATCATTATAATAAATTATTTCAATAGGATTTTTTAATTTTTTAGACGATTTTAATTTCTTTTTTATATGAATTTTACTTTTCATAACAAACTTACCAGCAATATTAATAAGTGTTTGACTATTTCTATATGTTTTAGTAATTTTTAATACATGAGTATTTGATGTATCAATTAGTTCTTTAAATAAACGGGGATCAGTACCCGAAAATGAATAAATACTTTGCCAATCATCACCAACTACTAATAATTTAGATCCTGTATTATTTTTAATAGTATTGACTAAATTAAATCTTATAGGTGATATATCTTGAAATTCATCTACAATAATATATTTATATGGTAAATATATCTTTTCCTGTTTTAAAACTTCATTTGCTTTAAGAATTAAGTCATCATAATCCGCTAAATTAATACTATTCATTTTTTCATTATATTTATCAATAAGTAAATATATATAATTTATTAAGTTACTATAATTATTACACTTATTTAATAAATATTCTTTACTTATATTTTTAGTTTTTATTAGTTTAATAATATTTGTTAGCCAATCTTTATAGTTCTTTTCTATATTCATACGCATAAATTCTTTTTTAGATGATAAAGACTTATTTGCTTCTATTATAGGTAATAATATCTTATTTGAGTCATTTATTATTTTTATAGATGAATTATAATTTCTTATTATTTCATATCCTAAACTATGAAATGTTTTTACTTTTATATCTATATCAAAATAATCATTTAATCTCTCTTTTAATTCATTTACAGCTTTATTAGTAAATGAAAGTAGTAATATCTCATCACATTTTATATTACATTTATCTACTAAATATTTTACTTTTGCCGTTATAGTAGTAGTTTTACCAGCTCCAGCTCCAGCTAAAATAATAGTATTATCATAATCACTAGTTATTGCATCTATTTGTTCATTATCAAGTACTATATTATCAACATGATTAAACATATTTAAAAAGTATTCACGCATATTAATATAATACTTTTTAAATATATATTTTCCTTTAAAAAAAAGAAATAAGTTTTACTTATTTCCAAAATAATTTATTTTCATATTTTTACGGACACGTGCCATTACTTCTTTAGCTTTTTCTCTAGCTTTTTCATTACCACGCATTAATATTTCATCTACTTCTTTAGGATTATTTACATAATATTCTCTTTTGGCTCTAATAGGGGCTAAAAACTCTTCTAAAGCATTAACTAATTCTTTTTTGCAGCCTACACATCCTCTTAAACCTTTTTTACATTCCCCACAAATCTTACTTGTATCATCACTAACTAATTTATAATAGTAATAAACCATACATTTATCTGGATCTGCTGGATCATCTTTTCTTATTTTATTTGTATCAGTTACAGCAGACATAATTTTTTTTGTTAATACTTCATTAGAATCACATAAGTAAATAGCATTACCTAAACTCTTACCCATTTTTTCATTGCCATCTAATCCTTTTATACGAGCATTTTTAGATAAAATTATTTCTGGCTCAATTAAAGTATCTCCATATATTTTATTAAATTTTCTAACTATTTCCCTTGTTTGTTCAATTAAAGGTAATTGATCTTCTCCAACAGGTACATAAGCGCCTTCTAAAGCTGTTATATCAGCAGCTTGACTAACAGGATAACCTAAAAATCCATATGTTACACTTTCTCCATCATTACCAAATAGCTCCTTTTTTTGTTTTATTTCCGTCTTTATAGTTGGATTTCTATGTAGTCTAGATATAGTTACTAGATTTGAATAAAACACCGTTAATTCAGCTATTTCTGGTATTGTAGATTGTATAAAAATAGATGTATGCTCTGGATCAATACCAACTGATAATAAATCTATTACTATTTCTCTTAAGTTATTTCTAACTTTATCTGGATTATCAAAATTATCAGTTAATGCTTGAACATCCGCTATTTCAATAAACGTATTATAATCTTTTTGCAAATTAACCCAATTTTTAACTGTTCCAAAATAATGTCCAAAATGTAAATTTCCAGTTGGTCTTATACCAGTTAAAATATTCTTTTTCATAACTCACCTCAACATTAAATATAAATATAATGCACATGTAAATTCTTTATACATACTGTTTATATTTTTACTAATTTCTTTATATTTTTTTTCTTTTAAATTATTATACATATTTAATACTACATTATTAAAACTATGTTCTAAGCTATCTTTTTCTTCTCTTTTTATAAGTTTTAATATTTTTTTTGCAACTTTTTCATTATATATTTTTGTATCATCAAACTTAAATATTTTAAGCAAATACTCTAATGTATCATCAAATAATTTTTTTATATATTCTTCACTATTCATATTTTTATGATAACTAGATAATTTAAAACTATATATTTTTGTATTTTTAAATAGTTCATTATTTATATTTGATAGTTCTTGTAATATACCATTATTTATTTTATTTGTAAATGTATATGTTTTACCACTATAAATATTAAATGCTTTTAAAGTATCATTATATCCATACTTCATATCTCTTTTTGCTTTATTTTTATCAAACTCTAAAAAATTAGCTATTTTATTATTTGGTTTAATATAAGTAATATTAATATTATCATCTTTTACTTTTCTTCTTCTACCAACAGCTTCTAAATCAACAGCAACTATTTCGGTAGCTCCCATTGAAATTGCTAAATTGATAGGAAAATAATCATAATATCCACCATCAATATACTTATCTCCATCTATATCTGTCATTTGAAATGCTGGAAAACATGTAGCTGACGCTAAAACATACTTACATACATCTTTATCTTTCATTTCTTCTTTAGTAAGAACATATGGTTTTAATTTGCTTACATTAAATGTTACTATACCAAAATTTATAGGAGAAGAGAAAAATCTTTTCTTATTATAAACCTTACGTAGCATTTTTTCTAATTCTTTAGTTTCCATTCCTCCACTTTTAATAATATTTTTAGCATATTCTATATAAAATGATTCATTAAAATCAACACCATACATTTTTTTAAAAGTAATTCTTTGCCACAAAAACCATGATTTATAAAAACTTTTTTGTGTCATCATAAGTCCATTTATAGCACCTACAGATGAACCTGTTACTATTTTATAATCGTAATTTAGTTTTCTAAGAGCTTTCCATACACCAACTTGGTAAGAACCTCTTCCACCACCACCAGATAACACTACAGCTTTCATAAACATCACCATAATTATTATAACATAAAAAAAGAAAAACACTATTATTTAGTGTTTTTATATCCTCCAATAATTATATTATTATTGAAATTTAATTCATTATAACTTAATAAAGTATTTACACCTAAATTATCACTATAGTAATTTAAATTACCTTTATCAATATAGTAAATATAATCATCAACATATAATACTTGATTTTTACAACTACTCATAGTAAATAAGAATGTTTTTTTAGAATCATTTTGTACAGATGATTTATAAACATCACATTTATTATTATTAGTAGTTAAATAATAAATATATCCTGATTTTTTACTAGTTTGATTATGTATGATAGTATTTTTATCTACAGTATCATAAGTAAACTTAACTCCTTTTTTTATAGCATCTTGCATCTTAATATTTTTCCAAGTACCATTTTCATACACTCTAACACCAGTATCAACATTACCTATTGCTAAAACTTTAAATCCAGATAAATCTACTTCATATTCTACTTTATTAGTTTTATCAAGTATATAAGCAGAATCGCCTACTACACCAAGTACATATGAATCAAAACTTATTTCTTCTTTAAAGTTTAATTCTCTTGCTTTTCCATTAGTCAAATCAACTACATCAAAAGTACTAAAATATAACTTTTCAGTATAATCAGCAGTTACATAGTAATTAGATACATAAAAACTAATTGGTCTTTTATATATATCTTTATCAAATAATTTAACATCAGTTATATTGCTATTTTTACCCTTTTTAACAATACTTACCCCTCTATAATTGCTAATACCTATATAGTGATTACTAACTACATTATCAGTATATATCTTTATTAAATTATGAGTTTCATAATTATTTAAATTATTAGTAATTTTCTTGTAATTTTTTAAACTACTAACAAAATCACTTATTTTATTAGCATCTACAAAAGAACTATAATTATAATATATACCATCTTTCATACATACTACATCAAATAATTGTGCATTATCTATAAATTCTGGATATATACAAGAAATATTATTGTTTTTATAATAATGTAAGTTTTTAACTACTTTTTTTTGCTTGTTAAAATCATGAAAAGTTTGAAAATAGAATTCATCTCCGTTAACTTTGACAGTTATAAAATAATTATCATATTCACCTTTTTCATTTGAAGAATACTTTTCATTAACCTCAAATTCATATTCATTTATTATTTTATAATCTTTTACATAACCTTTACTAAATAATGAATACGCATATTGAATTATGTAATACACTAAAAATAACAATAATAATCTAAAAAATAATTTCTTCATAATATCACCTATTTTTACTATATAAATTATATAGTAAAAACAAAAAAATAGCAACTACTTGCTATTTTCTCTTTGAATAAACTTTTTCTTTTCTTCCATCATATATTCTGATATTGTTTTTTGTATTTCAGGTAGTGCACTCTTTTGAATATTTGATAAAGTTATAAATTCTTTGATAGTATCAATATAAACTTTACCCCATAAAAGACCACTGCTTACGGTAATATCATTAAACATATCTGGTGTAATAGATACTAAGAAATAACCAAATACTAATCTTTTTGTACCTATAATAATTCTTTTATCTGTAAGTACAACAGCATATGTAGTAATTACATCATACCAATGATCATTTTTTTGCGCTGCAAAAGCATACAAAACTTTTTCACCATCAGTAAGATGTTTATTAATTACTTTAGCATGACTCATAAGTCTCCATGATATAGTAAATGGATACTTAGTTTTAAATGCTCTTAATTTAGAATATACACTAATTTTCATATAACACCTACTTAACTATCTTATTAGACTTTAAAAATTCTAATACTTCTGTCTTTGATACTACACCTTCTAATTTATCAGTTACTTTCTTATTTTGAATAATTACCACAACTGGTATTTCTTGATCTAATGTTAATCCAAGTGTATTAAAGAAAGTAGTTTGATTGTCTTCTGAATCAAAAGATAATTCAAAATAATTTATATCAACTTTATTTTCTTTAGATATTTCTTTTAAAACATCTTTTAAAACAGTTGTTTTAGTATATGCATTATCAATACTAGATATTGCAATTACTGAAGTTTTTCCTGAATTAAATAAATCTAAAAATGTTTCTAAATTTAAATAATTAATACCTAAAGTTGCATCTTTATCAACTAAATTATACGTTTTTAATTTTTCTAATAATTTACCTTGGTCTAAGTAATTAAATGTTTCAACTACTTTACCTTCTTTTACAACAGCTAAATAAGGAGTTCTTAAATCTTCTATTTCTAATTTTTCTACTATTTCATTAGCAGAACTATTAAGAAGTTTATCCATATTAATTTTTATATAATTAATATCTCCAACTGTTTTTACTTCTTCTAATACCTTATCAAAAGATTCACAAGCTGAACAAGTAGTTTGAGCTAAATAAATTATTCCATAACTTCTTGAATTTAGCATTTCATAGAATTTATTTAATGAACTTTCGTCTTCTTTTTCTTTACTTTTTGTTGCAGCAATTAAAACGATTATAAATATAATAAATACTCCAAGCACTGATAATAATTTTATAATAGATTTTTTACTATTTGTTTTTTCATTTTTACTTTTTAATTCTTTCATACTTCCTCCTATAATAATTGTACCATATTTTTATATTATGCAAACAATTATTTTTCTTTTGGTAAATCTATATTTTCATATGCGCCTAGATCATATACTTTATATCCCATAGTTGTTAAAGTATCATATGCAATACTACTTCTTCTTCCACTTTTACAATAAACTAGTATAGTTTTATTTTTATCAAAACTATCAGTTAAATTATCATATGGTATATTTATACTATCTTTTATATGTCCACTTTCATATTCCAAACTAGTTCTAACATCAATAATTATGTAGTTATTCTCCTCTAAAATTTTATCAAGTTCACTTTTAGTTGAACAGGCAGTTAATAATATTAATACTACTATTAATAATACTTTTTTCAATTACTTATTACTAAAATAAACATCATAACTATTTTTATGTTCACTAGTTATAGCACTTATCATTTGACTTCGTATATCATCATTAAAACCAACAAATACTTTAGTACCGATTATAGTAAATGGAACACCTTTTACTTCATATCCCATTCTAAAAGCAAATTCTTTTAATAAATCAGCATTATCTTTATTATTCATCACTTCAAAATCATTTAATTTATAATATTTGCCATAAGTTTCTTCTATACTATCAAAAAATTCATGTTCTTTTTTGCAATGTGGACAACCATCACCATAAAAGAAATAAATATTAACTTTTTCACTATCATATGTAACACTATCAAGATTAAATTCTCTTTTTGTAGTATTATTATCTTCTTTTACTTCATTATCTATTTTTTTAGTTTCTTTTATTTTTATATAACTTTTAAACCAATCAGAAAAATCATCTATATTCTTAAAATATTTAGTATCTTCATCAGAATTAACATCTAAATAATCAACTATCTTTCCTTCTTTAAAAATCACAAAAGAAGGATAATACTTAATAGTATCAGCTAATAAAGTATTTTTTATATCACTATAGGCAATTTTTACAATACCTATTTGATTTTCATTTACAAATTCATTTAATACTTTTTCAAAATTATATGAATTAACACATAAGTCTTGATAAACAAATAAAACAAATGAACTTTTATTTTCTATTAACTCATTTACTTCTTCACTATTACTAGTTATATAGCTTACGGTATTATAATATTTGTCTTCTAAATAAAATGTTGTAGTTTCTTTTTTTGTACAACCCGTAAAAATTATACAAAATAATAATAAACTAATTATTTTCTTCATTTAATTTATGTAAATTTTTGAAGTTAATGTCATGATAAGTAACTTTCCAAAAATCATAACTTACTTCACCATTAATTTCTTTTTTTACTACAACATTATTACTTCCATTATAATACCAATAACCACCAACATTATATATTTTATCGGCATCCCAACCTAAACTAACTAATAAATCTTTAGTCATAGAGGCATATCCGCCACCGCCACACATCAAGAAAATATTTTTATCTTTTGGAAAATAATATTCAAGTATTTCAAAAGATTCAACATAATTTGGAACATATTTACCATCTTCACTAATACTAAATAATGTTTCTCCTTCATATCCACCATTTACTTCTTCTGGCAAATTATTAGTAGGTGCAAGTAATGGATATGGCACTACTTCAAACCCTTTTACAAATCCTGATAAATAAGAATCTCCACCAATATTTTCATATTCCGCAACATCAATAAGCATTCTCATATCACGATAAACAGTATCTTTTCTATTTAAATATTTATCAATAGTTTCTTCATTTATATTTTTATCAATACCAAATTCGCCTCTTAAACCATCAGTTTTTTCTGGCTTTGGAAGTTTATTAAAGCAACCAGTTAACATTACCAATAATAAACATAATAATATTTTTCTTATCTTTTTCATATTTCCTCCTATATTTTAATTAAAATAACATCTATTATAATTAAAATGCTTATAAATAATTTATAGATTAAATCTTTTCTATCTTTATCAATTATATATTCATATATAGCGTTTAATATAGTTGTTAATGTTAGAAGTGGTGCTACTACAGAAATATCACCATATTCATAAGCTTTAACAGATGATATTAACATTATACACCATGAAGCACTAACTAGCAAAAATAACTTCTTATCATATAAACTAAATTCTTCTTTTAATTCTTTAAAACTTATTCTACCAAATATTATTAAAAATACTGTAGATAGTTTCTTTAACAAAGATATTATACCATAAAAAAAGTTCTATACAGAACTTTTATAATTAGTTATTTTTTAATTTACAATAATAATATTTTAAACCATCTTTCGTACATGTTACATTATTATCATAATGAATACCATTTTTATCATATCTTACATTTATATTATTATCACTCTTATATACTTCTATACAATTATTATAATAATTATCCTCTAAATAACAAATTCTATTATTAGAATATTCTTTTATAATTTCTAAACTATAAATATTATTTTCTTTATATAAATTTGTTATTGCATATTTAGTTTTATTTTTAATAATATTTTTTATATTATCTTCACTAGTTATAATAGTTATTACTGGTGTTTCACTTCTATAATTAAACACTTTATTATCTTTTAAACTTTTTTTAACTTCGTTAAATACACTATAAAAATCATTTAATTTAGTATAATAATTAACTATTACCGTATCCATAGAATTATCAAATTCTATTTTATAAGCATCTTTATTATAATTTATTTTAACTTTAATATTATCTTTTAAAGTGTTATCAATTTCATATCTATTAACATTAGTATCATTAAGATAAATATCTACATTTTTATCATATGTCTTTATTATTTCATCAGTATTTTTATATGCAACATCGTTATATTCTAAATTTAATGAAGATAAGAATGTTATAGATAATCCTACTCCAGCTATTAAAATAGATATAATAAATACTATAAAACTCTTTTTAGCGTTATATTTTTTATTAAATATAAATGAGTATAAACTTATTAAAACAACAATATTTATAAGTATTATACCAACCATACTAGTAGATAATCCTATAAATACATTATTTATACTTATATAATAAATAAATACAACTAGTAAAAAGGCAAATACTAATAGAGTTAAAGAAAAGGCAAATAAAATAGTTAAAGCAATAAACTTAATAAAAAATAGTAAACATTTAAATAAACCATTTATAAACCTATAATCAGAGTGTTTTGGATCTCTTATTATAATTTTTTCATTTTTTTCTTCTTTTATAATAGACTCTTCTATATCATTACTTTTTTCATAATTATCATCAATTTTATAGTAATCTAAATATCTAGTTTTAAATATATCTATGTATACTATGATTGCTAATACAAAGTATATAAAAATATATATAGCTCTAAAAACACCTAATATTACTTTATATACATTAAATGGAATTGAATTGAAGATAGAACCTACAATACTTCCACCAACTATTAAAATAGTGTCCCCTACAACATATAAAAGTAAAAATATTAATAATTGTTCAATAATACATTTTACTTTGCATTTAAAACTGATATTGGCAAACATAGCAATAGTTTTATGTAAAAAAGCTAAAAAATCATCTACATACTTATTTAACTTATTTTTTGCTTCTATATTTTCTTTTACTTCTTTTATATTTTGACTTAATAGTTCATCTATATTTACATTAAACATTTTACAAAGTTGTAACACTTTATCCATTTCAGGATAAGTTTGACCAGATTCCCACTTAGAAACACTTTGTCTTGATACTCCAAGTTCTAAAGCTAATTCTTCTTGTGATAAATTATTATCCTTTCTTAATTTCTTCAAATTATTAGCAAAATTTGAATTCATAATTTCATCTCCTTACAACTTAATAATACCTTTTCTACCAGTTGCAATCTACCAACTTATAGTTGTTTTTTGTCAATTTTTAGTTGCTTTTTATTATTTTATCACAAAAAAAGCAAGTTTTATACTCGCTTTTCATTATCTATATATATTGTACTAAATTTTATACCTTTTTTATTATTATTGATAGCCTCTATTTCAAAATCAATCATATCATTTGGTAAATCGTCTATATTAGCCCATACTAATTCACTACATTTAAGAGGTTCATTAATAGTAATATCTCCTTTATAGCCTTTTACTTCAAAATAAACATCATAATATGATGGTAATGATTTATTTTTTCTATTTACAACAAATTTAACTATATCTAAGTTTAACAGTTTAAAGTAATTTCTTCATCAGAAACTCCTAACTTTCTAAGTGCTTCTTTTCTCTTAAATTCTGCTCTGTGAAATTCCAAATATTTCATTCTTTTTTCATTCAAGACACTCTTAAATATTTCATTGTTTAATCTAAGCAATTGTTTTAATTTTTCGTCATGCTCTAAAACAAATGAGAATACCAATTCCTTATTTTCATCAATAGTAATTAAATACTTGTCAAAGAGTGCATCTGCATTAGCGCACAGTAACAATCCATTATTAATATCATATGCCTCACTTGAATTACATTCGGCAAATGCTTTTATGTGAGAAGCTCAG
>OJAW01001643.1_pt1 | contig 12502 bp, 11 predicted proteins | sample 1589151 | NCBI WGS metagenome assembly OJAW01 (sample SAMN03283290) | human gut metagenome | biome: human-associated habitat; material: feces | host: Homo sapiens | place: Peru | collected 2012 | reverse complement strand
TTATGGCTCAAACATTAGTGTAAGTGATATAAAGAAAAAAGTACTAAAAAAATAACAACTAATAAAAGAAATTCTATAAGAAACATCTTATAGAGTTTCTTTTTTTACATAAAAATTTAATTTAATCTATTGAAAAGCAAAAAGTATTATGCTACTATTAACTTAAAGTTAATACAAAGGAGAGGTACAAGTGAAAAAATTTAAAAGAGAAACTTTAAATTATAAATCAAAAAAAGGTGTAACCCTAACAGTACTTGTTGTAACAATAGCAGTTTTACTTATATTAGCAGGTATAACAATAAGTGCAGTATTTGGTGATGAAGGAATAATAAACAAGTCAAAAGAGACCAAAAATAATATAAATAATGGAATAAATTCAAATTTAACTAAGCTTAATGAGCTAATAGATGACTTAAATGGAGAAATAGATTCAAATGGTGGATCAACTGGAGGAGATACCGAAGAACCAGCCAAGCCAGAAAAACCTACAACGCCAGCAAGCCCAACAGAAGATACAGCACCATATTATCCAGACACAACATTTACAAAAGTAGATGGGACAGATTTGGATAATGGATTAGTAATAGAAGACGCAATAGGAAATCAATATGTATGGATAGAAGTACCAAAGAGTTTATATAATAATTCAAAATATAATACAAAAACAAAAGCGGAAGATCAAAAGCCAGTAAATTCAGAAGATTATAATAAAATAGAATATTGCTTACATAAATATACAGAGTATTATAAAATTGCAGACTATTCAGACATATACTACTCAAATGCAACAACAGGATTAACAAGCACACAATATACCAAACTAAAACAAAAAATGTTAAAAAGTGTATATGAAAATGGAGGCTTTTGGCTAGGAAGATATGAAGCTGGAATAGAAACAAATAGAACAGCAAACGGAACACCAACAGTAGCACCAATATCAAAAGCAGGAACGGTAGATAAACCAGTATATCCATATGCTTACGTAACATGTAGCCAAGCACAAACATTAGTAAGTCAATTATCAACAGAAAAAAGCTATACAAGTAGTCTAATGTTTGGAATACAGTGGTATTTAGTGTTTAAACATATAGAAGTGAAAGAAGTAGAAAAAGGAACAGCATTAGCGACGATACAAAGTGCATTTATGACTGATAGTAAAGACTGGGGAAATTATTATAATTCAAGTTTTACAATAAATAGAGGAAAATATGAGAACGATGGAGTATGGTACAATTATAATGTTGCATTAGCAAATTGTGTAACATATACAAATGGAATAAGTACAAAAGTACAAGCAACCTCAAATAGTAATTTAATATTATTAACAACAGGAGCAAGTGATACATGTAAAAAAATGAATATATATGACTTAGCTGGAAATGTAAGTGAATGGACATTAGAATATACCGCTACTACCGACAATCCTTGTGCTCGTAGGGGTGGCAATTGCTACAACAATGGCTCTAACGGTTCGGCTTCTTACCGTGACGGCGGCACTACGACTGACATCTACAACAGCTTTGGTTTTAGGTCCTCACTTTTTAAGTAACCATGCCCCCTAAAGCGAGAAATTAGAATAAAAAAGAAAAAAATAGTTTAGGAAAAAATGCTCGAATGATGTCTAAAAACTATAAATTTGAAAATGTGATAAAAGAATGGTTAGAATTCTTAAAAGGGTTGTGATTTTAATGAAAAAGGTAATGTTTATTTCCAGTTCTGGAGGACATTTGAATGAATTATTAATGTTAAATGATATGTTTAAGAAATATGATTTTCAAATAGTTACAGAAAATACTCCGACGAATATCGGCTTAAAAGAAAAATATGGAAAAAAGAAAGTTAAATTTTTAATCCATGCTACGCAAAAAAATAAATTAATATACATTTTTAAACTATTGATAAATTTTTTTATAAGTTTATTCTATTTTATTAAATTTAGACCGAAAGTCATTATATCAACTGGAGCCCATACAGCCGGACCAATGTGTTGTATAGGTCACATATTTGGTAGTAAAATAATATTTATAGAAACATTTGCTAATAGTAAATCAAAAAGTGTAACAGGAAGTATAGTTTATAAATTTGCAGATCTTTTTATAGTACAATGGGAAAGTATGCTAGAACTTTATCCAAATGCTATTTACGGGGGGTGGATATATTGATTTTTGTTACAGTTGGAACACAAATTCCGTTTGATAGATTACTTAAAAATATTGAAAAAGAAATTAAACAAGGTAATATTAAAGATAAAGTCATAGTACAAGCTGGAGTTACTAACTTTAAATCAGATAAAATGGAGATTGTAAATTTTCTTTCTATGGACGAATTTAAAAAGATTATTAAAGAAGCGAAAATAATTATATGTCATGGTGGAGTAGGCACAATAACAGATGGTTTAAGAAATAATAAAACTGTTATTGCTTGTCCAAGATTAAAAAAATATAATGAAGCCAAAAATGATCATCAAATTCAAATAGTTGAAAATTTTGGAAATAATGGTTATATTATTCCACTTTTAAATCCAGAAGATTTAGGTGAAGCACTAAAAAAAGCAGAAACATTTAAACCCCAAAAATATAAAAGTAATACTAAAAATATGGTTAAATTATTGGAAAATTATATTGATAATTTATAAAAATTGACAAAAAAGCTTCAAAATGATAATATATAACTTACTTAAAGGGGGAAATATGAAACTAAAAAAATTGTTTTATATCATGATTTTATTAGTTTTGCTTTTTATTATATATTCATTTTTTTATAGTCCATTTAAAAAACAAATATATATTGGACATAATAATTTAATAATAGATAATAGAAAGCCAACAAAAGTTAAAGAATTACAAGAAGAATATAACAATAAAGATATTGTAGGATATATAAGTATTCCAAATACAAATATAAATGAACCAATCTTACAATCAACAGATAATGAATTTTATTTAAATCATGGTATAGATAAAAAGAAAAATATAATAGGTTCTACTTTTTTAGATTATAGAGTTAAAATAAATAATGAAAAGAAGAATTTAATATATAGTCACAATTCATCTACATTCGATGTGCCTTTTAAAGAATTAGAAAAATATTACAATGAAGATTTTTATAAAAATAATAAATACATTTATTTAGAAGATGAAGAAAATAAAGTTAAATACCAAATATTTTCTGTATATGTAGAAACATCAAATTGGGATTATATGAAACTGAATTTCACTGATGAAGGATGGTTAGAACATTTAAATAAATTAAAATCATTATCATGGTATGAAACTGGTGTAAATGTTTCAAAAGATGATGAAATTTTAATATTGCAAACATGTAGTCATCATAAAAAATATAATAATTATAAGAATAAATATTTACTTATAATAGCCAAAAAAATATAATAAAAAAGTATAATAAAAAAGTATACTAAAATTATCAATTATAGATTAGTATACTTTTTTTATTTTTTCTAAAATTTAATTCGACAAAAAGCGACTTTTTTCTTGACATTCATATAATTTTAATGTAGGATATTTAATTAACAGGAAATTAATTTGCGACTAATTGACAAGTCTTGCATATAATTTCTTTGAAGGAGGGAAAAGAAAATGAAAAAAGGTTATAAGAAGTTAACGACATTAATAATGTTTATATCAATGTTTATATCAACATTCGTAGCACCATTAACAGTGTTTGCAAGTTCAACTGATAATGTGCCAAACCTTGGTGACGTTGGTAAAAATAATGAAGTAACTAATAATGGCCAAAGTGCAACCGTAAGTGCAGGCGATGCTAGCGTTGATGGTGGAGTTAAGGTAACTAAAACTGTTAGCAAAACTGAAATTGAAGGAAGATACAAAGTTGAATTAAAAGTTGAAGGAAAAGATAAGAAAATCACTAGTACAACTAAAAAAGATATTTATGCTGTAGTAGTAATGGATTATTCTAATAGTATGGATGAAACATCCACAAAATGGTCAAGTGCCGTAGCTGGAGCTCAAGCATTTGCTAAAAAACTATTAAGTATTGATAGTAATGCTCAAATTGCTTTAGTAGGTTATTCCGGGGATGATGACTACAACATTTTGGGAACAGGAATTAGTATATTAGCTGACCCATATGATGATGCAGGCGTTATCAGAGATTTTGATAATAAGGAATTTCCTGGTAGAATATTTGGAGAACCTTCTGGTGCAACAAATATTACTGCTGGATTATATGAAGCAAACATATTATTAAATGATGAAAAAGTTTCAGCAAATGCAAACAAATACATCGTCCTTATAAGTGATGGAGCACCTACATTGTATTATGATAATAATGGATATACACGTGGTGAAGGTGGTAATACTAACAAAGCAACATATGATGCAACAATTAGTATGGCAAATACAATTAAGAATAAGAATATAACTATATTTACTATAGGTTATGAACTTGACAAAGTAAATTATGTAGATAAAAATGGAGTAGTAAAAAAGAAAGCTGAAGATATATTACGAGAAATTGCAACATCTGATAAAAATTCCGACTTTACACATTTTGTTGAAGCAAATCCAAATAGTGTAGCAGAAGCTTTTACAAATATTGCTGAATCAACAGCTAAAGTAAAGGCTGGAACAAATGCTGTTTTAATTGATAATATTGGAGAAGCTTTTACAGTAGTTGATAATAATGACATTGAAATTATAAACGAAAATGGAAAAACTAGCGTAAAGATGAACATCGGCGACATTACAGAAAAAGGCACAACTAAAACATTTTATATTGATATTAACAAAGATGTTACAAAAGGATGGTATAACACAAATGCAGGTTTTGAATTAACATATACAAATTGGGATAAAAAATCTGATAGTGTTAAAGGTACTGAAAATGCTCAAGTATTCTGGGGAGCAAAAGGAAAAGTTAATGTAAAATATGTAGATATTAATACAAATGAAGAAATAAGTACTGGTGCATTAATTGAAGACTTTGTTGGAGAAAATTATGAAACAGTTAAAAAATCTGTAGATGGATACAAATTTGTTGAAGTTGAAGGAAATGAAACTGGTACAATCTCTAAAGAAACAACTAATGTAATATATAAATATGCTAAATTAGGTAAATTAGTTGTTAAATATGTAGATGAAGATAATAATAGTCTTGAACAAGATATAGTAACTAATGAAGTAGTTGGTACAAGTTATGAAACTAGTGCAAAAACAATTAATGGATACAGATTAGTAAGAGTTGAAGGAAATGAAACTGGTTCATACATTGATGGAACTATAACAGTAACTTATATCTATGAACAAGTTGGAACTTTAATAATAAGATATGTAGATCTTTATCAAAATGATTTAAAAAATCCTACATCAACAACAGAAAAAGTTGGAACTAGTTATGATGCACCACAATTAGATTTTGCTGGATATAAATTCATAAGGGTAGAAGGAAACAAAAGTGGATTATATAATAGTGAAACTATTGAAGTAACATTCGTATATGGAAAATTAAATACTGTTGTTGCAAGATATGTAGATGAAACTGGTAAAGATATAGTTGGTGTTGCTATTAAAGAAATTAAAATAGATATGGAAAAACCGATTATAAGTGAAATAAAATATGATAATAATTATAATACAAGTAAAACAATAGAAATTGTAGCAACTGATGGAATGGGTTCTGGTATTGGTGGTTATTCTATTGTTCCTGATGGTCAAGATTGTAATAATTTTAGCAATAGTAATAAAATTGATGTTAATGACAATGGTTATTATAAAGTATGTGTTAGGGATAAAGCTAAAAATATAAGTAATGTTGAAAGAATTAATATTGAAACCATTGATAAAGAATATCCTTTTATCGAAGCTAAAGGTATTAAGTTTGAAATAGATGTTGGTACTGATAATGTAATTTTAGATACATATTTTACTGTAAAATATTCTAAAAGTGGAGGCACTACAACTTGTACTTACGGAGAAAATGAAATTAAAACAACTGGTTCTTTACCTTTTGGTACTAATAGAATAGTATGTAATGCTTTAGGAAATAATGGTTTAGGAAAAACTGCTTCAACTAATATTGTAGTAAAGCCTCTTATCCCAGAAAAACCAACTATTGTTGCTAAACTTGAAAGTGCTAGTGGTAGTGCTTATGATAGTAGTTGGACATCTAAAAATGTTTATATAGATATTACTCCAGGTAGAAGTAATGATATCATAACAAGTTATCAATATAAAATGGGTTCTAGTGGGAGCTGGATTACTCCAGGTAATTTAAATGTTAGTAATAATAAAGGTAATTTTGTAATAAATACAAATACTAATAGTGATATTTATGTTAGAGCATGTAATTCAAGAGGTTGTGGTAGTGAATCAAATGCTAAAATAATTAAGATTGATAAGACAACTCCAACTATAAAAACTAAATCAACGATAACTCCAATTACAATTGGAACAAATACTAGGTCAACAGAATTTTTTGATGTTACTTATTCTATTAGTGGAGGTACAACTATTTGTACTCCACCTACAACAGGCTCATTATCGATTGGAAGTCATGAAATTTCATGTACAGCGACTGGTGGTAGTGGTCTTAAATCAACTGCAAAATTTACTTTAAGTGTTATTGCTGATGCCCCTTCAGCTCCAACTATTATTACAAAATATAGAAATGCTAGTGGGTCAACTTACTCAGGCTCATGGACAAATAAAACTATTTATATAGGAATTACTCCAGGAGCTACTGGGGATACAATAACAACTTATCAATATAAATTTGAATCAGATAGTTCATGGAAAAGTATTTCTTGGTTATCTTTAAATGCTGATAAATCTGGAAGCTTTACTTATTCTGATGAAGTGGATGATACAATTTATGTTAGGGCTTGTAATGGTAGCAATTGTAGTGATAAATCTAATGGTAAAACAATTAGAATTGATACAACACCACCAGATATTTGGTGTGATGGAAGTGGTGCATATATGAATCATGGTGGTTATACTAGAACAGTTAGTGTTTCAGGATGTAGTGCTTATGCTACTTTTAGAAGCGGAATTGAATCATCATCTACATTTGGGCAATATGTGTTTAACTATTCTGAAGGATCCTTATCTACTTATATAACTTATTATGATGATAGAGGATATTCTGGTTCAGATGCTGACTGGCGTGGTTCTCGAGGTAGATGTATATCTAGTTATTGTAGTGCTGTGGTTACAGGATGTGCTACAGATAGCGTTGGAAACTCATCTTGTATAGATTTTACTTACTATGTGATGTATTAATTCAAGACATTTGTCTTGAATTTTTCTTGTAATTATGGTTGTTTTCTAGTAAAATATTAACGAGGGATATATATGAGAATAAGTAATGAATGGAAAAATTATGAATGTATAGATGCTGGAAACGGTGAAAAATTAGAACGTTGGGGAGAAATTGTTTTAAGAAGGCCAGAACCTTTAGCAATGTGGCCGATTGAAATTGATGCTTCTTGGAAAAAAGTTGATGGTGTTTATTATCGTTTTGTTGATGGTGGTGGTCATTGGGAATTTAATAAAAAATTACCTGATTTTTGGACAGTTGAATATAAGGATTTGAAATTTAAAGTTAGCCCAACAAATTTTAAACATACTGGTTTATTTCCTGAACAAGCTACTAACTGGGATTTTATGATGAATAAAATTAGAAATGCTAATAGACCAATTAAAGTGTTAAATTTATTTGGTTATACTGGAGGAGCTACTGTTGCTTGTAGTAAAGCTGGAGCAGAACTTGTAGTTCATGTAGATGCTGCTAAAGGAATGGTTGAATGGGCTAAAGAAAATGCAAAACTTTCTGGTGTTGAAGGTAATTATATAAGATTTTTAGTAGATGATTGTCTAAAATTTGTAGAAAGAGAAATTAGACGTGGTAATAAATATGATGCTATTGTTATGGACCCACCAAGTTATGGCAGAGGACCTAGCGGTGAAGTTTGGAAACTTGAAAAAAACTTAGAAGAATTAGTAAGCAGATGTGCTTTGTTATTAAGTGATAAACCATTATTTTTTCTCATAAACGCTTATACAACTGGAGTTTCTAGTACAGTTTTATATAATATTTTGAAACTTACTGTTGGTAAAACTTATGGTGGAGTTATTGATGCCGGAGAAATAGGTCTTCCAATAAGTAAAAATGATTTAGTTTTACCATGTGGTATTTATGGAAGATGGCAAGATGAATAAGATAATTTATGAAGATAATCATCTGTTAGTTGTAGAAAAACCTAGAAACATTTTAGTTCAGGGTGATGATACTAAAGATATTGATTTGTTAACTAGTTTAAAATTGTATTTAAAAAAAAAATATAACAAACCTGGAAATGTTTATTTAGGCTTAGTGCATAGACTTGATAGACCAGTTGGTGGTGTAATTGTTTTTGCAAAAACTAGTAAAGCTGCAGGAAGACTTAGTAATATGGTTAGAATGCATGAGTTTAAAAAGACATATCTAGCTATTGTAGAAGGAAAAATTCCAGATGAAGGAATTTTTGAAGATAATTTATTAAAGCTTGAAAAAGAAAATAGAACTATTGTTGATAAAAATGGAAAGTATGCTAAATTAACATATAAATTAATAAAATGTATTGATGGACTTAGTTTAGTAAAAATTAATTTGGAAACTGGAAGGTCCCATCAAATTAGGGTGCAATTTTCTTCACGAGAATTTCCTTTGTGGGGAGACCAAAAATATAATAAAAATGCTAAAGTTGGTGAACAAATTGCTTTGTGGTCATACAAATTAGAGTTTAAACATCCAGTTACTAAAGAAATTATGACATTTAATGCAGAGCCATATTGGGAGGAATTTCCTTGGTCTTTATTTGGGAGTGATAACTTTGACTAATAAAGAAATATTTTTAGAATATGCCAGTAAATTTAATTCTTCAGAAAAAGAAATTAAAAGAAAAATAAATCATTCTATTCGTGTTAGTTCTTTATGTAGAAAAATTGCAAAGTCAATAAATTTAAGTGAAGAAGAACAAGATATTGCAGAGTTTATTGGTTTGATTCATGATATTGGAAGATTTATTCAATGGGAAGAATATCAAACTTTTGATGATTTAAAAAGCGATGACCATGCTATTTTAGGGTTGTATGTATTGTTTGATAATAATGTTATTGATAAATTTAATGTTAACCATGAATGGTTTAAAACTATTTTTTTAGCAATAAAAAATCACAATTTAATAAATATAATAAATGATACTAAAGGTATTGATTTAACAATGTCAAAGATTTTAAGAGATGCTGATAAAATAGATATCTTATGGATGGTTAAATCCGGTGAAATAGTTTTAGATGAAGATAATAGTGATATAAGTCTTCAGATAAGGGAATGTTTCTTTAGCAAACATAGTATAGGACATACATTAAAGATGACGGTTTCGGAGAAGATATTATTAAAAATGGCTTTTATTTTTGATATAAATTATGAATGGTCAATACAGTATATAAAGGATGAAAGATTAATTGAAGAAATATATAATAAATTAAAATATAAAAGTAAGATAGAAGAATATTATAATTTTGTTGTTAAGTATTTAGGTGAGGTTAAAAATGGAAAGGTATAAAGAAATAGAAAGAAGTATTATAAAAAAATATCGTAAAGAAATATGGGCGAAGTTTGTTAAAGCTGTCAAAGATTATAAATTAATAAATGAAAATGATAAAGTTATGGTTTGTATTTCTGGAGGTAAAGATTCTTTTTTGCTTGCTAAATGTGTTCAAGAATTACAAAAACATGGCGCTATTCCATTTGAAGTGTGTTATGTATGTATGAATCCTGGATATAATGAAGTTAATAAAGAAAAAATATTAGAAAATGCTAAAATACTTAATATTAATTTAGAGATGTTTGATAGTGATATATTTGAAGTTGCTAATAGTTTAAATGAAAAAAGTCCATGTTATATGTGTGCTAGAATGAGAAGAGGACATTTATATAATAAAGCAAAAGAATTGGGATGTAATAAAATTGCTTTAGGACATCATTTTGATGATGTAATAGAAACTACATTATTATCTATGTTTTATGGTAGTGAAGTTAAAACTATGTTACCTAAACTTCATAGTGAGAATTTTGAAAATTTAGAACTTATTAGGCCACTTTATTTAGTAAAAGAATATAGTATTATCTCTTGGGCAAAATATAATAATTTAGAGTTTATTAATTGTGCATGTAAGTTTACAGAAAGAGTTAATAATAGTGATGAATCTGTAAGTAAGAGAAAAGAAATGAAAGAATTAATAAAACATTTAAGAGAGTTAAATCCTGATATCGATTATAATGTATTTAAATCTTTAGATAATATTAATTTAAATTGTGTGTTGGGTACTAAAAAGAATGGTGTTTATAAAAGTTTTATGGATGATTATGATAAGACAACTAAATAAGTTGTTTTATTGTACATGAATGCAGGTAAAAGTTGTAAAATTACCTGCATTTATGTTTATTTTTGAAATTAAAATTAAATAAAAGCATAAGTATTTAATATGAAAAGATATTATGTTGGTGTATTTGGAGTTTTTTTAGTGTTGTTTTTAGCTATGTTTAGTTATCCAGTAAGGGCAGATTTGCCTTTGCAGGGTAAAGTGGTGGCAATTGATAGTGGACATGGTGGTTTGGACCCTGGTTCTTTGTATAATGATATTTATGAAAAAGATATTACTCTTTCAATTGGAAAATATTTAGAAAAGTACTTAAGTGAAATGGGTGCAACAGTTATTATGACTAGAACTAGTGATAATGATTTAAGTAATGGTGCTCGAAATCATCGTAAGAAAACTGATTTTGATGAAAGAATTAAAATTATTAATCAAAATATTGTTGATATGTATGTATCTATTCATTTAAATTACTTATCAGATACTAGATATTATGGTGCTCAAGTGTTTTATAATAAAGATAATGAGAATTTAGCTAAATCTATTCAGGAATATTTAAATAAAAATACTGATACTAATAGAGAAATAAAGAAAATTCCTACATCTACATATATGTATGATAAATTAACTACTAAAGGGGTTTTAGTAGAATGTGGATTTTTATCAAATGCAATGGAGAGAAGTAAATTAGTTACAAAAGAATATCAAAGCAAGTTTGCTAAAGTTTTAGCAGAAGCAATAAGTCATTATTATAGTTAGACTAGATTTTTTTAATTATTTTTGTTAAAATAATGGTGTAAGGAAATGATTATAAAAAATTATATGTATTTAAATTACGATATAGAAATTGATAGTAATAAATTTCCTGATATGGTTAAAAATACAATGGCTGAACTTGATAGTTTGTATTATGAAACTGATGATTGGGTTTCATATGATGCTATGTGTGATGCATTATTAACTAATGCTAAAGTTGCTTTGATGAATGGCAGAATAACTGATAGAGATTTTAGTTTGTTGGAAGAAAAATATGATTTAGTTGGAGGGTAGTGAATAAATATAAAATATTTCACTTTTTTTTCACAATTTTTTTACATTAAAACCATTAATTTGCTATATATTTATTTTGTCAGTTGTGATATAATGTTTAAAGTAAAGGCGGTATAGTGTGAAATCAAAAACATTTAAAACATTAGATGAACAAATTGACATACTTACAAAAAAAGGCTTAGTAGTTGAAGATATTGAAGCTACTAAAACTGTTTTGTTGCGGGAAAATTACTTTTTCTTAAGTGGCTACCGTCATTTATTTATGAAGCCTGATGATAATAAAACTTATCTTGAAGGTACAACTTTTAATGAATTATATTCGATGTTTCTTTTTGATAGACAAATAAGAAATATAATTTTTAAAAATATTTTGATTGTGGAAAATAATTTAAAAAGTATACTTGCTTATGTAATGAGTAAAAATCATGGTTTTAAAGAAAATAATTATTTAAATCCAAATAACTTTGTTAAAGATTCAAGAAGAAATAGACAAATTAATGATTTAATTAGAAAGATGAAAAGACAGATAAGTGTTAATGGTAAACAACATACAGCAACTGCACATTACATCATAAATTATGGTTATATTCCTCTTTGGGTTGTTGTGAAAGTTTTATCATTTGGGATTGTTGGTGAACTTTATACAATACTTCAATATCAAGACCAAAAAGAAATTGCAGATGTTTTTGGAGTTAGTATTGATAGTATGGTAGATTATTTACCAATTGTTGCTAATTATCGTAATTTGTGTGCTCATGAAGATATTTGTTATATTAATAGAACTCAAAAAGCTATTGATGATACAAAATATCACAGATTATTGTATATTCCTAAGATAAGTGAGGAATATATATATGGGAAGAATGATTTGTTTGCATTAATAATTATTTTAAAACAATTACTGGATGAAGATAATTTTAATTTATTTATTAGTGAAATAAGTTATGAACTTGATAGATTGTCTGGTAAATTAAAGGTAATTAAAATAGAAAAAGTATTACATGAAATGGGATTTCCAAATAATTATAAAGAAATAGTGAGGTTAGAAAAAT
>OJAW01001641.1_pt1 | contig 12508 bp, 15 predicted proteins | sample 1589151 | NCBI WGS metagenome assembly OJAW01 (sample SAMN03283290) | human gut metagenome | biome: human-associated habitat; material: feces | host: Homo sapiens | place: Peru | collected 2012 | reverse complement strand
AGACTTAGGATCTAGTGCCGCAAGGCTTGCAGGTTCAACTCCTGTTACCCGCACCATTGATAAATTTGTTCGAACTATTCGAATTTTAAATATATGAATCAATCATCTCTGATTGATTTTTTTTGTTTAGAAAAAAATCATAGGAAAGGTTGCTGTCTCTGATAAATATTATCAAAAAAGAAATTGATGTAGAAGAATAGTTAAGAAAGAGATTAGAAATTATATGCGATTTTTGTAATACTACTCCAACTATAATAAATGGTAGTATTAGAAAAGTAGACAAAACTAATTTATCTTATATTGAACCACATAAAATAATAATCAATAATAATGTATTTCTTGCTTTTAACTATTCTAATGAAATCTATATCAATGATTTAAGTAAAAAATTAAGATAAATGAACCAGAAAACTATATCAATCAAGTAAATAAAACAAATGATGAATATAAAAATATTCAAACACTATCTATTACTCTTAATAATGTAGATACTCAAATACAAGAAAATCAAAAAGAAATACAAACTCTTACTGAAAATAATGAGGCATTACAATTAAGAGTAGATACACTAACTAAAAATAATAAAGTTAAAGATAAACAAATTAAAGATTTAAAAGAAGAAAATCTTTCTTTAAGACAATCATTATCATTTTGGAAAGATAAATTCTTAAAAGTAATATCTTTCATCAAAGATAAACTATTTGGAAAGGAAAAAGAACGAGAAAAATATATGGACGTTGTAGAAGATTTGTATTCAAAGAAAATTATTGAAGAAGATACATTTGAAAATTTACAAGACATTTATGAATTTAGTAAAAATCACGATTATGAAAGAGAAAAAGATGATTTTGATTTGTCTATCTAATCATCTTTTTCCTTTGTTTAATGGTTTGTTTGTAGTATTACATAAAGGAATTCTATCACTTCCTATTGGAACTGCAACTCTACATTCACCTAATATTTCTGCTTGACTTAAATCGTTAATAGCCATATCTAACATTTTTAGTGCGTTTGGATTTTGTTCAATTTCTACTGAACTTGTGTGTTCTTTTGTATCCATATCAAGCCCAAAGTTTGCACTTACGCTTATTGCACCAAAATCAGATTGTGGAGCAAAATTTGCAACAACAAACTCTTTATCAGCTGTTGGTGCATAAATTGAAATTTTATCTATAGAAAATGAATTGTTTTCTTCAAGATAACTAAATTTCATACTAACACAACCAGATTGTGGAAATCCATATTGTATATGATAATTATATTTTCCTTCTATTGAATTCTCTTCATCATTTATTTGGTCAAAACTAAAAAGTTGAGTTGATGGTAATGAAATTTCTTTGCCATAATAAGTTAATGCTATTTTTAATAATTTACCTATTTTTTCTTTTGTTTGAGTATTTTGTGCTTCCATTCTAATCCTCCCTTATAATTATATAATATCATAAATTTAATGCGTTTTCGCATTTTTTGTGTAATTTATAAAAATATGTGGTAAAATGGATGTAATGATTGATTCTTATATCAATCGTCTTTGAGAGAAAGTTGCAGATTACTACGACACTCGCACCATTATGAATACACCCAAAACAAAATGTTTTGGTTAAGAGAGAGACTTACAAAAGTCTCTTTTATTTTTCTAAAATATTAAACGACATCATTGAAATATCAATATATTTACCTAAATTCCTTGACAAACTCATAATTAGCCAACATAATACATATCAGGCAAATTAATAAAAGCATCTTTAGTGTGACTGGTTCGTAAAAAAAGCAGCCATTCTTAGCAAAATCCTAAAAGTAAAAAGAAAGGACTTAATCTTAAAAGTAAAATTTTAAAGATTAAATATATGTGACATATGAATGACTACCTTAAAATATTTATAGACGATGAATATCCAGAATTTTTAGACAAATATTTAACAACAAAAACTTTAGAGCGCCTTCGTCATGTTACCCAGTTTTGCGGTTCAGATTATACAAGTCTCTATAGTCCTAGGTTTTTATACACTAGATTTGATCACAGCCTTGTAGTAGCCCACATGACTTGGCATTTCACTCATGATAAAAATGAAACAATAGCTGCTCTTCTACACGATATAGGAACGCCTTGCTTTGCCCATTGTATAGATTATGTATTTGGAGATTATATAAAGCAAGAAACATCTGAAAAAAATAGTTCTGCTGTCGTTTTAGAAGATGAAGAACTTGTAGAATTATTAAAATTAGACGGTATGACATCTTCCGATATAGAAGACTTAAAAAAATACCCAATTCTTGAAAATTCTTCTCCTAAACTATGTACAGATCGTTTAGATGGAGTACTACATACTTGCTACATCTGGTTACATACTCATGAACTACCAGCGATAAAAGAAGTTTATGACAGTATGGTTGTTTTAACAAATGAAGAAAATAACAGAGAAATAGGTTTTACAGATGTTGAAAGTGCTCAAAAGTTTGTGGACATGGTTACAATTTATGCCTATGAACTCCAAGGAAATACTGATAAATTTGTCATGAAGTATATATCCGAAGCCGTAAAAAAACTATTTACTTTAGGACTAATTGAAAAAGAAGACTTATATAAAAAGAAAGAAGAAGACATTGCCGCTCTTCTTGCTCTAAATATTCCCTCATGGGATCAATTTATAACCGCAACAGTCTTAGAAGAAACCGAAGAAAAACCAAACAACTTTTCCATCTCATTTGCTACAAAGAAAAGAAATGTTATTCCCTTAGTTCAAACAGCGACAACTCCAAAGAGAATAACTGAGTTATCTGAAACATCAAAAACAGCATACGAGCAAATAAAAGAATATAAAAGCCCAACATATGCTTACGTAAAAACGATTAAAACAATCTAAATAGAAAAAGAGGTACAATTATGTTTAAAGAACACTTGAAAAAATTAGGATATACTGATGCCCAAATAGAAAAAATAAAGACCAGTTCCTCTGTAAGAAGTTATAGTGATGAAGGCCTTCTAGCAAGTTTTAAAGCTGTCTCAGCCATGCTATCAATTTGCGGAATATCTTCATCAGAAATTATGAAAATGGTTATAGATTTTCCCGGACTTTTATCAAGAGCCCCAGACAAACTACAAGACAAGATGAAACATCTAATGTCACTTGGTCATACCAACGAAGAAGTCATAACTATTTTCAAAAGAGAACCTAGAGTTTGCAGTTTATCAAAAGAAAAAATAACCGAAAAATATAATTTCTTTTTAGAAAGAGGATATACTCCAACTGATATCATAAAAATACTAAACAATACTCCTAACATTTATGGAGTTAGTCTTGAAAGATTAGAAGCCACTGAAGACTATTTAAAAACACTTGGCCTAACTAGTGAAGAAATACAAAAAATAAGTAAATCTTTTTCCACTATCTACAGTTTAGGTGCCAATAATCTAGAAAAAAAAGTACAGTTCTTACTAGAATATGGTATATCTTTAGAAAAACTTTGCCGAATAATATTAATGGTTCCAAGTGTTCTTGGAAATAAAGAAAAAAGTTTAGATAAAAAACTTTCTGGTATTGCAAACCTTGGTTTTAAAAAGAAAGAAGTCGCAAGCATTGCCCAAGATGCTCCTTCTGTATTTTCTTTAAGTCTTGATAGTCTAAAAGCAAGATATACTAATTTCCTAAAACTAGGCTATTCTAACGATTCCTTAAATAAAATGATAAAAAAACAACCAACCATCTTCACCTTATCATCAGATAATATAAATGAAACATTCAATCATCTTCTAGAATTAGGCTATACAGTCGCCCAAGTTCAAAAAATGACTAAACAAATACCAGCCATTTATACTTATAGTATTGAAAAGCTTGATGCAAAAGTAAGTGAACTAATTGCTTTAGGCTTTTCTAAAACAGAAGTAGTAAAAATGACCGCCGCTGCTCCATCACTTTATAGCGTATCACTAAGTAGAATAGAAGAAAAAATTGAAACACTTATCTCGTTTGGTTTAGAAAGAGAAGACGTATTAGGTATGTTTAAATCATTTCCAGTATTATTAACTCTTGGTAAAACAAACTTAGAACAGAAAAAAGAAATGTTTACAAGCCTAGGCTTTTCTGATCAAGAGTTTTCGCATCTTGTATCAAAACAACCAACACTATTTGGCTATAATCCTAATAGTTTAAAGGAAAAGGTTGGACTAATCGATAAACTTGGTCTACGAGAAGCCATATTAAAACAACCATCTAATCTTATAACCAGTACTGATTTATTATATGCTAGAAATTGCTTTTTCGAAGATGAAGGAACACCTATCACTATAGAAAACCAGCGATTACTCTTCGTTTCATCTTCACGTTTTGAAAGACAATTCCATATTTCAAAGCAAGCCTTATTAGACAAATATAGTTATCAAGCATCCAAAGAAAAAGCAACATCAAAACAAAAACAAAAGTCTGACGACTACATATCGATAGTTGAGTAAAATCTACATAAGCATCGTATGTAGTTTTTTTACTAAAATAATCAATCCGCTACTCTCACATTACAAAAACCATCAATTTCGCAGTCAACAGTAAACTAAATTCTATCATTGCCTAAATATCAAATACCTTTAAACCAAAACAGAAGAAAAATATTTCTAAAATCTTATCTAAATAAAAAATAAATTATTCCCCCAAAAATATGTTACAATAAATATATAAATAATAGATAGGGAGTAGAGTATGAAGAAGAAAACACTAAAAAAACTATTAACACTAATAATTATCCTAGTAATATATATATTTACAACTTTCCAAAATCAACCATCAAAAGCAACCAAGCCAATTCAAGAAAGAAAAACAGAAGACGTGTTAGAAACCATTGAAAACTTAAAAATATCTTTTCTTGATGTCGGACAAGCAGATTCCATTCTGTTAGAAAATAAAGGCCATTATATGTTAATTGATGCCGGTAATAATGAAGATGGACCTAAACTAGTAAATTACTTTAACAGTCTTGGTATAAAAGAATTTGACTATGTAGTTGGAACTCATGCTCATGAAGATCACATTGGTGGAATGGATGATATAATAAAAAACTTTACTATAAACAATTTTTACATGCCGGATGCCATTACTACAACTAAAACATTTGAAGATGTCTTAGATGCCTTAGAACAAAAAAATATTTCTTTTCAAACACCAAAGGTGGACGAAACAATTAATCTAGCCGACACAACTATCACAACTTTATCCGTAACCGCCGACGAAAAAAATCTAAATGACACTTCAATCGTTTTAAAAGTAAAGCACGGTACTAACACTTTTCTTTTAATGGGAGATGCTTCAACCAAAATAGAAAAAACACTCCTAGACAAAAATATTGAAAGCGATGTTTTAAAAGTAGGCCATCATGGTTCTAGATATTCAACATCTGTAGCCTTTTTAAACAAAGTAAATCCTCAATATGCCGTAATTTCTGTAGGAAAAAATAATATCTATAAACATCCACATGATGAAATAATAAAAAGATTAGAACAAAAAAAAATAAAAATATATAGAACTGACACTCAAGGTACAATAATTGCTGAATCTAATGGCTCAGTTATAACCTTCAGTACTCTAGAAACCGATACGAATGGATAGGTGAGAATATGAAATATGCTGTAGATAGAATTGAAGATAATATAGTAATAATAGAAGATATAGAAACAAAAGAGAAAGAAGAAATTCTCATTACTGACATAGTTGGCCAAGTTCATGAAGGATCCATTATTATTAAAAAAGACAATATATATGTTTGTGATATTGAAGAAGAAGAGGTAAGAAGAAAAAAATTAAGAGAAAAATTAGAACGTCTTAAGAATTTAAAAGATAACTAAAGTTCCCAATCATTTAAGCAAACCAAATTCCTTCAGCGGAAATCCAACCCTCACCAAGAACGAAACTCCCTAAAAAAATAAAACTCCTCATTAGTTCTAATTGAAAATAAAAAATTAATATGTTAGAATATCAATATAGTAGGAAAGAAGGGTATTATGAAAAAGAAATATAAAATAAAAAAAATATCATTAATAGCCGCTATAACTATTTTAGCACTCTTTATAATACTACCTCCACTTCTTAGAGTAACCATTAAAGATGTAAATCTAACTGGAAAAGCCCAAGTCAAGCAACCTAAAGACAACTTAACAATTTTATCATGTACAAAGTTTGATCCTACCACTTCATATCTAATAACGAGTAGAACCAGATACAACAATGAAGAAACCGATCAAAACTTTATAACATATGAAAAAACTAGTCAAGGAAATAATCCAACTAGTACACTTCCATCTTATAAAACACCAATAGAAGAAATAACATTTTTTAGCAGTATCAATGGAGTAGAGATAAATTCAAGTGACACCAAAACAACGGTTTTAATACCTAAGTATGTTGTTAATATGAATGAATCAAACTTTACTCTTGCTAAATATTTTAATAATAAAGAAGCCCAACGTAAATTCTATGAAGAACAGGGCTATACCTGTAAAGAGACTAAGAATTAGTCTTTTTTAAATGTTCTTTTATATCTCCTGCTGGATGATATACATTCTTCGGCTTAATATTTAAAACATCATTTATATAATCACTATTTTCTATATTAGTAACTAAAAACTTTACTTTAGTGTAATACAATCTTTTCTTAGTTCGATCCTGTACTCTCTCTATTGCCTTTTCTAAATCTGAACTTTCTCCCTCATAATATTTAAACTTATAATCAATACCCATATCACTTCTAATAGGAATAACTTCCTTCATATACACCGTATAAGAATTATTTTTATATTCAACTCCAACTCCTTGAATAATTGCTAAATCATTTAACTCATGATATTCTGGTATTTTTATAATAAAACCAAATGTAACCACTAAAACAACAAGTACAATAATCTTTTTCATTTATATCTTCCTCTCACAATATTCTTAGTCAAGAAAGAGTTTCTCTTCTTTATACTTTCTTCTCTTTTAATAAAAGAATCATTTATTTCATTTTTATCAAACGGAATAAAGGGTACCAAGTAAGGTATTCCAAACACTTTCAAAGTAAGCAGTTTATAAATCATATAAATAGTACCAATTATAACCCCATATATTCCAAGTAATGTTCCTAAAAGTAGTAATATTATTTTATATAGTCGTAAGGCATTAACTAATTCAATGGAAGAAAAGACAAGTCCAGCAATCGAAGAGATAGCGACTACTATAATCATAATAGGTGAAACTATTCCCGCACTAACTGCCGCATCTCCTAAAATTAATCCCCCAAGTATTGAAATAGAAGATCCAGATGTATTAGACATCCTAATATCAGACTCTTTAAGTATTTCAAAACAGACAATCATAAATAGTGCTTCTATATATGCCGGAAACGGTACAAAAGTTCTCCCGGCCTTAAGCATCAGTAATAAATCTAATGGTACTATATCATAATTTCTAGTCGTAACAGCGATGTAACAAGCCGGTGTAAATATGGCTATTAAAAAGGCTAAAAAACGTATAATTCTAATAAATGTTGTATTAAACGACTTCTGATAATAGTCATCTGTTGTATGAAAAAAATCTATAAAAAAACTTGGCAAAATTAAAGCATAAGGACTCATATCAACAAGTACTACAACTTTTCCCTCTAACAATGCCATCGCACTTTTATCTGGTCTCTCACTCATCATAATAGTAGGAAAAAAACTCTTCTGTCCCTCTAAAGTAATTTTCAAATAACTAGAATCTATTATTCCATCAATATCAATTCTTCTGAGTACTTCATCAATTCTTTTAACTATTTTTTTATCTACAATATCATCTATATATAAAATACCAACTTTCGTCTTACTTCTAACCCCAATATCTAAATTTTCAACCTTCAAGTCACACGACTTAATTCTTCTCCTAATTAATCCTAAATTAGTATTATAATTCTCCGAAAAACTATCCTTTGGTCCAGATAAAGATAATTCACTCTGAATATTATTAATACCTCTATCTAACTTAGCCTTAACTTCAACCGCATAAATCTTCTTATAAAATATAATTAAAAACCCATTATTAACAAAGTCATATATTTGCTTCTTCTTAATCTTACAAATATTAATAGTCGGTAAATAATCTTCTAATCTCTTAAAATTACTCTTTTTTAAATTAAGTAAACTCTTAAGTACAAAATTATCTATACTAGAACTATCTGTAAGCACTTCATTATAGAATAATGTTAATCTCTTCCCGTCAATACATATATCTTTGATTTTATAATCACTTGAAGTCCCAGTCTTTAATTTAATATCTTTAATTCCACTCATAAAAATCACCATTACTATTATGTATTTTTATTTTAAAAACTATGTATAGTTTGCTATAATATAAATAGAGGTATGTTATGAATGTTAAAATAGAAAAATTAGATCATTTTGGTCGTGGTATTACAAATATCAATAATAAAATATGTTTTGTTGAAAATGCACTTCCTAATGAGATTGTTAATATCGAAATTATAAAAGAAACTAAAAAATATTTTCTAGCAAAAACGATAGATTTTATTGAAAAATCTCCATCTCGTATTATTGAACCTTGCCCTTTTTATAATGAATGTGGTGGTTGCAATTTAGAACATTTATCTTTTTCTAAGGAAAATGAATTTAAACGAAGAAAGGTTCAAGAATTACTAGTAAAGTTTGCTAAAATAAATCCAACCCTTGTCAAAGAAACAATCTTTTCTGATGAGTATAATTACAGAAACAAAGTAACTTTGCATGGTAAAAATAATATTTTTGGCTACTACAAAGAAAATTCTAATGATTTATTAAAAATAGATAAATGTCTTCTTTTAGATAAAAAAATCAATGAACTTATAAAGTTTCTTCAGAAAGAAGAAAATGAAATTGCAGAATTATTAATCAGAACAAATAATGATTCAAGTAAAATAATGCTTAAAATAACTGGGCAAGTAAACAATCTAGAAACCTTAAAAAATAAGGTTGACGTTCTCTTTATAAATGATAAATGTCTAACATCATCAGAAAAAATAATTACAACAATCGGTTCTAAAAAATACTATTTATCTATAGATTCTTTCTTTCAAGTAAATAAAACTCTAACAGAGAAACTATATGATAAGGTAAAAGAACAAGTAGAAAAAGTAAGACCAAACAAACTTCTAGATTTATATTGCGGCACCGGTAGTATTGGTATCTATGTAGGAGAATTTGCAAAAGAAGTAATTGGAGTCGACTATTCTAAATCTAATATTGAAGATGCTAATGAAAATAAAAAATTAAACAATTTAAACAACATTACTTTTATAAATGCTAAGGTAGAAAATGTTATTGATACTTTTAAAGATATTGATATGATTATTGTCGATCCTCCACGAGCAGGTCTTGATCAAAAGACAATTAATAATATAGAAAGAATTTCCCCAAGGCATCTTATCTATGTATCGTGTGATCCTGCCACTCTTGCTAGAGATCTGAATTTATTAACAAATTACGAAATAGAAGAAGTAACACCATTTAATATGTTTCCAAGAACCTATCATGTAGAGTGTGTATGTGTTCTCAAATCAAAATAAAGTCATAATTTTAACAAAAAAGTCACTGCTAATCGCCCATCACAAAAATATATAGAGTTAAAGTAGGAAAGGAGGTATCAGATAATGAATGAATTAAAATTTGTAGAAAAAGTATTTGATGACAGAAAAATAAGAACTATTTGGAATAGTAATGAAGAAAAATTTTATATCAGTGTAATTGATATAGTTGCAATTTTAACTGATAGTGAATATCAAACAGCAAGGAACTATTGGAAAGTTTTAAAGAGTAGACTAAAAAAAGAAGGAAATGAAACGGTTACAAATTGTAACCAGTTGAAATTATTGTCTCAAGACGGAAAAAATCGTATGACAGATGTAGTAGATATTGAAGGTATGTTTAGACTTATTGAATCCATTCCTTCAAAAAAAGCAGAGCCAATTAAACTTTGGCTTGCAAGACTTGGCAAAGAAAGAATGGATGAAGAATATGATCCAGAACTTACTATTAATCGTGCTCTTGAAACATACAAAAAGAAAGGCTATTCTGATGAATGGATAAATCAAAGATTAAAAACCATAGATGCTAGAAAAGAATTTACTGATGAATTAAAAAATAAAGGGATAGAAAGAAGTCGAGATTTTGCAATATTGACTAATACTTTAACAAGCATATGGAGCGGTTATTCTATAAAAGAATATAAAAAATTGAAAAATCTCAAAAAAGAAAACCTAAGGGATAATATGACCAATATGGAATTAGTACTCAATATGCTTGCTGAAGTATCTTCTACAGAAATATCTAAGAGTTCAAACGGTATAGGTTATAATAGTGTTAAAAAGTCTATAGTAAAAGGTGGCAACGTTGCAAAAACGGCTAAAGAGCAAATAGAAAAAGAGACTGGCAAAAGAATAGTAAGTAGTTCTAACCATAAAAGTATCAAGCAAATTAATAATAACGAATATAGATAAATAATAAATATTCAATAAATTTATTTGTACATACTATGGCATGGTTAGTAAAGTCAAACATATAAATTTTAACTATTCATGATACATTAACCTATCATGTAGAAACGGTTTGCATTTTAAAGCATAGATAAAAAAAACTCCTAGAAATACATATGAATAAAGTTACAGAAGAGGGAATTAATATGAGCAAAGAAGATTTAAAATTTAAAACAGACAACTTTGATTTTCATTCGAGGGCTAGTGTCATTATTTATAATAAAGATAAATCAAAAGTACTATTATTTAAAGTGGAAGATGAAAGAGATTTTTATCTATTACCAGGGGGCAAAATTCATATCAATGAGGACAGTCTATCAGCCATAAAAAGAGAAGTAAAAGAAGAACTTGGTTATGACTTAGAATTTACTTTTAGTAGCATTAATGAAAATTTCCTTATTAAGGAAAACACAAAAATCATGCAATATGAATTTTTATATAAAGCCATTTACCATGGTCCAATAGAAAAAGAAATATTTAATTGTCTAGATCGAGAGAACCAAACATTTCATTGGATAAGTATAAAAGATATTGATAAAGTTAAAATTCTCCCAAGTAACCTAACACAAATTATCAAAAACTATGATTATAATCAAATTCATAGCATTTTAAAAAATATAGAATAACTAAAAAAGTAGAGGATATTTATATGATAAAAGAAGTAACTAGTATTGAAGATGCAAATATATGTGATGAACTATTAACAAAACTAATATTAGATGAAAGAAAATATAATAAGGCAATCAGTGAAAATACTGTCATAAAAGACTATTTTAGCAAACTATTAAATGATAAAAATATCAAATTATTGGCATATTACTTAAATACTGAAATTGTTGGGTACATATTAATAAGAAAAACAGAACAAAATACCTGCTTATTAGACGGCCTATACGTATTAGAAGAACATCGCAATAAAAAGATTGCCAAAAGCCTATTAATGGAAGCATTAGAAAAATGTCAAGAATTAAATGCCAAATATATTGATATTAACGTTATGGTAGAAAACAAAATAGCCCTAGAACTTTATAAGGAATTAGGCTTTACTGAATTTGAAATTAAGTTAAGGAAAAATCTTTAGTTATAACTAAATTATAAAAAAGACTAAAGTAAAAGTTAGGAGAAAAATTATGAATAGATGTCAAAATTGTGGAACAGAAATAAATTCAAACTTAATATACTGTGATAATTGCAAAGAGTTAAAAGACACAAAAACCAACGAAAGGATAGCCAAATGGGCTTTTGTAATATTTATAATAGGTTACATACTAATCTCTATTTTTACATTTCAATTAGCAGATTTAGGAAATAAGTTAGGTGGAGCTTCAGGATTTACATTAAAAGAAATAATTAGACTTTCAACTATGAATTTTCTTCTTTCATCGATACCTTTTTTTGTTTCCCTATGTACAGCAAAAAAAGCAAAATTAAATAAATTATTTACCTTGGAATTAATTATTGCCATTGCCTTCTTAATCTGTTCATTCGTTTAAAAAAAATTATTAAAAACGGAAAAATTTAAAAAAAGTAGTATAATAAAAGTAGGAGGATGATAAAAATGATAAAACAAACAGCAGGAAGAGATGCTTTTAGGAGATTTTGCCCATAATTTTGCTCATTATAATGATGATATTTTATTTGGTGAAAATTGGAATGATGAGTCGCTCGATATAAAAACTAGATGTATTATTACTGTAGTAGCTCTAATGTCATTTGGTATAACCGACAACTCTTTAAAATATCATTTAGAAAATGCTAAAAAAATGGTGTATCTAAAGAAGAAATGGCTGGTATTATTACTCATACAGCTTTTTATGTCGGTTGGCCTAAAGGCTGGGCAGTATTTAATTTAGCAAAAGAAGTTTATAAAGATTTAGACGATATGAATATAAGGGTTAACCTAGATGATAGAAACGAAAAACTATCATACAAAATGAGAGAAAGTCAAACAAAGAAAAATCCTATAACTTTAATTTTAGGAGACAAA
>OJAW01001638.1_pt1 | contig 12527 bp, 11 predicted proteins | sample 1589151 | NCBI WGS metagenome assembly OJAW01 (sample SAMN03283290) | human gut metagenome | biome: human-associated habitat; material: feces | host: Homo sapiens | place: Peru | collected 2012 | reverse complement strand
ACTTGATGATTTTTTAGAATATGAAAGTATGTTAGAATATGAAAATTATGGAAGTATACCAATGAGTAAGTTTCCAGGGTGTGATTTTGCTATATATGATGAAGATAATGAACTTATTTATGCTACGAATAGTGATATTGCCTTAAATATAGATGGTAGTGATTTAGAATTTATAAATGATTATAATAGTAATTATTATTATGATGTACTTAATGTAGTGGATAAAAGGAATAATAAAATAATAAAGATATATAAAACTATGTATGATAGTGATATGGATGAAGATGTAGTTGTGGCATCATCTGTTTTAAATAGTGACTTAGAGGTTGAAAGTGGTACTTTGTTTCAAAAAAAAGATACTTTAACAGATAGAGAATTAGATTTGTTAAAAGGGTATTATAGTGATGAACAAATGGTGGAAAAGTATGAGTTTAAAACAATAGATAAAGAAAAAAATAGAACATTATTATTTATGTCACCATCATTTACAAGTAGTTCATATGATGATATAGTTAAATCAAATGAAATGACGTGGTTAATTGCAGTACCTTTTTTGATGTTGATAATTTTTGGCGAAACTTACTTTTTTAATAAGAAATTAAAGAAAAGTTTAAATAGTTTAAATAATGTAATTAATTCTTATAAATATGGAGAAAAAATAGAAGAAGAATTACCAAAGGAATTTGAAAGTGTCTTAAATAGTTTTACTAATTTAATGGAACAATTAAAATTTAGTGAAGCTGAAAAGATTAATATTTATAAAGATAAACAAAGGATTATTGCCGATTTATCACATGATTTGAAGACACCCCTTACTGTGATTAGGGGATATTCAAAGGCATTTTTGGATGATTTAGTACCAAGTGATAAACAAAAACAATACATTGAAACTATTTATAAGAAGAGTATGGTTGCAACATCTTCGATTGATTCACTTTTCTTGTATGCTAATATGGCTCATCCAGAATATAAATTAAACAAAGAATATATTGATATAGTTAAGTATACGAGGGATTATTTAGCTTTAAAATATAATGAAATTGAAATTAGTAAAATGAGTTTGGAGGTAAATATTAAAGTAGATAAATGTATGGTTTATATAGATCAAAAAGAGTTTAGAAGAATATATGAAAATTTAATAAATAATTCAATTAAGTATAATAAAAGCGGTACGAAGATATATTTTGAAATGGGTATTGATGAATATTTATACATTATTATTGGAGATAATGGAATTGGTATAGATAATAGTTTAGGTGATAAAGTGTTTGATGTTTTTGTAACTAGTAATGAAGCAAGAACTAGTGGGAATGGTACTGGTTTAGGGTTATCTATTGTTAAAAATTTAGTTGAAATGCATGATGGAAGTATTACTTTGGTTAAAAAATGTAAAAAAGGTTTAAAAACTGAATTCTTAATAAAAATTAAGATTTAGTTTAGGTTTAATTTATTATAGTTTTATATAATGGATACACGAGGTAAGTTATGAAAAGTGTATTAGAATATTTAGAAAATATTAAAAATGATAATAAGGTTATTGATAAGTTTGGAAGTAGAACTTATAAAGAAATTTTAAAAAATGCTAAAGTTATTGGTAGTAAGTTAGGTGGTTTTGTTAAAAATAATGATCCAGTTCCAGTATATATGGAAAAAAGTATAAATACATTGGAAGTATTTTTTGGTGCTTTATATGCAGGTGGTTTTTATAGTCTTTTGAATGTTGGGTTACCTGATGCTAGACTTAATCAAATTATTAGTGTTTTAGATGTTAGTTATATAGTAACTGATTTAGAACATTTGGATGATGCTAAGAAATATTTTGGTGATAAAAAAATATATGTGTATGAAGAATTAGTTAAAGGTGATATAGATGAAGAATTACTTGGAAGCATTAGAAGTAAAAAGTTAGATGTTGATCCGGTTTATGCTAATTTTACAAGTGGTTCAACTGGGGTGCCAAAGGGTGTTGTTGTTGGTAATAAATCAATTATAGATTTTATAGATAATTTTGTTGATACATTTGGTATTGATGAGTCTGATATAATAGCTAATCAAGCTCCATTTGATTTTGATGTGTCAGTTAAAGATATTTATCCAGCATTAAAAACTGGAGCAACACTTGTTATTGTGCCAAAAGAATTGTTTTCAAGACCTGCGGAATTACTTGATTTCTTAGTTTTAAACAAAGTAACTACTATGACATGGGCGGTATCTGCGTTATGTTTGATTACAACATTTCATGGGCTTGATTATAAAGTTCCAAGCACTGTTAAAAGAATTATGTTTAGTGGTGAAGTAATGCCAATGAAACATTTAAAAGATTGGATGAATCATTTACCTAATACAACATTTGTTAATTTATATGGACCAACTGAAATTACTTGTAATTGTTCATATCATATAATAAATAGAGATAGAGAATATGAAAAGATACCTATAGGTGGGGCTTTTAATAACGAAGAAGTATTTTTGTTAAATGATAAAAATGAGTTAGTAACTAACCAAGATGAAAAGGGTGAAATTTGTGTTAGAGGTAGTGCTTTAGCATTAGGTTACTATAAAAATAGTGAACAAACTAATAAGGCTTTCGTTCAAAATCCTTTGAATGATAGATATATTGAATATATTTATAGAACTGGGGATTTAGGTTATTATCATGAAAATGATTTGTATTTTGGAGGAAGAAAAGATTTTCAAATTAAGTATCTAGGTCACAGAATTGAACTTGAAGAAATTGATAAAGCAATTGGTAATATCAAAGAAGTTGAAAGAGTATGTACAATATTTAAAGAAGAAAAGAATAGATTATGTGCATTTTATATTGGTGATATAGAAACTAAAGAATTACATGAAATTTTATCAAAAGAGTTGCCGGTTTTTATGGTACCAAATAGATTTGTTAAATTAGATAGTATGCCTTTAACTAAGAACGGAAAGATTGATAGAAAAGCATTAGAGGAGAAGATGTAAATGAACGAAGTAGAAGTAAGAAATATTGGTACACCTTTTTATGTATTTGATATTGATGTTTTAAAGAAAAGAATTAATTATTTAAAGAGTATGATGCCAAGTAATGTAGAATTATGTTATGCAATGAAAGCTAATCCATTTGTGGTAAAAAAAATAGAAGATGTTATAAAAAAATATGAAATATGTTCTTATGGCGAATGGAGCATAGCCCATGGACTTATGGTTGATGGAAGTAAGATGGTTATATCTGGTGTGTATAAAAATGATGAAGAAATGATAGATATAATTAATAATAAAAGTAATAGTGAAGTATTTACAGTTGAATCAGTTAATCAATTAGAGTTACTTGATAAAATAACTAAGGATAAAAAAGTATTTATTGATTGTATTCTTAGATTAACAAGTGGTAATCAATTTGGGATGACTGAAGAAGAAATAGAACACATATTAAATAATAGAGATGAATATAGCTATTTAAATATAATGGGAATACAGTATTTTTCTGGAACACAAAAAAAGTTGGAAAGAAGAATTTTAAAAGAATTAGAATATGTAGATAATTTTGTTAAACATTTAAATGATGATTTAGGTTTTATTGTTGAAGAATTAGAATTTGGACCTGGTTTTCCAGTTGTGTATTTTGAAAAAGAACAAGATTTTTTAGAAGACAATTATTTAATGGCTATAGCAGATGGTATTAAAAATATGAAGTATCAAGGACATATAACAATGGAACTTGGTAGAAGTATAGTTGCATTGTGTGGCAAGTATTATACTCAAGTAGTTGATATGAAAACTAATAAAGAAGGTAATTTTGCTATAGTTGATGGAGGTATGAATCATTTAGTTTATTATGGTCAAATGATGGCGATGAAAAAACCAATGATGGATATATTACCAAAAAGAAATAAAATAAATGAAGAATCATGGAATATAGTTGGGTCACTATGCACAATTAATGATTTAATTGTTAAACAGTTAAGTGTTTCTAATTTAAAACTTGGAGACATATTAGTTTTTAAAAATACTGGTGCTTATTCAATGACTGAAGGTATTAGCTTGTTTTTAAGTAGAGATTTACCTAAGGTGTTGTTTTATGAAGATGGTAAATATGAAGTTGTAAGGGAAAATATTCCTACTTATAAACTTAATATGCCAAATAAAGGAGGTGAAAATTTATGGAAAAGTTAATTCAAATATTAGAAGATTTAAATCCTGAAGTTGATTATAATACATGTACTAATTTAATAGATGGTCATTATTTAGATTCTTTAGCAATTCTTTCTTTAGTAGCGGAAATTGAAGAAGAGTTTGATGTAGTGATACCAACAGTTGAAATTATACCTGATAATTTTAATTCTGCGAAAAGTCTTTGGGCTTTAATAGAAAAGTTAAAGGAAGAAGAATAGTATGCAATATTGTAGTGTAGCGTTTTTGGGAGTTTTTTTGCCACTTACATTATTATTTTATTGTGTTATTCCTAGAAGGAAAAGATGGCTTGTATTACTTATTGCAAGCTATATTTTCTTTTGGTCATTAAGTGGTAAGTTATTAATTTATTTATTGTTTTCAACATTTTCAATTCATCATTTTGGTTTGTGGTTTGATAAATTATATAAAGATAGACAAGTTGCAATTGTAACGGAAGATAAAGAAGAAAAAAAGTTAATAAAGAAAGAATATGATAGAAAAGCTAAGAGAATAATGTTTTTAGCAGTAGTTATTCACATTGGTTTATTGTTGTATTTGAAGTATAGTACTTTCTTTGGTATGAATTTTAATTCATTATTTGAACTAATGGGATGGTCTTTTAGATTTAAAATAGAAAAGATTTTGATACCAATAGGTATATCTTTTTATACTTTACAAGGTTTATCATATATAATTGATGTTTATAAAGGAAAAATTAACGCTGATTCTAATTTAGGAAGACTTGCATTATTTATGGCATTTTTTCCTTGTATAATGGAAGGACCAATATGTAGGTATAATGATATAGCATTAGATTTATATGAAGGAAAGTCACTTGAATATAAAAATATTACTTTTGGAATTCAAAGAATACTATGGGGTATGATGAAGAAGATGGTAGTAGCTGATAGAATTAATCCATTTGTTAAAAAAATTTTTCTTGATATTGATAAATTTGATGGGTTTGTTGTATTAATGGGTGCTATTATGTATACGATACAACTTTATATGGATTTTTCTGGAACAATGGATATGGTTATTGGAGTTGCAGAAATGTTTGGTATTAAGTTACCTGAAAACTTTAGACAACCATTCTTTTCAAAGAATATATCTGATTTTTGGTCAAGATGGCATATAACTTTGGGGACTTGGTTTAAAGATTATATCTTTTATCCAGTTTCATTATCTAAACCAATGAAGAAGGTAACACTTGTTTTTAGGAAACATTTAGGTAAACACTTTGGTGCGGTTCTTGCTGGTAGTGTTGCATTATTCTTGGTATGGATTAGTAATGGATTGTGGCATGGTGCTGCATGGACATATATTTTCTTTGGGTTATATCATTTTTGTTTGATTGTTCTTGGTAATATTTTTACACCATTTATTGTAAGTTTATGTAAAAAATTAAAGATTAATCGTCAAAATATTGTATATCAAGTATTGCAAATTTGTAAAACATGTATCTTTATTATGTTTGGTGAACTTATATTTAGAGCAAATACATTAGAAAGTGCATTTTTAGGTATAAAGAAAATATTTACAGATTTTAATTTGTTATCTATCAAAAATGGGACAATATTTAATTTAGGATTAGATAGACATGATATGTTGATAATTGCTATAGTTTGTGTAATTGTGTTTGTGATAAGTATATTAAAAGAACGAGGAATTCATATTAGAGAAGAAGTTGCAAAAAAGCACGTTATTGTTAGATGGAGTTTATATTATGCATTAATACTTATGGTTATTATTTTTGGAGCTTATGGATATGGCTATAAACCAGTTGATCCGTTGTATGCTAATTTTTAGGGAGGTCTTATGGAAAAGAGAAAACAAATAGTTAATTCAATATTATTTTTGGGTATACTTTTTATTATTATTTGTTTAATAACTAAATGGTTTGTTCCAAAAGATAATAATGCTTTGAAAGGTATGATGGATGCTAGAGCTAATGGAGTACTTGGAGAAGAAAAGAATACAATTGATGTTTTAGTTATCGGAGATAGTGAATCATTTACAAGTATTTCACCTTTGCCAATCTGGGATAAGTATGGGTTTACAATGTTTAATGGTGGGGTTTCAAGTCAATATTTGGTTGATACCTTAAAGTATTTAGAGATGGTTTTAGAATATCAATCGCCGAAGATTGTGTTACTTGAAGCGAATGCAATATATAGAAAAATGGATTTTGATAATGTTATATCTAGTTTGGCTAGTGATATTGCACCATTACTTAAGTATCATAATAGATGGAAAACTATGGATGGTAGAGATTTTATAGATAAAGTTAAGTATACAAATACAGATGAGATGAAAGGATTTTGGTATAGGAAAACCATTGTGCCTCCGTTAAGTACAGATGGATATATGTCATATGATAATCGTCGCGAGGAAATATCTTCATTAAATAAATATTATTTAGAAAAAATAGTTAATGTTTGTAATAATAATGGTATTAAATTGATACTTTATAGTACTCCGAGTGTTAAGAATTGGAATTATCAAAGACATAATGCAGTTTTAGATTTTGCAAATAATAAGAATATTACATATTTAGATTTAAATTTAGAAGTTGATAAGTTAGGAATTGATTGGGATATTGATTCTAGGGATGCTGGAGATCATTTAAATTATTATGGTGCAATTAAGATAACTGATTATATGGGAGATTATTTAAATAGTTTAAATATATTAAAGAGTCATAAAAATGATAAGAAGTATGATAGTTGGAATAAAGCTTATCAAAGATATTTAGAAAAAATACAAGCATAGGTTATATTTTATAGAGTTTAAAGAGTTATAATACTTGTAGATATGAAAAAGAGATGTCTTCGTGTCTTCGGAAATTACCAAAAATTTGGTAATTTTTGTTTTTACTTGAAGAATGTTGTTATCTAAGTTATAATTAATTTGTTGGAGATGTAAAAATGGAAACAATTAAAATGGAAGATAAAGATGGAAATATTAAAGAATATGAAGTAGTGGTTTCATTTTATTCTAATAAGAATAAGAAACATTATTTAGTGTATACTGATAATAAAAAGGATGAAGATAATAATTATGTATATTATGCATTAAGTTATAATCCTTTAGATCCAAGTGATTTTGATGAAATAAAGAATAATGAAGAGTGGATGGAAATTGAAAGAGTGATTAAAGATGCCGTTAGGAATAGTAAGTAGTTTATTACATTTATTTGTTAGTATTTATACATTTTATGTTGTCTTTAAAGTGAGTGATAAAATTAAAATTAATTACAAGTTTGATAAAGACTTTTTTGATAAAAATGTAGTTATGATTCATTTACCAAAGGAATTATTAGTTGAAAGTAAATCTATTAATTTTGATAGAATTAATGAAAATAAGTTTAAAGATACAATAACATATTTTTGTGTTGTTTTAACTAATCATTTTGATAGAGATACTTTGAATTGTTTTTATCAAAATATTAATAGTTTAATTGTTAAAGATAATATCGATTCTTTAGATGATTTACTTAATTTAACTGATACATTGGGTATATATTATAATCAAGATAATTCAATTAAGTTATATAAGAAGAATAAAAGAGCAACATTATATCATGAGTTATTTCATATGGCTAGTAGTTATGTTGATAATAATAATATGTTTAGTGGTTTTAGTTATAGTAATCAAAATGATGATAGTAAGGATTTTGGTGATGGATTAAATGAAGGATATACTGATCTTTTAACCAAGAGATATTTTGGTAATGTTGAAGTATTTGAATCTGATTATGATTTTGAAATATTAATAGCATCTTTTATAGAAGAAATTGTGGGAAAAGATGTAATGGAGAAACTTTATTTGACAGCTGATTTTCAGGGACTTATGGGTATACTTAAAACATATGCTTATGAAGATGAAATAAGGATATTTATTAAAGATTTAGATTTTGTTTTAAAATATAATGATGAAGATAAATTAAATAAGAAAAATATTAAGATATTAAATGAAGTTATAAAAAATATAAGTGAGTTTTTAGTTAGAACTAATTATAGAAAAGTATCTATGATGGATGTAAGTGATGATGTAAAGAAAAGATTAATAAATTCTTTTAATAGAAAAATAGATAAACATCCAGGTTTATTATTAAGTTTAGATAGTGCTAATAAAATAATAGAAAAAGAAAAAGAGAGAAATAACTTAATAAATGGTTATTATAGTAGATAAAATTAATAACAGTAATTTAAAATACTCATATAATATTCTAGGTGATTAACATGGATGAAAGAGCTATAAAAAAAGTGGTAATTGATGCTGGTCATGGTGGTGATGATCCGGGTACTATTGCTAATGGAATAACTGAAAAAGACTATACTTTGAAAATTAGTAATTATATTCATAATAGATTAGATGAAATGGGAGTACCTAATGAAATGAGTAGAACTAGTGATGTTATGTTATCTGCAAGTGATAGGCCAAAGAAAATTCAAAGTTTTTATGGAAATGGTAGTGATGTTTTAGTTGTATCAAATCATATTAATGCTGGTGGTGGTGATGGTGCAGAAATTATTTATGCTTTAAGAAATAATGATAAGTTTGCTAAAAAACTGGCAACTGAATTTGAAAATGCTGGTCAAAGTGTTAGAAAGTATTATCAAAGAAGATTGCCGAGTAATCCAGCAAAGGATTATTATTATATAATGAGAGATACTCCGAATAATGAAACAGTTATTGTTGAATATGGTTTTGCTGATACAATTAGTGATGCTAATTTAATTAAAAATGATTGGGAAAAGTTAGCTGAAGCTGTTACTAAAGCAATTGTTGAATATGCAGGTGGTAAGTATGTTGCACCATTGGATTCAAATTATTACACAGTTAAAAGTGGAGATAGTTTATGGAGTATTTCAAGAAAATTTGGAGTAACTGTTAATGAATTAAAGAAAGTTAATAATTTATCTAGTAATTTACTAAGTATTGGTCAAAATTTGATTATACCTGGTAAAAATAACAATACAAGTAGTAATGAATATGTTGTTAAAAAAGGAGATACATTGTATGGTATTGCTAATAAATATAATGTAAGTGTTGACAATTTAAAAAGTTATAATGATTTAAGTACTGATTCTTTATCAATTGGTCAAATAATAAAGATACCTGATAATAAAGTAAATAGTAATGAATATGTTGTTAAAAGTGGAGATAGCTTATATAGTATATCAAGAAAATATGGAGTAAGTGTTGATGAATTAATGAGTGTAAATAATTTAAAAAGTACAGTGTTAAGTGTTGGTCAAGTGTTAAAAATACCAAATAGTAGTGAGGTAACAAATGTTATTTATATAGTTAAAAAGGGAGATAGCTTGTGGAGTATAGCAAAAAATAATAAAACAACAGTGGATGCAATAGTTAAGTTAAATAACTTGTCAAATGCAAATTTATCAATTGGTCAAAAGTTATTGTTACCATAAATAAAGCGTGATATAGTTGTCACGTTTTAATTTGTATGTTATAATGAAGTTGACAAAAGGGGAATATTTTTGAAGTTAAGTGATTTAAAATGTGTAAATAAGGGTGTTGATATTGATAAGTATATAGCATTTAGAGAAATGGTTAAGAAGAATATGGAACATACGGATTGCTAAAGAAGATTTAATTAATTTATTAGATAATGGAGCAGTTATTTGGGTTTATTATGAAGATTTAGAACCAGTTTGTTCGATGATGTTGATACCTAGTTCAATGAAAGCTATGCAAAAATTTGAACTTGATTTAGATTATAGGGATGTTGTTGATTATGGTCAGATGTTTGTTAATCCTAGATATGTTGGTAACGGACTTCAATATCAAATGTTATGTGAATTAGATAACTGTTGTAAGAATAATAGGTTTAAGTTTTCAGCTGGAACTATTCATACGGATAATGTTTATTCAATTAATAATTTAGTTAAAGATGATTTTAAAATGGTTGGAACTAAAGAATTTAGGAGAGGTATAAGAAATATATATTTAAGATGTTTAAAAGATGGATATATTCAAAAGATATTTTCATTTATAACTAATGGAGATAAATATTTGTTATTAAAGGGTAGTGATACTGATCCACAATTTCACGAATCATTTTGGTATGTTGTTACGGGTTCAATTGAAAAAGAAGATATATCTTTAGAAGATGGAGTTAGAAGAGAAATATTTGAAGAAACAGCATCAGAAGTATTTGAAACAAAGAGATTACCTATTATTTTTAAATATGAATCATTAGGAGATTATTGTGTAGAACATGTTTTTATTTCTAAAGTTTTAGATGGAGATATTGTTTTAAATGATGAAAGTATTGATTATAAGTAGTGTAGTTATGATGAATTTGTTGATAAAATAAAATGGTATGGAGATAAGAATGAATTAAAGGTATTAAATAAGTAGTTATTAATATTAAAAATTATCCTTGAAAATATAGAAAAAAACTTAATGTGCTTATTCATGTGCTTATTAAGCCCTTTCTTTTTCTTAAATGCAATGATATATTTAAGACAAGGAAGGAGGAAGATTATGTTGAAAAAAGTAAAAAACTTTTTGGTAGTGCTTGTATTGTCTATAGGAATTTTTAACATGTTTTCTTTAAATGTAAGTGCTGTAGAAATTAACAATGCTGATGAAGAAGCTTTTATAACATTAGATAACGAAAAAAATGATGGTATGACAGATTTTGTTAAAGTTTCTAATTATAATGTGACTGATTATAGTGTAGTTGATAATTTCGAAAGCGGTATTTCTGTTTATAGTACATCAAAACCGTCTAAAGTTTGGAATTTATCTACACAAGGTAGATATAACTTTGTAGGACATTCAATTTATCATGTTTTATATACTGGGTATAAATTTACTGGTGCTTCTAAAGTTAGAATTGTAATTAATATTGAAGATGGCGTTGATGAATTTGAAGGGTTTACTGGTATAGTTGATTTTTATAAAGATGCTTTAATTGATGTAAAAATTAAATCTTGGACTTGTCCAGCTGATGATGTTACAATTGCTGTTATTTCAAATATTAGTGCAAGTTCAAAATATTATATAAGATTTAGAAATCCCATAGTATTTAATGGATATATTGAAAAGGCTTAGTTTAGTAAGGAAAAGAGTTTTCTTTTCCTTACTACTTTATGGGAGATGAAAAATTAAAAATGAAAAATAAAAAAATATTACCTACATTATTATATACATTTGGATTTTTGTTAGTTGCGTTGTTTTTTGTTACAATACTAAGTGATATTTTGTATATTTCAAGATATGGGGAATTAATAATATTGTGTTTAAGTTGTTTGTTTATTTATTTTGGTGGTATAACTTTATCAAAAAGTGTTAAAAATAATGAACCAATGAAAAGAAATATAAAGATATTTTTTGTTATATATTTGATTTTGTTAATTACACTAGTTTTGTTTGATAAAGATTCAAGAAATACTTTTACTTTAATATTTTTAGCATCTAAGGAAAGGATAAATAATTATTTAAGTAACAAAGTTAATTTAATTCCTTTTGCAACTATAACTGAGTATTTTGATAGTAATTATGCAATTATTGGTAAGAGTCTATTTTTTGAAAATGTTTATGGCAATTTTATTATGACTTCACCATTTACTTTCTTTTTACCAATGATTTTTGATAAGCAAAAAAAGTTTAAAAATTTCTTGATAACAATTATAGCTATTGTAATTGGAATAGAAATATTACAATTATTAACTTTATCTGGAGCTTTTGATATTGATGATTTTATATTAAATGTATCTGGGTCTTTAGTTATGTATGGTATTTTAAAGATTGATTGTATTAATAAATTAATAAGAAATGTATTTTTGTTAGAAAAGAATAAGTTAAATATTAAAAAAATATTGTTAGTAATGGGTGTTGTTTGTGTTTGCGTTTTTTCATCAATGTTAGTTTTTAAGATTATTCTTGATAAGTGTTATTCTAATTATGATAATAGTTGGTACCTTAGTAATCCGATTATTAAATTTAAATATGATGAAGTGTGTTCTAGTAATAATAAATTTTATGAAGATGATGAACATGAATATTATTTAGAATGTTATGATGCTGATAAATTTATTGCTATTGTTGATAATGAAGAATATACTATTACAGATTTATTAGATAATTCTAAATATACAACTAATATAAAGCAAGTTTTAAAATATATGAAAATTGATAAAATAAAATATGATGTTAAAGATAAATAATAGTAATTTTGTTCTTTAATTACTATTATAATTTAATTTTATAGTTTGATTACTTTTTTAATAAATGTTATAATTGAAGAGATGAAGAGGTAATGGTGTAAATTATGGATTCAAAAAAAGTTGGAATGTTTATTAAATCTTTAAGAGAAAAGTGTAAAGTTA
>OJAW01001637.1_pt1 | contig 12537 bp, 16 predicted proteins | sample 1589151 | NCBI WGS metagenome assembly OJAW01 (sample SAMN03283290) | human gut metagenome | biome: human-associated habitat; material: feces | host: Homo sapiens | place: Peru | collected 2012 | reverse complement strand
GCAAAATTAATATATCAAACTATTTTTTTATTGTCAACGTTTTTTTGCACTTTTTTTTAAAAAAAACGACATTTTATGCAGTTTTTTTAAAATATTGACACATTTTAACACTTTCAAGAGTTATTTGTTATATCTTTATAGATTTTATAATAATGCTCTATAACCTCTTTTTTAAATGGAAAAGCATTATTATTTTTATTGTCTATCAATTTATTCAAGCTATCTTGAACTATTACATCTATTTCATCAGAATATCTCATAGTAATTTTATGATACCTATATTCATTTTTGTCAAGAACTTTAAAATTTCCATCAGGAAAAATTCTTAAGTCCAAATCATAATCAATATATTTTATTATATTACCATCAATTATATAGGGTGATGCGATATTGCAATAATAGAATAATCCATATTTTTTTAATTGAGCCAATATATTATACCATTCTTTTTTGTAAAAGAATAAAATGGCTATTTCTTTGGTTCGATGACTTCTACCATCATTTTCTATTAACTTAACTTTATTATTGGCACATACCAAATATTCGGCTGTTTCATCTAAAACAATGGCTTCGCCGCTAATTCTATCTATTTTACCATTGTGTTTATAACAGTGAATTGTTAATTTATCCCCAACTTTCATTTATATTCCTCCATATGCATTATATTATAATTAAAAAAGGTAGTCAAATTCCTTTACTACCTATTAATTATTTTTCAAAATTTTAATTGCTTTATTATATTGGTTGTCTATTAAATTAGTTTCACCGCTTTCTGTAGTTTCCACATCATTTTCTATTTGATAATCCGGAGTAATACCTATACCATCAATATTAGTTCCATTTGGCCTATACCATAAAGATGTAGTATATTTCACCATTTCTCCTGAAGATAATGAATAAGTATGTTGAACTTTACCTTTTCCATATGTTTGTGACCCAATTAATATTGCTCCATAACTGTCCTTTAATGCTCCTGCTAATATTTCAGCCGCGGAGGCGGTATTTCCATTAACAAGTACAACGATTGGAACAGATTGCTTATCATTTGTTTTATCTTTAAATTCTTTTTTCTTATTATCTTTATCTAGTAAAGAATAAACAATGCTTCCTTTGGATAAAAATATTTCAGCAGTTTGATAGGCTTCTTCAAGATAACCACCAGCATTATTTCTTAAATCAATTATTAATCCATAATAACTGTTTAATTGAGATAAGGCATATTCTAACTGTTTATTAATATTATTTGAAAATAAATTTATCTTAATATATCCAATATTTTCATTTTCAACAAAGGAGTATCTTAAATTAGGGTAATCAATTGAGGTCATTTTTAAATTGTTAAAATCTCTAATTTCATCGTTTCGCATTATTTTTAAATCGATTTTATTTGTTTTATTTTGTTCAATAATATTTTTTATTTCATCAGAATTCATATTTTCAATATTTATATCATTGATTGATATTATTTTGTCATTCATTTTTAAGCCTGCTTTCGCTGCAGAGGAATTATAAAGAACATTTTCTATATAGTTTTCTTTAATAGTTATTCCAATTCCCTCATATTTAGCATTTAAACTATCATAAAGTGAAGTTGATTTATCTTCATCAAGAAGTCCAGTATATTGATCACCCAAGTAAGAGGTCATGCCATTAATTGCGCTATCAATCATTGCTTTTTTATCAACATCTTCGTAATAGTTATTTGTTAATTTCGAATAAACATCAATAAATTCTTGCATATTCTCATCTTTAATTATTTCTGAATACGATTGTCCATCATCCGTAGAATAATTACGCATAATTAAAATGCCAGTTGATAATGCAGATATTATAGCTGTAGCAACAATAATAATTATTACTCCACATAAACTATATTCTTTTTTCATTTACTCTCCTATCATAATAATGATACCATTTATCAAAGCAAAAAAAAAGACTTTGAAGTAAATTTAAATTATTTCAAAGCACTTTTTATTTGATCAATATTTTCAATATAATTTACTATTTTTTTATTTCTTATTTTTAGTAGAGTTACATCACCAAAAGATAATTCTTGAACTGATGATGCTTTAGAATTGCCACTACCATCTTTTGCTTTATAACTTTCGTTTACTTTTTTACTTAAATCACAGTAGTAGATCTTTATTGCATCTTCCTTTTTAGAATAATTCGTAATTAAAGTTGAATAATACATTGCATCGTCTAATGTTGAATCATATGCGATGACATAATATTCATCATATGGTCTATTAAATATCATTCCAACATTTAACGTATCATAAGAAATAGTAACATTAGTATTGGTATTATTATTAGCATTATCTCGTTTTTTTACAATTAAACTAGATAAAAAATATAATCCTACAATTACAATTGTTAATACAACTAAAATTATAAAAAATTTTTTGATATCAGTATCTGAACTTTCTTGTACATTATTTTGTTTATAACTTGTTTTTTTTACCTTTTTCATTTTACCACCCAAATTAATTATATAACAATAATACCATTTTTAGCAAGCAAAATAAAAAAAGATACTGATATCAGTAATCTTTTAGCTTTTATTAGTTTATTTTACAATCAAGTTTTATTCTATCAGCAATTGTGGATATAAACTCAGCATTTGTTGGTTTTGATCTTTCAACACTAACACTAAATCCAAATAGCTCATCCATTAATTTTATATCCCCTCTTGACCAACTTATTTCAATAGCATGTCTAATTGCACGCTCAACTCTTGAAGAAGTAGTATCATAAATAATTGAAACTTCAGGATATAAATCTTTTGTTATATGTAAACATTTATCAGTTTTACAAGATATTAACACACATTCTCTAATATATTTATAACCCTTAATATGAGATGGTATTCCGAGATTATGAAGCAATTGGCTTATATCCAAGTCAATATTATTACCACCAAATGGATTATCATATTTTCGAATCATTGCATCTTTAATTCTTTTTTCTAATGATGTCATGCTATATGGTTTTAGTAAATAACATGATATATTGTATTTTTCACTATTAGCAATAACGAAGTTATCTTTATAACTTGATGTAATTATAACTTTCGTTTTAATATTTCTTGTTTTCATTTCATCAAGAAGTGATATACCATCTAATCTAGGTATTAATAATTCTAAAACTGCAATATCAACTTCATTAGGATTGTTAACTAAATATTGTAGAGCTTCCTCTCCATTATTAAATGTTGCTAATATTTTTATATCTCCATTATTAGCAAAATGGTTTCTTATTGATTCAATGGCAATTGTATTATCATCGATGATTATAATTTTTATGGGTTTATTCATCTTTTCCTCTTTCCAATAAATCCCTCACACAAGATACATATTACACCATAATTTATCTAAATGCAATAGTAAAAAATGTAAAAAATTGACACTTTACGTCTATTAGTGTCAAATTTTGTCGAAAATTATTATTTTTTTAAATTATCTATATAATCAATTGCCTCAAGATGGTCAGAACTAATATATTCTAAACTTGCGCCGCCACCACTTGAAAGATAAGTAAAATTCTTGTCAAGTTTAAAAGTATTAATTGCATTTAATGTATCTCCACCACCCGCTATTTTATATGCATTAATATTTTTTAAACTATTAAATAAATTAAATGTTCCAGCAATATATCTTTTGTCTTCAAAAAGTCCTACGGTTCCATTTATAAATATCGTTTTACTTTTTTCAAAATAAGATATATATTTTTTTATTGATTTAGTATTTAAATCAAGTATTTTATCTTCCTCTATAACAAAATCAATTGGTAGGACAATTTTATCGCGATATTCTTTCATTAAATTCTTTATTTCAGATAAAGTTATCTCATCGCTCGTGCATAAACTTTCCATTACATCAAATCCACAAGCATACAAAAATGAATTTGCGATTCCACCGCCAACTAAAAGATAATCACATTTGTCTAGTAAGCCCTTAATATACTGAAGTTTATCATCAACTTTTGCTCCACCCATAAATACAGTGTATGGTCTTTGAATATTATCAATAAGTGGATTTAAGTTTGATATTTCCTCTTTTACTAAAAAACCATAATACGTTGGTAAATAGTTAGAAATTCCTGCCACTGAAGCGTGAACTCTATGTAATGATGCAAAGGCATCAACTACAAAGACATCTCCTAAAACAGACCAATACTTTGCTAAATTTAAATCGTTATGACTTTCTAATTTTTCTGGGTAATCACAAAAACGAGTGTTTTCTAATAGTACTATTTCTTTGGGCTTTAACTCTTTACATACATTAATAACGTCCATACCTACTGGACTACTAACAAATTTTACTTCTTTATTTAATAAATTAGATAACACATCTTTTACCGGTAATAAAGACTTTTCAATTTTATCTTTTTTGCTTTTAACCCTGCCTAAATGACTAAGCAATATTAATGAGCAGTTATTATCAAGCAAATAATTTATCGTTTTAAGACTTTTTACAACCTTTGTATCATCTAATACTTTACCATTTTCTATAGGTACATTAAAGTCACATCTTAATATTACTTTCTTATTTTCTATTTTTTCTTCATCTATAAATTTCATAAAATAACCTACTTTTATTTAAACATTTTTTTTGCAGTGCAAAGCATTTGGTATGTATAACCATATTCATTATCATACCAACCAACTAATTTAACTAACTGTTTTCCATCAACTTCAATTACATTTGTTAATAACGAATCAAAAGTACAACCTCTTTTTTTACCAATTACATCACTTGATACAATTGGATCTTCAGTATATTTTATAGCATCATTTTGATTATTCTTAATTGTTTCATTTATTAACTCTTTTGTAACTGGAACTTTTAACTCAAGAGTAACATCAATCATTGAACCATCAATAGTAGGAACTCGATAAGCAATACCATCTAATTTACCTTTTAAACTAGGTATAACAAGACCAATTGATTTTGCTGCTCCAGTAGAAGTAGGAACTATGTTATGAGCACTTGCTCGACCTCTTCGAGAACTAATACCTTTTTTATGCATATTGTCCATTGCATTTTGATCTGCAGTATATGCGTGAACTGTACTCATAAATCCTTTTTCTATACCAAAGTTATCTTCTATTATTTTTAAAAGTGGTGCTAAACAATTTGTTGTACAACTTGAGGCACTTACAACTGTTTCGCTACCAGTAAGTTTATCATCATTTACACCATTAACTATAGTAAGCATTTCATCTTTACCTGGTGCTGATATTAATACCTTTTTTGCACCTGAAGTTAAATGTAAACCTGCTTTTTCTGTAGAGGTAAATGCTCCCGTACACTCTAAAACAAGATCTACTCCTAAATCTTTCCAAGGTAACACTGCTGGATCCTTCTCATTAAACATTTTTATAAATTTAACATTAGATATAACAATGCTATCATCTTTATACGATATTTCATTTTCGTGGAATGCCCCGTGAACACTATCATATTTTATTAAATATGCAGCTTCTTCGGCACTCATATCTAAATTATTTATGGCAACAATATCAAAACTCGCATCAGTAATCATTTGTCTAAATGCTATTCTTCCTATTCTACCAAAACCATTAATTGCAACTTTAATCATATTCACTACCTCCTATAAACTCTCTTAAAATTGAATCTTTTGGAACATATTCTCCACTGATTGTGAAGAAACCATTCAAAAATCTAAGTAATCTTCGTGCTTCATCATAATATTGTGAAGTACTTGGAACCGAATAAAGAAGTGGTTCCACAAAAACTTTTAAAATACCAACTTCATAAGATAATGAAGTATTTATTATTTTGTCAGCTTCCGGTATCAAAGGTATTATATATTTGTCTTCACCGATAGTAACCTTTCTAACATTTTTGATAGTGGTTGGTACATCATAACCTCTTGTTCTAAAATCCCTAACTATTCTACGAAGAAGTCTTAAATCATTATTTGATATATAATTATGTTCATCTATACTAAGTGGAATAAATGGACTAACATATATTTTATATTTCTTTTTATCAGGAATAAACGAAAGCATACCACTATTGATTGCGTGTAAGCCCTCAAAAAGAAGAATACTATTATCTTTTAATTTAACTTTTTTAGAACTTAATTCCTTACATCCCGTTACAAAATTAAATCTTGGTAATGTAACTTCTTCACCATTAAGAATTTTTGTAACATCTTTTTGTAAATAATCTAAATCAGTGCATTCCAAACATTCAAAATCATACTCACCATTAGCATCTTTAGGACTATCAACTCTTTCTTTATAATAATCATCCAAAGAAATAACAATTGGATCTAGCCCATAAATTTTAAAATATGAACCAAGCCTTTTAGTAATTGTTGTTTTTCCACTTGAGGATGGCCCAGATATCATTACACATTTTATCTCTTTATTTTGAGAAACCTTTTTAGCGGTTTCATTTATTTCAATATTAAAGTTTAATTCACAAGATTTAACAAAGTTTTCTATATTACCATTACATACTTCTTTATTAACATCTTTAATAAAGGGAACTTTCATTATATCAAGCCAGTTTTGACCATTTATATAAGCATTAATTATTCCATCATAATTGACATACTTTGGCAAACTTCCATCACCATTTTCACTTGGAACGACTATTACAGCCATATTATTACCTAAATACTTTATTTCATACTTATTAAGTGTTCCAGTACTGTAAGGCATTTCTGAATAATAATAGTTTACTAAATCGTCTAATTCATATAAAATAACCGTTGGATCAATTATATTTCTAACATTATCTGCCTTAACTTTATTTCCAATATCATCATAATAATTTATTGCATCACTATTTTTAATTATTAATTTTTCAAAATGAATATTACTTTTAACAATATCATCGACATTACTTTTGATTAATTCTATATCTTTATCAGTAAGATTATTATCACATTCTAAGTTAGCAATAATTCCATTTGGGACATTGTAAGAATATTTAACCTTAATATCAGGGTGACATTTTTTTGTGGCAAGTTCAAAAATCATTTTAAGTCCTGCTACATACATTCTATTTCCATAAGGATTTGTAATATCAATAAATTTTATAACTGCATTTTTAGTTATTTTTTCATCTAACGATAAGACCTTTCCACCAATTAAAACGCCAATAATATTACTAGCATTACTTTCTTTCAAACTTAAATCATAATATGATGAATTATATGGCACTAAAACTTGTCTTCCATCGGTAAATATTATACTAATATCACCCATATTATCATTCCCTTCTATTTTAATAATACTATATTTTTTATTATAAATCTATAAATTTTATGAATAAATTATTAACTTTTTTATTATTATATAATTAGGTGAGCAAATGAATATACCAATTATTTTAAAACAAAATGATAATCATTCAATGACTTATGATTTATATTCTTTATTATTAACTAACAGAATAATCTTTTTAAGCGGGGAAATAAATGATACTTTAGCAAACATTGTAATCGGAGAACTTTTATATTTAGATAAAGAAAATAACAAAGATATTTATTTATATATTAATTCTCCAGGTGGGGCTGTTACATCAGGACTTGCAATATATGACACAATAAATTTTATAAAAAGTAATGTTATTACTATTGGAATGGGTTTATGTGCAAGTATGGGTGCGTTTTTACTTTCAAGTGGTAACAAAAGATATGCACTAGAAAACACCGAAATTATGATTCACGAAGTACTCGGTGGATTCGAAGGAAGTGCTAGAAATATAAAACTTCAAAGTGATAGAATAAACAAAATTAAAGAAAAAATAAATAAAATTATGGCAAAGAACACAAAAAAAACTATTAAACAAATTGAAAAAGATACAGGTAAAGACTATTATATGTCGTCGAAAGAAGCAAAAGAATACGGCATAATTGATGATATTATAAAAAAATAACTATTCGCCCATACGAATAATTACTTCATCATCTTTTGAATATAAAAACTTTTCTTTGGCATATCTTGCTAAATACTCAGGATCGTTCATTTTAGTAACCTCTGAAGTTAAGGATTTTTTTTCATCTAATAACTTCTCGTACTGGGCATTTAGTTTTTTTGTTTCTTTTTTGTTATTAACTATAGTCACAAAATCTTTATATGTTGACACACCTAAAAAAACTATCAAAATTATTATGATAAAACAAATAAAAAATAATCTTTTTTTCTCCTTTTTAGTCTTCATATTACCTTCCCTATTTTATATATAGTTTAATTTTGCAAATATGTCAATCCTTTTTTAATTTATTTTTTAATATTTTACATAAGTTTACAGTTTTATTTTTTAATTTATAAGCAATATAAAAACCTAAAATGGTTGGGATTAAATAGTATATATGAAAACGGCCATAATTAATTTTATATATAACAAGTAAATATATTATTCCTAAATCAAATGAAAATAAAAGGGTAATTAGAAATTGAAAAATTAAGGAGAATTTCCCAAATAATTTATAATTTAAAAGTGAAAAAATTAAGAAGATAACTCCATAAATAAAACTAATTAATAAAACAAGAATAATACTTAATGGACTCATTTAAATAGCCTTGCTATAATACTTTCCTCTTTTTTATTATTTTTTTCTAAATATACATAACTATTTACTTTACCTTTGATTTTAATTACTCCATTTGTGGTATCAAGATTTAATAATTCCATATTTTCACCTTTAATATGAATAGGTCCCATAACACTTTCAATAATAAATTCTTTGTTATCAAAATTAATAATTTTTTTTATGCCAGTTATACTTAAAATACATCTATCAATCATTTTTACTTCGTGATTAGTATTTACTATTTTATCATTCATATTATCACCAATTAATTATATGAATTAAACGAAGAAAAATGACATTATGACAAATTAAAAAGAGCCGAAGCTCTTTTTGTTTTTAATTATTCTTCACTAGATGAAGGATTATTATATTCTTCTAAAATTTTATCTTCGAACATTTTTCTTGTTTCTGCATTAATTGGATGACAGATATCTTCATAACGCTCGTCATTTACCTTTTTACTAGGCATAGCAATAAATAATTTTTCATCGCCTTCAATAATACGGATATTTCTTACAACAAAGCAATCATCAAGTGTTACTGTTGCATATCCTTTCATTCTAGATCCTTCTCTTTCAGTTTTGTGAACTTTTACTGATGTAATTTCCATTTACTCACCACTCCTTTATTATTTATTCACAATTTAATTGTACCTTATTAAATCTTAAATAGCAAGAGAAAAATATTAAAAATATATAATTTTTATGTCTTTTGTTACAATATCTCGGTATGCAAAACTTTTTTCTTCATTATTAATAAGTATTGTAAAAATATTAGGGTAGGTTTTATAAATTGTTCCCTCATAAAAACTTATTTTGTTACGAAGTCCATAAACGGTTATTTTAACTTTTTTACCAATAGATGAAGTAATTTTTTCCTTTATAATATCTAAATTCATCTTGGATACCCCACATACATTAAACCATTTGTAATAATTCCACCCATTCCATTTGCACCATATTTAGTTTTTTCTAATAATTCTGGCACATTTATTTGCGTATCAGTTTTGGTAAGTGCAATAGTCGAAGCAATTATCGCTGGATCTAAAGCGTGAATATTTACTCTTTTAGGACTCGAAGCAAAATTAGCACCTGCCTTAATTAAATCTTCATAATCACTTTGACAGGCACCAGCGATGATAACTAATCTTTCGTGACTTTTTTCATAATTTCGTGCTTGTTTAATTGCTCTTACAAAATTTTTAGAGTTCTTATAATTATTGATATCATTCTTATTTCCTTTTTTAGCATAATATGCATCATGGCCAGTTATTACTAAAATGTCCGGTTTAATTTCTTTTAAAAGAATAGGAATTTGTTTTGCAATTTCGTTTTCATTAATTTTTTTGCCTACTGCATAAATCTTATTTGCTTTATAAAATTTTAAACATTTTTCTAAATATTCATTATCTCCGTCAATATGTAATATTTTCGCAGGCAAATAAAAATAACTTGTTCTATCGTTATTAATATCTAATTCTATTAGAAAATCATCAGGTTTTTCATCAGTTTTTACTAAATCAAAAATATCACTATCAGCATATAGTCTATCATAAACACCTTTTAAATAAACTGTATCTTCGCTTATTGATATAACTTTAAAAATAATATCATTATTATGACTTTTTCTCGTTACAAAATCGCCTTTTTCTATATTCAAAATATCACCATTAAAGTTTATTCAAAATAAAAAAAATTATTAATCCAATTTTGAAATTGCATTAATAATTGCTATTTTACCATATTCATATGTAAGTGATCCTTGTTGATATACGATATATGGTGGTTTTATTGGTCCATCACAAGAAAGCTCGATTGATGAACCTTGTGTAAATGAACCACTCGCCATAATTATTTTATTAGAGTACCCAGGAATGTCTGATTTTTCAGGGAAAACATTCGAATCTATTGCACACATTGATTGAATACTTTGAACATATTTTACCATATCTTTTTCATTATGAAAGGTTATACACTGAACAATATCCACTCTGTCATCATAGTACTTTGGTTCAACATCATAACCTTTCTTTTCAAGAAGATAACTAGTAAGTATTGCAGTTTTTAAAGCAGAACCCACTACAGAGGGAGCAAAATATAAACCTTTTAAAATATCTTTATTAGCGCCTAAAGAAGGTCCAACATCTTTACCTTCGCCAGGAAGATTAAGTCTTTCACCAGCAAGAGAGCAAAGATCTTTTCTTCCAACAATATAAGCGCCATTACTCGCAATACCGCCACCTAAATTCTTAATTAATGAGCCAACTACAATATCAGCACCAACCTCTGTAGGCTCTTTTTTACTAACAAGTTCACAATAACAGTTATCAACCATAACAATACTTTTTGGTGATACTTCCTTAATTAATTTTATTACTTTTTCAAGTTTTTCAATACTTAAACTTTTTCTTTGTGAATAACCTTTTGACCTTTGAATTTCAATTACCTTATAAAACTTATTTTTTAATTTTGATTTAATAGTTTCGTAATCAAAGTCATCATTAATTAAATCAATTTGCTCATAATCTATGTTAAAGGCTTTTAAAGAACTAGGATTTTTCTTTATTCCAATTACTTCATCAAGTGTATCATAAGGTTTTCCTGTAATAGATAAAAGCGTATCATTTGGTCTAAGTAAAGCAAATAAACATACCGTCAAAGCGTGAGATCCTGATATAAACTGATTTCTAACTAAAGCATCTTCACATTTAAAAATATCTGCATATATTCTTTCGATTTTGTCTCTACCATTATCTGCATAACCATAACCAGTGGTTATATTAAAATCATTTTCCGATACTTCTTCTTTGATAAAAGCATTAAGTACTTTTTGAGAGTTAAAATAAGTAGTATCATCAACTTTATCTAAATACTCTTTTATATTTTTTTCAATATCTAACATATACTTCCTCCATCAACTCTTATAACTGCGTTATTTATATAGCTTTCATTTGCTACAAAAAAAACAACATTTGCTATTTCTTCAGGTTTAGCAAATCTTTTAAGTAAAATACCTTTTTTAATATCTTTTATTTGTTTTATAGATAATTCTTTATTTTGATCTGTTTCAACCCATCCTGGACATATAGCATTCACTCTAATCTTCGGAGCAAATATTTTAGCAAAATTATGTGTAAGGGAAATTACACCTGCTTTCGATGCATCATAATCAATACTTTCTGGGTAATATGTATCAATTCCATTAGTCGAAGAAATGTTAACTATACTCCCACTTTTCATTAATTTTGATATATATTTTGTAACTAGAAATGTACCATTTAAATTAACATCAATAACTTTTTTAAAATCATCATAAGTTTTAAAATCTAAAATCATATCATTACAAATTCCTGCATTATTAACTAAAACATCTATTTTTTCAAACTTTTCTATTGTTTCCTTTACCATATTTTTTACATCTTCAAAATTGTCCGCCAATTCTATGTACTTAAATACTTCTTTCATCATTTGTTCTGGAGGAATATGTTGTCTTTCTTCGTAGTCATAGTCTAAATATTCCTTCATTGATGATGGCATATTATTTCGGTTGAAGTCTTGTGCATAAAAGTTTTCTGGGGTTCTACCAGTAAACATTATATTAAAATCTTTATAAGCATGAATATTTTTATATGTGATTTGAGAATTTGTTGTGTGATTTTTATCTTGTCGTATTTTGTTGTTGTTTTGTGTGTTATTAAAGCTAATAATCTTGGGTGTAATTGTTAAGTTCATGAATATATCCTTTACTCTTTTGTTATAGTAGTAAGGATTGAACAAAATTTTTTTTGCTAACTAAATGATTTAATATGAAAAATATTTATCAAAATCGACGTCATCAAAACTGCATAGGAGCTTGTATACCTCGTCATCTTCATCCATTCTTTGAAAGTTATAATCATCAAATTTCCAATATTTTGGACTTATTCCTTGGACTCGAACAATACCGGCTTCTTTCAGAATA
>OJAW01001635.1_pt1 | contig 12541 bp, 10 predicted proteins | sample 1589151 | NCBI WGS metagenome assembly OJAW01 (sample SAMN03283290) | human gut metagenome | biome: human-associated habitat; material: feces | host: Homo sapiens | place: Peru | collected 2012 | reverse complement strand
CCCTAATTAGCTATTGTTTGTTATAGATGTTTATCTATACTTACTTAACCTCCTCTAAAATATTTATGAGAATGTATTCGATGCAAATTCATGTCTTATATTTATTAGAAATAATTTTTTTCGCTATTTTCCAAATAAAGATTTAACCTTGTAAAGGTAGCATAATTATCTTTAGTGGCTTGCGACTGTTGAGCATATTTTGTTTGTACAAATATTCGTTTGGACTTATAGTTTTGGGGGTTGTGAAAAGCTGCGCAGTGGGGATACGAATGAAAAATGCACAAAAATAGGATACACATATTCCTTTGCGTTCTGCCGCGCACCCAATATCTTTGCAGCGTAATTAAAAATCAAAAGAAAATGACTGACAATAAAACTATTGGAGAGCTTATAGAGCTTGAGGTTCGCAGGCAGGGAATTTCCATTACCGGTTTTGCGGAGATGATATGTTGCCAAAGAAATAATGTGTATGACATTTTTAAGCGCGACAACATAGATATTAAGTTGCTGAAGAATATTTCAACGCTTTTGAAACGCAATTTTTTCAGGGAACTTGCCGAAGCCCCGGAGCTGATAACCGACAAAGAGGAAACTGTCGAGGAGGAAAAGAACCGAAAAGCCGTGTCGCAATTTTTCGAAGTGGTTCCGGATGTTTTACATAAGTTGGGGAAATCTCCCGCCATAGTCTTTTGCAAAATGAGTGAGGACGAGCAGGCAAACCGCAAGCTTCCCGATTTTGGTTTGCCCGATTACTTCATCACTTTCACCATTGGCGAAACTCTCAAAGAGCGCGTTGGTGAAAATCCGGTTCTTCCCATAACTCCGGTAAGCAACAATTCCGACAATAAAGTTGAAGTGTGCCAAAACGTGGTGTATGATTCTGTGTGTGTGAACATAACATTGGACTTTAAGACTGAGGAAGAATGGAGCGACATCCTGAATTTTGCTTTTGAAGTATATGATAAGGTGCAGAGGAGCGAGGATTGATTATATCTAAATATATTTGAAATGAAAAGACTTTTTATTGCGTGCGCGATGACAATGATGATTTTCGCGGCATCTGCGCAAAACGTTACGAATTATCCTGCAACTGACGAAAAAACATCCGAGGTTGCGAGGTACAAGCTGTATGCTACAAACAACATGTGGACTTTCCTGAAACTCGATACGAGGAACGGCAGAATATGGCAGGTGCAGTGGTCGTTCGAAAGCGATAAGCGTTATGAAAGCGTGCTGTCTTCCACAAATCTTTCGCGTGGGGAAAATGAGGTGAACGGTCGTTTCGTTTTGCATCCCACCACCAATAATTTCAATTTCATAATGCTTGACCGGGTGAAAGGGGATACTTATCAGGTGCAATGGTCGCAGGAGCCGGAAAAGAGAATTATCGTGCCGATAGAATGATTATGGTCGGGACAATTTAGCAAAAGCAGTGTCGTAGGAACATTTAATGCGAAAACAAGGTGCAGCCCCGTGTGTTTACACCTTGTTTTTGTTTGTACGGATATGCGTTTGGATTTATAGTTTTTCGGGTTGTGGGAAGCGGCGTGCGGGATGTCCGAAAAAACATAAGGCATCTTGTAAAAAATACAAGCCATGTATTTTAAAATACAAGGCACTTATTTTAAAATATGTGCCTTATATTTTTGGCGATTCCAAGTCTTTGATAAACAACAACTTACAAAGTTGTGAGAATAATGGGTAATTGCCTGGTTTTTAGCTTTTTGCAAAAAACGCCGGGATTTGGAATTTTTGCGGTATGCGGTGTGGTTTTTGCAAGATGCAGTATGACTGCGTTGCATTCGCAAATTGCTGCGTACTTACAGGGGGTCGGCATCGAAATATATGTTCACGCGATATTCGTGACGGACTTCTTTGGCACACCTGCGCAGAAATTCTCTCACTTTCACCGGAGATGCCGTGGGAGGTACTTTGAGCATCACCTGACGTATGTATTCCAGTTTTACGCGAGCCACGGGTGGGCTTGCAGGTCCGAGCATGTTGTCGCCGAATACGGGTTGCAACTTGCAGCACAGGCTGCGGGCGGCATCGTCGGCGCGGTTGGCAAAGCGGTTTCTTATGAATGCATATATCAGGCGGCAGTATGGGGGAAACATGAACAGTTGGCGTTCCTGCATCTGGGCTTTGTACATGGCGGAGTAGTCGTTGCGAACCACCTGGTCTATCAGTTCCGATTCGGGTTGCGAGGTTTGTAAAATCACAATGCCTTGTGTGCTGCGCCGTCCTGCTCTTCCCGCCACTTGCGACATCATTTGATAGGCTCTTTCGTAACTCCGGAAATCGGGAATGTTCATTGCTGTGTCGGCATTCAGTATACCCACCACTTTCACACGGTCGAAGTCCAGTCCTTTCGAGACCATTTGTGTGCCTATCAGTATGTCGGTATTGCCGTTTCGGAAATCCGACAGAATGGAATCGTATGCCGTGCGTCCGCGAGTGGTGTCGAGGTCAAGGCGGGCGGTTTTTGCATCGGGAAACACGGTTTTCGCATCGGCTTCAACCTGTTCCGTGCCTATTCCGTGGTTTCCTATGTGTGTGCTTCCGCATTTGGGGCATCGGGAGGGCACTGTGTATGTTGCGCCGCAGTAATGGCAGGAAAGACGTTGGGATGTTTGATGATAGGTGAGGCTTACGTCGCATTTTTCGCACTTGGGAATCCATCCGCAGTCGCGACATTCGAGATAAGAAGCGTATCCTCTGCGGTTTTGAAACAGAATGATTTGCTGGTGTGCCTCGAGTGCTTTTTGCATTTCGCTTATAAGTTCGGGCGATAACGATGTGCGCATCATCTTTTTGCGTCGCAGTTCCTTTATGTCCTCAACTCTTATCTCGGGCAACAGGACTTCGCCGAATCTTTCGGTGAGCGAAACGCAAGCATACTTGCCTGCGTGGGCGTTTGTATAGGTTTCGAGACTCGGGGTGGCCGTTCCCAAGAGTGTTTTTGCTCCCTGCATGCGGGCAAGAACTATTGCGGCATCGCGGGCATTGTATCTGGGTGCCGGGTCTTCCTGTTTGTACGACGGTTCGTGCTCTTCGTCCACAATCACAAGCCCCAGGTTTCGGTGGGGAAGGAACAGGGAACTTCTCACTCCCACTATCAGACGGTAGGGATTGGGCGACATTTGTTTTTTCCATATTTCCACTCTCTCGTTGTCGGGAAATTTGGAGTGATAAACGCCCATGTCGTCGCCGAAGAACAGACGCAGGCGGTTGGTTATTTGTGTTGTGAGAGCTATTTCGGGCAATAAATACAATACGCTGCGTCCTGCTGCGAGGGCGCGGGCAATGAGGTGTATGTATATCTCGGTTTTTCCGCTCGATGTTACTCCGTGGAGCAGACAGATGTCTTTGGTGGAGAACGATGCGGCAATGGCGTTGTATGCCGACTGTTGTGCTTTCGAAAGAGACTGTGGCGGCATGCACGCCGAGCGGGTGCTTTTTAGTCGCGTTATGTCCACTTTCATGACTTGAAGCACACCGTTTTTGCGGAGAGTGTCGAGCGGACTCGTACTGCTGTTTGCCGCTTTCAGAAGTGCCTGCTTGGACACGGGACGCAGTATGTTGCGGTTGCGTAGTTTTATTGCCGCCGTGGCAGAACTCATCCTCAGGTATTCCTCAAGCACTTTCAACTGCTCTTTTCTGTTCTGCAACGAAAGTTTCAGGTTCTCCAATTTCTTTTCGCTGAAATATTCCTTGGCAAGTTCCACTCTCGTTTCCTGTCTTGCCTTGTATTTCGAAGCAACCACCTCGTTCACTCTCACAACTCCTTTGTCGTAGAGCGAGCGTACCGTTGACATGATGTTTTTGCAGCCTGTTTTCGATTCGAGAACGCTTACGCTCATCTTGCCGTCGGTTGCGAGCATGTCCTTAACCCTTTGCTCGCGTTCGCTGAGCGTTGCGTTTCCGTCGTCATCGGGATTGATTGTGATAATGCTCTCGCTTGCGAGTTTCATTCCCGCAGGCATTGCCGCCGTCATCACTTCGCCGGGCGAACATATATAGTAATCGGCAATCCATTTCCAGAAAGAAATCTGTTCGGGGGTAACAACGGGTTGCGAATCCAGCACTTCGGCTATGGGTTTTATCTCGAATTCTCCGCCCGGAGCGTTGTCGTGGACTTTAACTACTATTGCCGAGTATTTCTTTCGCTTTCCGAATTCCACGACAACACGTTTGCCAACCACAACATCCCGCTCCATTTCGGGCGGGATGCTATATGTGAAGCTCCCGTCCAATGGTACGGGAACCAAAACGTCGGCAAATTTCATTCAGGTATGAAATAAACTGTTTTCTGTGGGTGCGGCGGTTATTTTTGGTCGTAAGCGTGCTTGGGATAATCCACTGTGTAGTGGAGTCCGCGGCTTTCTTTGCGCTCTATGGCCATGCGAGTAATGAGATACCCAACATTTATCATGTTGCGAAGCTCGCAAATGTCGCGCGTTGCCTTTACGCGTTTGAAAAGTTCCTCTGTCTCTTCATACAAAAGGTCAAGGCGCGTCCATGCACGGCGAAGTCGCAGATTGGAACGCACAATGCCTACGTAATTAGACATGGTTTGTCCCACTTCTTTCACATCCTGTGCAATCAATACCTTTTCTTCGTTGGTCATTGTGCCGGTGTCGTTCCATTCGGGCACCTTTTCGTTAAAATCATACTCGTCAACGTGAGCCAGACTGTGGTCGGCGGCAGCCTTGGCATAGACAACGGCTTCGATAAGCGAGTTGCTTGCAAGACGATTGCCTCCGTGAAGCCCCGTGCAAGAGCATTCGCCCACGGCATACAGGCGATGAATGGAGGAACAAGCATTCTCGTCCACCTTTATTCCTCCGCAGAGGTAATGGGCACAGGGAGCCACGGGAATGTAATCCTTTGTAATGTCAATGCCTATGGAAAGACATTTCTTATATATGTTGGGAAAATGTTTTTTAGTCTCTTCGGGGTCTTTGTAAGTAACATCCAGACAAACATGATCGAGACCGTGTATTTTCATTTCATGGTCTATTGCGCGGGCTACGATATCTCTCGGAGCAAGTGAGAGGCGTTTGTCGTATTTCTGCATGAATTCTTCGCCGTTGGGTAGTTTCAGTATTCCTCCATAGCCGCGCATTGCTTCGGTAATGAGATATGCGGGGTGGGTTTCGCCCGGGTGGAAGAGTGCCGTGGGATGAAATTGTATGAATTCCATGTCTTTCACGGTGGCTTTTGCCCTGTAAGCCATGGCAATACCGTCTCCGGTGGCAATATTCGGGTTTGTTGTTGTGGCATATACCGCTCCCACGCCGCCGGTGGCGAGAATTGTTACCTTTGAAAGGAAAGTGTCTATTTTCTTTGTGTCGGGGTCAAGGACGTATGCGCCGTAGCATTCTATGTCCGGGGTTCGGCGCGTAACTTCTATGCCCAAATGGTGCTGGGTTATGATTTCCACGGCGAAATGATTCTCGAGCACACAAATGTTAGGCTCGCTTTTTACGGCTTCTATGAGTCCGCGCTGTATTTCAAAGCCCGTGTCGTCGGCGTGGTGCAGAATGCGAAATTCGGAATGTCCTCCCTCGCGGTGCAGATCGTATGTGCCGTCGCTCTTTTTGTCGAAGTGAACTCCGTTTTCCACGAGAAATTTAATGCCGTCGGGCGCGCCTTTCACCACTTGCTCCACAGCTTTGGGGTCGCTTATAAAGTCGCCCGCTATCATTGTGTCTTTTATGTGTTTCTCGAAGTTATCAATTTTCAAGTTGGTAACCGAAGCCACGCCGCCCTGAGCTTTGGCGGTGTTAGCCTCTTCGAGTGTGGTTTTGCATACGAGTGCCACTTTTCCTTTGCCGCTGCGTGCCACACGAAGGGCATAACTCATGCCTGCCACGCCGGAACCTATTATCAGGAAATCGAATTTACGAATCATTGCCTTTCTTATGTTAGAATGTTTTTACAAAGCTACTGAAAAAAGTGGTTATATCCGACAATTATTTCCCAAAAAGCGCAAAACCGGTGAGGTTTGTCGTTCGGTAGTGTACGGTTTTACACCGGGGTTACCAAGGAGAACAATGGCGGAGTGCGTGTGAAGAAGCCTGTGATGCCGGATTCCGGCACGTAGGAAAGTTTTTCTAAGGCTTTGTTCCCTGGAACATACGCTTTATATATGAATGGTTCGACACTGATGCGTACTCCCGGTGTTCGCGAGCTAATAAATATGCATTTTCGGTGGAAAAATTCAGAAAAAAGAGGGCAAAAAATCGGGCTTTGTAAGTTGCTGTTTTTCATACATTTGAAAACGCGAAAAATACAAGGCATATATTTTGAAATACAAGGCACTTGTTTTAAAATATGTGCCTTATGTTTTGAAACATGTGCCTTATGTTTTTAGCGGAAAATATTCCCATGCATAAAATAACGCATATCGCGGCTTTTCGTGGCGGTGGAAAATTTGTAATTTTGCTATCCGATGAAACTAAGTTACTTTGCTTTTTGTGTATTGTTGATAGCGTTTCCGCTGTGTGGCGGGGCGCAGACTGTGATTCCTGTTTCCGACGGCGACACAACCATTGCGGCGCGTAACGACACGGTTGCGATTGCGGAGGACAGCATTGCGGCTGCGGGCGATTCGCTTCTGCCGTGGGCGGAAAGGGTGAGGCAGCGCATAGACCGCCTTGTGGCTGTGCCCATGTTTGAAACTTCGCTCACGGGAATAGGTGTGTATGACATTACAGCTGATTCGCTGGTTTATTCGAGGAACATTCGCCAAACCATGCGCCCTGCAAGCACGGAGAAAGTGCTTACGGCCATTACGGCGTTGCAGCAGCTGGGCGGGTCTTACCGTTTTGAAACGTCGCTTTACACGGAAGGGGCGGTGGAAGACTCGGTGCTTAAAGGCAATGTGTATATAAAGGGGGGAATGGACCCTATGTTCGGGCACGACGATATGCGTGCGTTTGCGGCGGCATTGCGGGAAACGGGCATTGACAGCATTGCGGGAGAGATAAGAACCGACATTTCCGTAAAAGACACCCTGAAGTGGGGCGAGGGATGGTGTTGGGACGATGACATGCCGCCATTGCGCGCCCTGCTTTACAATGGAAGAGACAGGTTTATGCCCGAGTTTTTCAATGCGCTTGACGAGCAGGGCATAAAGTATCAAAGGACATACGCTGTGAGGAAAGTGGAAACTGCAAAGTGCCTCGTAACGCGCTATCATACCATTGACCAGATTCTCATGCCCATGCTCAAGGAGAGCGACAATACTTATGCGGAATCGCTTTTCTATCAGCTCGGGGCGCAGGACAAACGCGACTATGCCGGAGCCAAACACTCGGTGGCAAAGGTAAAGGCTATGATTTCGAAAATGGGACTCGATGCCTCGCGATATGTGGTGGCGGACGGAAGCGGTGTGTCATTATATAATTATGCATCGCCCGAATTGCTGATGAAAGCCCTTGTCTTTGCCCGTTCGCGCTCTAACATTTACGATCATCTCTATCCCGCACTTCCCGTGGCAGGAGTGGACGGTACACTCGAGCGACGTATGCGCGGCACGGCGGCACAGTATAACGTGCATGCCAAGACCGGCACGCTTGAAGGAGTGATAACGCTTGCGGGATATGCCACATCGCCCGAAGGACACGAGCTTGCTTTCGCAATATTCAACCAGGGAGTGCTGCACGAACGCAATGCGCGGAATTTTCAAGACCGTGTGTGCCGCGCCATGACCGAGAAGTGATGTGAAAAGCCTTTGTCGGGTTTGCATCCCGCGCAATGTTTCCGTCTGAAAAGGTTCGGGCGGCTTTTGATGTTTCGTGCGCCGCGTTTTTTCACAGTTTGTCTTTTGTGGAAATTTAGGAATTGTATAACTTTGCACGTGCATTGAAATGCTTTTTAACAACGAAACATTAACATCAATAATTAAATCCAACAATCTATGTGGTTATATGATTCATCTGTTGGAAAGAAAGTGGTTATGTCGATAAGCGGCATAGCCTTGATTCTTTTCCTCACGTTTCACGCCGCTATGAACATTGTGGTTCTCTTTTCTGGAGAAGCCTACAACAGCGTGTGTGAATTTCTCGGCAGCAATTGGTATGCCGTGGCAGGAACTTTGGTTCTCGCTTTCCTGGTAGCTTTGCACTTTGTGTATGCGTTCATCCTTACACTTCAGAACCGCAAAGCCCGTGGTACTAATCGCTACGCCGTAACGGCACGCCCCGACAAAGTGGAATGGGCTTCGCAGAACATGTTTGTGCTCGGCATTATAGTAGTGCTGGGTCTGCTGCTCCACCTCTACAACTTCTGGGCAAACATGATGCTTGCCGAACTCACCGGTAACGCAGGTGCTTGCGGCATAGAACCAACCGATGGCGCGGCATTCATAGCTCAGACTTTCGGCAATCCTGTTTACGCGCTGATTTACATTGTTTGGCTCGTGGCTCTCTGGTTCCACCTCACCCACGGCTTCTGGAGCGCATTCCAAACACTCGGTATCAACGGCAAAACATGGTTCTGCCGCTGGAAAGTGATAGGCTCTGTTTATGTAACAGTGGTTGTGCTTGCATTCGTGGCTGTGGTATTGAGATTCGCTCTCTGTGGCGGAGCTTGCTAATCCCTTATCCAAGTTTATAGAAAACAAATAGGGGACGGCATGAAAGGCAGTTCCCGATTAAAATAAGAAACAAAGATATGTCAACTATAGATTCAAAAATTCCTGAGGGTCCTATATCACAAAAATGGACCAACTATAAAGCTCACCAGCGTTTGGTGAACCCCGCCAACAAGCGTAAACTTGATGTCATTGTTGTGGGTACGGGTCTTGCAGGTGCTTCTGCCGCTGCATCGCTTGGCGAAATGGGTTTCCACGTTTTGAATTTCTGCATTCAGGATTCCCCGCGTCGTGCACACTCTATTGCTGCGCAGGGTGGTATAAACGCCGCAAAGAATTATCAGAACGATGGCGACTCTGTATATCGTCTATTTTATGATACTGTAAAGGGTGGCGACTATCGTGCTCGTGAGGCAAATGTATACCGTCTTGCCGAAGTAAGTGCCAATATTATTGACCAGTGTGTGGCACAAGGCGTTCCTTTTGCCCGTGAATATGGCGGACTTCTCGCTAACCGTTCTTTTGGCGGTGTACAGGTGAGCCGTACTTTCTATGCAAAGGGACAAACCGGACAGCAACTTCTTCTCGGTGCCTATTCTGCTTTGATGCGTCAGGTACATGCAGGAACTGTAGAGCTTTACACCCGTTACGAAATGCAGGACGTTGTAATGATTGACGGACGTGCACGCGGTATAATAGCAAAGAATCTTGTAACAGGCAAACTTGAGCGTTTCGCCGCTCATGCTGTTGTGCTCGCAACCGGAGGTTATGGCAATACATACTTCCTTTCAACAAATGCAATGGGTTGCAACTGCTCTGCAGCTATGGCAGCATATCGCCATGGAGCATATTTCGCAAATCCTTGCTACGTTCAGATACACCCCACTTGTATTCCTGTTCACGGCGACAAGCAATCCAAGCTTACCCTTATGTCCGAATCGTTGCGTAATGACGGACGTATTTGGGTTCCTAAGAAAATAGAGGATGCCAAGAAACTTCAGAAGGGCGAGATTAAACCTACCGACATCCCTGAAGAGGATCGCGATTACTATTTGGAGCGTCGTTATCCCGCATTCGGTAACCTTGTTCCCCGCGACGTGGCTTCGCGTGCTGCTAAAGAGCGTTGTGATGCAGGTTTCGGTGTAAACAATACCGGTCTTGCCGTTTATCTTGACTTCTCCGAAGCAATCAGCCGTCTCGGTCTCGACGTTGTTCTTCAGCGTTACGGAAACCTATTTGACATGTACGAAGAAATCACGGACGTTAACCCTGGAGAATTTGTAAAGGAAATAAACGGTGTGAAATATTACAACCCGATGATGATTTATCCCGCCATCCACTACACAATGGGCGGTCTTTGGGTTGACTACGAGTTGCAGACAAATCTTCCCGGTCTGTTTGCAATCGGAGAATGTAACTTCTCGGAACACGGAGCTAACCGTCTTGGAGCTTCTGCTCTTATGCAAGGTCTCGCCGATGGCTATTTCGTTCTTCCTTATACAATTCAAAACTATCTCAGCGACCAGATTACCGTTCCTCACTTCGACACAAAAAGTCCGGAGTTCGATGCTGCGGAGAAAGCAGTGCAGGCTAAGATAGATCATCTCATGAATATAAAGGGCAAGAAGTCTGTTGATGCCATACACAAGGAACTCGGCAAAGTAATGTGGGAATATGTCGGTATGGCTCGCACTAAGGAAGGTCTTGAAACAGGTTTGAAGAAAATTGCAGAGATTCGCAAGGAGTTTGAGACCAACCTATTCGTTCCCGGCAGCAAAGAAGGTTTGAACGTAGAGCTTGACAAAGCAATTCGTCTCAACGACTTTATTACCATGGGATCGCTTATCGCTTACGATGCTCTTCATCGTAATGAAAGCTGCGGAGGTCATTTCCGCGAGGAGTATCAGACCGAAGAAGGTGAGGCAAAGCGCGACGACCAGAACTTCTTCTATGTGGGCTGCTGGCAGTATCAGGGCGACGATTCCAAAGCTCCCGAGCTTACAAAGGAACCGCTCAAATACGAGGCTATTGAAGTCAAGACACGTAACTATAAGAGCTAACAAAAAGTCCGGACTTCTTACTAACAATTAAAAACAAAACTAAAATGGCTAATACAATAAGTTTCAAAATAAGATATTGGAAGCAGGACGGCCCCAAAGATCCGGGACACTTTGATGAACGTGAAATGCGCGACATCCCTACTGACACTTCGTTTCTTGAGATGCTTGATATTCTCAACGAGCAACTTGTTGAGGAAGGCAGCGAACCTTTCGTGTTCGATCATGACTGCCGCGAAGGAATTTGCGGTATGTGCTCGCTCTATATAAATGGCACACCTCACGGAAAGACTGAAACAGGTGCCACAACCTGTCAGCTTTATATGCGTCGCTTCCATGACGGCGAGGTAATAACTGTTGAACCATGGCGTTCTGCTGCATTTCCTGTTATAAAGGACTGCATGGTTGATCGTTCCGCATTTGACAAGATTCAGGCTGCAGGCGGTTATATCAGTGTGCGTACAGGTGCTCCCCGCGACGCAAATGCTATCCTTATTCCCAAGGAAGATGCTGACGAGGCTATGGATTGCGCTACATGTATCGGTTGCGGTGCTTGCGTAGCCGCATGTAAGAATGGTTCTGCCATGCTTTTCGTTTCTTCCAAGGTAAGCCAGTTTGCTCTTCTCCCTCAGGGACGTGTTGAAGCTAAGAAGCGCGTGAAAGCTATGATTGCAAAAATGGACGAACTCGGATTTGGTAATTGCACCAATACTCGTGCTTGCGAGGCTGTGTGTCCCAAGAACGAGAGCGTGGCAAACATTGCACGTTTGAATCGCGAATTCATAAAAGCCAAACTTGCCGACTAAGCGCGTAGTCTGACTTTTAATAAAAGGTAATATAAGGTGTCGCATCACTATGTGGTGCGACACTTTTTTGTTGTGTCGTGCCTGTTTTTGGTTACATTTTACGTTTATTGTAACTGATAACGGATGCAAACAGGAGCTTTTTCGGAATAATCAAGTTTCTTTTGCAAATGATTACGATAGGTTACAAAACATACTAAATAGAAATAGAAACAATTCAGTTATAAGTTTTATGAATATACCCAAGAAATTTTTATTGGCGAGTATGCTATTGGTTTGCTCCGCATGGACAAAGGCGGAAACTGTTCCGGGCATAACCCTTATCTCGTCTACTGGCGAGAAATTTAGTTTCGCTTTAACGGAACGTCCGTGCATTGTTCAGAAATTAGAACAATATACAAAGTATTATTTGGTAGTTTACTCTAACGGGAAGCGGCGTTTGAAATATAGAATGATGTGGGATACCGTAGAGATGGTGCTTGAAGATGTGGATATAGTTACAAAAATAAAATCTCCCGAGGTTTCCGGCAGCAAGGATAATATTTAAAAGTAGGCGTAGCTTCTTGTCAAAGCGATACAACATCATAACCTTACCGAAAGAAACTCCTCGCTTGAATAGATGTTTCTCCTTGGAAATGGAAAGCAATGGGTACATATAGGCAGACAAACGATAGTAACCGATGTGGGAAAGATAATGCTGAGTCTTTTCTTCATCGGTTATCTCCATACCTCTTGATTTGAGTAGTTGTACTAACTCTTGGGGTGTGGAGTATGTTTTATGAACGGAATTTTTGTTGCCATATACCCATATAAACAAAAACGACCCGCACATTTGAGCATTGTTAAGAGGCTTGGCGAGGACTGACGCTGCAAAAATACGAATAATCATTGATAATACAAACTTTTTAGCAGGAAAAATCACGCAAAAGTGGAATTCTTTGACATGTTTATATTTAATAGTGTTAAATCGCGGCTTGAAATCATACTTTACTGGCAAAACAAAGTGGTTTCCAAGATAAAAGTGTTACCTTTGTAACGTCTATACCCATACCGAAAGCCCCGATGGGCAGAGGTTGGGC
>OJAW01001633.1_pt1 | contig 12547 bp, 12 predicted proteins | sample 1589151 | NCBI WGS metagenome assembly OJAW01 (sample SAMN03283290) | human gut metagenome | biome: human-associated habitat; material: feces | host: Homo sapiens | place: Peru | collected 2012 | reverse complement strand
CTGCTTGAAACGCTTGTTACAAACGCTCATTCGAGAAACGAAGTTTCGTTCCAAAAGAATGTGCTTATGAACTGCATTAAAACCGGCAAGGTTTATGCTTTTGACGCAACAGATTCGTTTATCGGCACAATTGACGGTGTTCAAAGCTATTTCGACATATCAATGAGTCTGCTTGACAAGGCAAACAAAAACAAGCTCTTTAACCCCGAGCGCCCGATTTATACAAAGGAGCGCGACGATATGCCGACTCTTTACGGCAAGGATGCAAAGGTGAACAATTCGCTTGTTGCCGACGGCTGTGAAATCAAGGGCACTGTTGAAAACTGCATACTTTTCAAAGGTGTTAAAATTGAAGAGGGCGCAGTAGTTAAAAACTCTATTCTTATGCAGGATACCGTTATCGGCAGAAATTCAAACATAAACTATATAATTGCCGACAAAACTTAAAATTCCTACATTAAAATTCCTGCATAAAATTATTACTGGATTGTAGAAAACTAATGTGCTAATATGTAGATATTAATAAAAAGCCGTGCGATGGGGTTACATATTGAAAGGCTGATATATGTATTGAAACAATTAATATTTTACAAGGAGACAGGGTTATGGGTGTAGAGAGAAGAAGGTCAAAAAGAATTGACATTGATGTTACTGTAGCATTAAGACAGCTTGGGGATAATTATATTTCGGGGTTTTCGTCAGAAACTGTTACGGTAAATGTAATAGACATATCGAAAGATGGCGTTGCATTTAAGTCTGATTATGATTTTAAGCTCAATTCATATTACAACACAGTAATTACTCTTGAGAATAAAGAATCTTTTGAGGTTGTTATAGAGGTTGTGAGAAAAGAGAATAGAGGTGAGAAAGAGACTACTTACGGATGTCGTTTTGTGGGTATTAATGCAGATGACCAGTTTAAGATAGAAGTATACCAGATAGTTAATGAACATCAGAAGGAAGAGGACAAATTATGATTAAACATGTTATATTGTGGAAATTAAAGGATGAACTTCAGGGAGAGGAAAAAGAACAGGTAAAGGCAGGAATAAAGCAGGGACTTGAAGGACTTGCAGGACAGATACCTGGACTTATTGATATTAAAGTTCGTACAGAGTATCTTTCAAGCTCTAATATGGATGTTATGCTTGATACAACATTTGAAGATGAGGCAAGCCTTAAGGCATATGCAACAAACCCTAAGCATGTGGCAGTTGCAGACGGAAAAGTAAGACCATATACAGCTGTAAGAGCTTGTATGGACTATGAAGTATAGTTAATATAAGAATTATTTATATCAAATCAACTATTGAAAAACGGGATATACAAACCGGCTTAGAATTAATGTCGGCTTGTATATCCCGCTTTTCTTTTGAGGGGGATACATCTGACAGTTGGGTTGGGGGGAGAATTGCCAGATGTAAATACTTATGAAAAAGTTTGGTTTTTGTCTTTCGACATTATTTATAATAAATGGAAAATGTGAAAATGAATTGTAGCTATTGTGATGATTTTGTGAACTGGGCAATGTCCTATATTGAACTATGCTGAACAATTGCTCTCTGTATAATCTGTTTGACTCCAATGTCCGGAATATGAAAATCTAGGTATGCCTGATTATATATTTTTCAATATTGCGTGTACGTCTTGAATGTGTCCTCCATGACACATCAAGACTTGTGCTACCATCCATGGCAGCACAACACTAATTGTGAACAGGCATACACAGATTTTCTATATTCCTCCCATAGTCGCAAAGCAGATTATACAGAGAGCAATTATACAACATAGTTCAATATAGGGTTGATATGGTGATATGTAGATAGTATATTTATGTGGTGGAAAGACAAATTTGCCATTAATATAGATTGTGCAGAAATGAGGCGTATTATGAGAGAATTAAGTGAAAGATCGGCTGGTTTTACAGATTCAGTTATAAGAAGAATGACAAGGGTGGCTAATAAATATGGAGCCGTGAATTTGTCACAGGGATTTCCTGATTTTGATCCGCCACAGGAGATTACTGACAGACTTAGTGAGGTCGCAAAAACCGGGCCACATCAGTATGCACTTACATGGGGAGCTAAGAATTTCAGGGATGCTCTGGCAAAAAAATATGAGCATTTTTCGGGAGTATCAGTGGATCCTGAGTCTGAAATAGTTGTAACATGCGGTAGTACAGAAGCAATGATGGCAACAATGTTAAGCATAACTAATCCCGGTGATAAGGTGGTAATATTTTCACCATTTTATGAGAATTACGGAGCAGACACAATACTTTCGGGAGCAGAACCTATATATGTACCATTGGTTCCACCAGAATTTAACTTTGACAGAGAAAAGCTTGAGGATGCATTTAAACAGGGCGCAAAGGCATTAATTTTGTGTAATCCATCAAATCCATGTGGAAAAGTATTTTCAATGGATGAGATGCAGTATATAGCAGAGCTTGCATGCAAATATGATGCATATGTGGTTACTGATGAAGTGTATGAGCATATTGTTTATGCCCCTAATAAGCATATTTATATGCAGGCACTTGAGGGAATGAGAGACAGAACCATAGTATGCAATTCGCTGTCAAAGACATATTCAATAACAGGATGGAGACTTGGCTATGTTATAGCCAATCCAAAGATAACAGACAGAGTTAAAAAAGTGCATGATTTCCTTACTGTCGGAGCAGCAGCTCCTCTTATGGAGGCGGCGGTCACAGGACTTGAATTTTCGGATGATTATTATGAAGAGCTGGCAAAACATTATGCCCATATGAAGGAAGTATTTGTTGGCGGCTTGAAAAAACTTGGATTAAAATATACAGACCCACAGGGAGCATATTATGTGCTTGTCGATGTCAGCGAATTTGGGGTTAAGGATGATGTCAAATTCTGTGAGTGGATGGCACAATATGTAGGAGTAGCAGCGGTTCCCGGTTCAAGTTTCTTCAGGGAAGATGTACATAACCTTATAAGATTCCATTTTGCAAAACAGGATGACACTCTTAATGAGGCAATAAAAAGACTTGGAAAGCTAAAAGAACTGGCAGAAAATGCCAAGGACGTTGATTGGAGATAATCCAGTAATAAAAAACACAGAGGATACAAAATGGAAATTTACTTAAAACCAATAATTTCAGCATGCTATGTATTTCCAATACTGGCTGTGTTGTTTACTTTACCTTATATTTTGTACGAATACCATAAATATGGTTCATTATTAGTGCTAAGAACCGGAATAGTATATACATTTATTTTTTATATGCTGACATCATATTTTATGACAGTACTTCCGTTGCCACCTATCGACTCGGTTACGCCTGATTCAGCCTGCGTTCTGCTTGTACCATTTGATGCTGTAAGAAGAATGGCCGCAAGTGCTGATGTAATATGGACAAACCCTGCTACATATATAAATCTGTTTAAATGTAGTGATTTCTGGCAGATAGCGTTTAATATACTATTATTGCTTCCGTTTGGTGTGTATCTAAGATACTATTTTAAAAGACCATGGTGGCAGGTGCTTATTTTATCATTTGGATACAGTCTTTTCTTCGAGCTTACACAGCTTTCGGGATTGTATGGAATATATAAATATCCGTACAGATTTTTTGAAGTTGATGACCTTATATGTAATACTCTTGGAGGAATGGTGGGGTATGCAATCACCCCATTATTGGTATTTATGCTTCCAAAAAGGGAAAGGCTTGATGAAATTGCATATAACAGAGGTCAGATAGTATCGGAATTCAGAAGAATAATAGCATGGACATTAGACATGGTATTAATAATGATACCTGTTGTGATTTATTTTGTGATATATAAAGAAAAGCTGCAAAATGCAATATACGATGTCAGATATCTTATAGTTATAGACATATATATAACCTGTGTATATACATTGGTTACTGCTATCTCTAAGGGTAAAACTTTTGGAAAATCGTTAGTGAATATAAAACTTTTAAGAACAGATGATAAAAGAAACATTTCACCGGTAAGATTATTTATCAGATATGCGATACTTTATATAATAAGTCTTCCTGCACCTGTATATGCATATAATTGTTATCATCTTGCAATTAAAACTGATGGCATATTGTCATTTGCATGCATTGCAGGATGTATAGTAAGCCTCCTGATAGTGGCATATTTTGCGATAGATTTTCTGCTATGCCTATTCAGCAGCACGCGTAATATGCTGTATGACAGATTGACAGGAATCACGCACATAAGCATAATAACCAGCAAAATGTCCCGCTGACAAACTATTTCACTTGTATATAGATACAGTCAGACTTGCATATTAATCACGAAAGCTTGACAGCACCTGAGAGGAGCCGGAAAATAAATAAAAACTAAGAAAGTGCATGTGCGCGAATGCGCAGTTAAGCTTTCGTGTTTTTATTTATTTTCCGGCTCCTCTCAGATGCTCACGCACTTTCTTAGATTAATATGCAAGTCTGACTGTATTTAAGAAATGTGACATGTTTGTCAGCGGGCCATTTTACTGGTTCATCATTGCGTTGTATTCGTCGACTGTCAATCTGCCATCGCAGAGAGAACCATAATAGCTGCATTCATAGTGGTCTATAACCTGAGTGTATTTCCAGCTTACAACTCCATATGTAGTTCCGATTTGTTCATATGAAGTAATATTTGCTCTTGGGTCAGAGTAATTGTATGTTTCAGGATATGGGAAGTTATCTGGGTTGTTAAGGAATTCAAGAGCATCTTCCAGAGAAATGGTGCCGTTTATATATTTTTGTTCAATTGAATCGCGGATGACACCATTTTCTCCTACATGCCAGTCAAGATAAAGCTGGTTTGCACTTTCATTAATTCCTAATTCATCACAGTTGAGTATTTTGAAAGGATATCCCTTCATACGTTTAACAGTTGCATACTGAGGTACATCTCCATAAACATCCGTTTTAACATATTCATAAATAGGATTCCATTCATGTACATGTCTTTCAGGGTCAAATATAGAATCATCCTCTATTGTTGAAACAACATAGTAATCATTTTTGCTTATGATAGTGCTGGAACCACTTCCGGAACCTGAGTTACCGGAATCACTTTCTGTCTGGTTATTGTATGTGTTTTCGCTGTTGGAGCTTTCTGTATTATTAGTGTTATTGCCTGAGTTACTGTTACTTACTGAGTTATTATTGCTTGAATTATTTTTTGAGGTATTATCGGGGTTATTATTTTCCGACATTACAATTACAAATGATGATGCATTCCAGCTGTCATTGTCACCGACTGCAACAGTAGGTTCTTCTATAGTAGAGTTTCCGTTACTGTCAACAGAAGCTTTTCCCTTTATCTCAACAATATTGCCATTGTCATCTGTAGCTATAATGGTTGCATTCCCCTCAGAGTCTGTAACAACTGTTCCGTTGTAAGATACGTCGTTTCCGTCGGCATCTTTAGCTTTAATTGAAACGTAAGGTGTAGTAGCAGCTTCTCCTGATGCAACGGTAATTTCAGTATTGTCAGCTGCATTTGCATCATTGTTTATATATCCGCATCCTGTTAATGATAATATCATAACGCCGCTAAGTAATAATAAATGTAATTTTCTCATAATAATTGTCCTCTTTGTCTTTCATTTTTTGTTTTATACTTATAAGACAAGAGGAATACAAAAAAAGTTTTAGGATTTTAAAAATTTTTTAAAAAAATTAAAAACCTAAAACTTTTTTGCATTTGGAAAATTTTTTCTATATTTATAAAACTTTTTTGATGACTGGTCTGTCTTATAAGTGTGAAGTTAATAATGAGATATATATGAAAAGAGTATAAGAAGAGTAGGAGATGATTATATAAGTTAAATAAGAGAGAAGATATATTAATGAATGAAAAAATATTGTTAGTCACGCACATATTCAAGAATATCAGATACAGAACAATTCAATATAAAACAAAGTGTATCAAGAGTCTTGGTTGTTATGGCTTCGCCTTTTTTCATTCTGTATAAAGTGTTGGCAGAGATACCGTGTTTGAATATAAGTTCATATTCAGTGATATTATTTTTATAAAGTGTATTATAAAAAGGTTTATAAGATATCATAGCGGCATCCTTTCAAAAACAACTAAATATGGTAAATAAAATTAGTATGTGAAATGTTTATCATACATATAAAAATATCATACTTAATTAATTGACTATGCTTAATATATTGAGTATAATTTACAATCATGTGTATTTTTTAAAGTGAAAAGGACAGGTAGGATAAAGATATGAAAAAGAATGAATTTATAAAAGTTACAAAGAAGATAACAGCAGCTACATTAATAGTGATGACTACTATTTCATTGACAGCCTGCGGAAAAGATAGCAGCAGTAATACGGAAGCTTCATTGGAAGCAGATGTTACACAGATACAGACAGAGGATGAGAAAAAATATTATAAAAAAGAAGACAGACAGATACCAATAGATGATTATCATGTTACTTATGTTGATGATCGCAGTAATAGTGACTATAAGGATAAAGATGCAATGGAATTTATTATAAATATGCCTAATAACTGGCAAAAATCTGTTTCCGGTTTAATGGAAACAAAGGATGCAAGTGGTCAGTATACAATTACATTACATCAGCCTACAATATATCAGCAAATGAGTACACCAGAGGGAACAGGATGGTATGAATATAGCAAGTATAATCCTAATGCCGGTATGACTATATTAGATGATGATTATATGCTTGATAGTTTTTTGAAATATATAAAGGAAAAAGAAGGAGACAGGATTACAAATTTAATTAGTACAGGTGGTTGGGAGCGAAATTATTTAACTGCATATTACTACATTCCAAAATCTGTTGGTGGAAGTTATTATATGGTCTTATACTATGGATCTAGGCTTGGAATTGAACAAGGTGATGGCGTAGAATTATGGGAGCTTGAAAGTGATATGCCTGATTTTGAAGAAAAAGGTAAAGACTATTTAAATACGGTTTATATAAGTATTTGTGAAGATTCTAGAGGCGTAGTGGCAATTAAATAAAATTTTTTCAAAATCATAAAACCTTTTCTTCATTTCCTTTGTCATATAAGTAAATACAAAATGCAAAGGAGAAGAATATGGACTATGAAAAAGATAAAGACATAACCTGTAGTAAAGAAGAATTTGATATTGCTATCAGGTTCGCAAGAATGTGGGGAATACTTGAAGCTGTTAAGGATATACGGTCTCTTGACACATTTAATGACAAGACATTTTTATTAGATTGGGCAAAAGAACTCTCTGTGAGCGAAGCTGATAAATGTAATAATATTCAGAGTAAGATTGTAGATTTTTTTAGAGTAAAACTGGAAAATCATCTTAATGGTGAATGGGATGAGAGAAGGTGATATAATGAAAAAATGGTTACAGACTTTACAGGCTGTTGAGTGGTTTTGCAGGCTTATAGCAAAAGAAAAAGAAGAATTTACAACAGATAAAAGAGTGGAAGAATTAATCAATAAAAATATTAAGAAGACTGAGGTACTAAAAGATGATTAATGGATTTGAGCAGGCTGTTTACGCAGCATTGCAGGGAAACAGCGAAGGATTTGATTATTTATATCAGATGACTTTTAAAGACAAATATTACATCGCGTTGAAGTACATGAAGAACGAAGCGGATGCACAGGACGTATTACAGGATGCATATGTAAGAGCATTTTCAAAGCTTACAACTTTAACAGAGCCTGCAAAATTCCCACAGTGGTTAGGCATGATAGTATCTAATACAGCTAAGAATGCACTTGTAAAGAAGAATCCGATGCTATTTACAGATATGGCATCAGAGGACAGCGACGGTAATGTTGAAGAATTTGATATTGCCGATGAAAGCACTCAGTATCAGCCTGAGTTATCTTATACACAGCAGGAAACACAGGAGCTTGTAAGAGAATTAATTAATTCGCTTTCTGATGAACAGAGACTGTGTGTAATGATGTTCCATATTGACGGATACAGTATAAGCGAAATAGCACAGTCACTTGATTGTTCAGAGAATACAGTCAAATCAAGACTTAATTATGGTAGAAAGAATATAAAGCTTAAGGCAGAAGAACTTCAGAAGAGAGGTGTCAAGCTGTACAGCGTTTCTCCTGTATTCCTTCTTATGCTTCTTATCAGAAAAGAAAAGCATACTCCATTTGTCGAGGCAGGAGCAAATGCTGCACAAAATGTTGTTGCAGCCCAGGTTTCAGCAAGAACAGGATTACAGTTTGGAAATGTAGGACAGGGAATGGCAGCTAATACAGGAGCAAATGCAGCCAATATGAGCCAGTCAGTAGCAGCCGGTACAGGTAATGCAGGAAATGCAGCAGTGACAGGAGCTAAAGCAGGATTTTTAAAGACGGTTGCCGGAAAGGTGACAATTGCATTAGTAAGTGTTGCAGTTGTAGGCGGTGCTGTAGGTGTGACAGTTAGTGCAGTTAATTCTAATAAGGAAAAGTCAGTAATAGAAGAACAGGTAGAAACAGGTTCTGTTGAAGGTGAGACAGGCTCAGCTGCCGAAACTAAGACCGAAGCTGCAACAGCTGCGTCAGGGGCTCTTAAAAGAGAAGATTTGGCAGATTATCTTCCTGCACATGTTACAGTAGATACTTTAGAAGGAATCCTTGCAAATGATAAGCCGGGTATACTTGATTTATGCACTAAGATTTACAATAAACATATTGTAGTACCTGATCAGGAGATTACACCATCAGCAAAAGATATGGTATTTAATCCTGAAATAATGAATAATATATTATCTCTTTATTCAACAGAAACTTATACCGGACAGTATGACAGAAATGATATGCTTGGAGTAGGATTAGGCTCTAAGAGTACAGCAAAGATTACAGATGTAATAAAGGAAAAGGACAAGTTACTTATTGGATATACAGTGACAAAGAAATCCTTAAGCTCTAATGCCAGCGCAACTACAGAAGACTGGTATTGTACTATGGAAAAGGGCAGCGATGGTAAGTATAAGATTACTAATACAGCTAAGGGAAAATCACCTTCATCATCTAACGGAAGTCAGAATAATGCAGCATATGAAGGAATGAATAAATATATTGGTTCATGGAGCTATGATAGAAATTCTATAACTATTAAGGCTGGAAGTAAGCCTGGAACATGCACGGTTATGTATGATTTTTATTCTAATTATGCAACATCAAGTGAAACAGCAGAATGTACATATGATGTAGCAACAGATAGGCTGGTATATACATCTAAATCAGTTCATGATATTTCAATTGATATAAAAAATGGTGAGACAACCGAAGATGTGAAAAAAGAAACAAATGTTGGTGGTTATTATGCCCTTGATGAAAAGGGTCAGTTATATGACAGCTCTGACAAATGGTCTTATAAATATAAAAAGACAAAATAGTTAATTAATATAATTTATATGAGGAATGGAGTAGATATGAGTTCAAATCAAAATAGATGGACTACATTTGAAGTAATGCGTGGGAAACCGATACAGACATTAATATGGTCTGTAATAATCGTAACCATATTTAAAATAGGAATTATTGTATATAGTGATAATCCGGCACTTACCTTAATAGAGGCAGCTAATTTAAGGGCAATAGGACTTTCACCAATATTATACATACTGGCAATACCGGTATTTCCTTTAGTTGCATTTTTACTTCGTGGATATTACAGCAGAAAGCTTCCTAAACAGACACAGTACAAGGAAGTCAACCAGACCGTAAACAATACAGGCTTTAAATGGAATATGATATATTCCCTGATTATTGGATATATAATATATTTTGTATGCGGGGGAGTGCTGAGACTGCTTATAGACATGATTGAAGAGCAAGTGCCGGAAGGGATAACATCAGGAGATAATCCGTTTGCGTTGTTACTGCTCATAGCTGGTGAAATGGCTGTGTACATTATTATGATTGTGTTTGTAATCAAATTTGTTAAATCATTTCATAAGAAAATGATTAAGAAAACAGGCACAAATCAGGCGTTGATTATGGGTTTACGTCAGGGCTGCTATTGGGAACAGTTATATCCTATGTACCGAAACAATGGAGATGTAGAAAAAATAATCAGAATCCTTGAGAGTGGTTGTGCTACATCCATAAAGGGAGCATGCAGCAAATATACATCAATTAAGAATATGAAAAAGACTGCCATGGGTGTTGGAATCATAGGAGGCATAATAACTGCAATAATCGCGGTATTAACCTGCGGACTTGGTAATATGGCAACGAAAGAGTTTAATGCGACCCTGACAGAAGGCGAATCTTATGATGAATATATGACAAAGAAGAAAAATAATGAGGCCTTAAGGGAAGCTGAAAGGCAGGAGAAAAAGTTAAAGAATAATCAGCAGGCACAGCTTAATCAAAAAGAAAAAGAAATGTATGCAGCAAAGAAAAGATATGTTGATCAGGCAAATTATAATACACGTACACATTATACTGCTGAAAGAAGAGGAGAATATAAAAAGGCAGTAAATGAGTATAACAGGATGAAGAAAAATATGTAAATTATGCGATTGTTGGTTTAAGCCGATTATCTTATTTCTTACACAAATAACAAAAATACGGAGGAAAATATTTATGAAAACAAATTTAAAGAAAATTATGGCAGTAGTTATGGTGATAACATGTATGCTTGTAGTGTTTACAGGTTGTGGTAACAGCAGGAAAAAATATGCAGGTTCATATGTAAGTACAATAGGCAGCGTTATGGTTCTTAATTCTGATGGTACATGCAGTGTAAAGGAGAGCCATTGGAAGAATGCATCTGAGGGAAGTACATGGGAATATAAAAATGGTGTTATAACAATTCATGATGCATATGATTACGATATATATGCTACAGTTTCTAAGGATGATCCAAAGAGTCTTTTATTTAAAGCGGATACAAAAAACTGGAATGATGAGCTTTATATTAAGTCAAACTAGTTCTAACCTAAGCAATAAATAAAATACTAAGGCTTAACATTAACTAATCGATAAAACATATTAAAGTTTAACATTACCTAAGCATAACCTGAAAATAAATAAACCTAAGAAAGTGCATGTGCGCATAAGCGCAGTTAAGCTTTCTTAGGTTTATTTATTTTCAGGCGTATATTAGACCTAGATTAGGCTTATTTACATAGGCTTATTTATATACATGTTTATATTGAATGAAAGAGCAATTTCTGATAAAATATAAACAAAGATATATGAGCGTTTAAGATACATATTTTTATAAATTACTTTTTGATAAAGGGGATAATATTATGGGTAAGGGAAAAAATGTATTTTACAGGTCTAAAAATATTATGTTTCGAATTTCTTTGATTTCGGTCATTATGGCTTTTGTTATGATATTTATATTTATATGTCCGTGTGGAATACATGCAGAAGCTGCTACATATAAGTCATCACAGAAGAGAGTTTTGTTTATAAGCTCTTATTCATATGCATGGGAGGCGGTTCCTGAGCAGATAGATGGAATACGTGAAACACTTGGGGATGAGGTTATTCTTGACTATCAGTTTATGGATACCAAGAATCAGTCATCTGATGCCAGCAGAGAGATATTTTATGAGCATATGACCCAATTTTTATCAGAAGTGCCGAAATATGATGCATTAATTGTTGGTGATGATGATGCATTTAATTTTGCTGTTGAGAATAAAGATACACTATTTAAGGATATTCCTATTGTATTTGAAGGCGTGAATAATATTTCAGGAGCGCTAAAAGCGGCTGAATCAAGACAGGTTACAGGAGTGATAGAAAGTCTTTCATATAGGAATACAATTGAGCTTGCTCAAAAAATATATCCTGATGCTACAAGAATAGTTGCAGTACTTGACAATACGACAACGGGTCAGGGTGTCAGGGATGAATATTATTCATATGAAGAAGATTACAGAAGAATAAAATTTGATGAAATTAATACATCTGAGCTTGGCCACGATGAACTTGTAAGAGAGCTTGGAAAGCTTGATGATGATACAATACTTTTATATGTAATATGTAGTGAAGATAAGGACGGCAATTCATATATAGGCTCACAGGGAGTCAGACTGGTATCAGAAAGCGCTTCAATTCCAACATTTAGCATAGTTCCCATAGGTGTAGGTCAGGGCGTGCTTGGTGGCGAAATGGTTTCGCAAAAAGGAATGGGAAAGGTTGCAGCAGAAATTGTATTAAGAGTATTTTCTGGTGAGGATATAGGAGATATTGGAGTTTTTATGGAATCTCCAAGGGAATACAGATTTGATGAAAATGTAATGAAAAAATACAATATTCAAAGAGGCATGCTCCCAGGTGATGCAATAATAATTAATCATGTTCCGGGATTTTTGGAGAAATATAGGGTGTTGCTGAGTATTTTTGGTGTGATAACAGGAATCCTTATTGTCGGAGTGGTCTATCTTGTTATAACTAATGTTAATAAGAGTATTGATAACAAAAAACTTAGCATGACAAGTGCAGAATATGAAAATATGGCTAATCATGATGCGCTTACAGGACTCCCGAACAGAATGGCATTCAAGGCAGGATTGGAACGCAGAATTGATAATG
>OJAW01001631.1_pt1 | contig 12558 bp, 10 predicted proteins | sample 1589151 | NCBI WGS metagenome assembly OJAW01 (sample SAMN03283290) | human gut metagenome | biome: human-associated habitat; material: feces | host: Homo sapiens | place: Peru | collected 2012 | reverse complement strand
CCATATATGCCTTATCTGCCTTTGCCTTTTGTCGCTCAGCCTTTTCTCTTGCTATCTGCACTTCATATTCACGTTCTTGTGTCTGCTTGGCTTGCACGACCTTTGCCGTGCGGTTCATTTCATTAAGCTGTTCCTTGTTTGGTGTAGCTTTACCGATGATAACCTCCTTTATGATGATAGGCATCTGCTTTTTCTTTGATAGAGCATTCACATAGTTCTGCATCTGCTTGCGTATCTTGGTGTCAATCTGATTAAGCACTTGCCGATTCGACATCAAGTCAAATGGGGAATGCTGAGAAATATGGTCTCGAACCAGATTACAGAAATAATTGTTGAGATTACAAGAAGCACATAGAACCATCCACGAGTTTGGTCAATTCCTTCACAGATAAAGTCTGCTGGGAATTGGGTTTCAAATAAATCATTATTTTCAAATAGATAATGATATTGTGCAAATGGCATAGCACCTGAGTCAAACCAACAGTCAATTACATCTTTACATCTAGTCATAGCTTTGCCACATTCTGGACATTTTAGATGTACTTCATCAATAAATGGTCTATGTAGTTCAATAGACTCATCAATATCTTCGATGGCTTTTTCAACTAGTTCTTTACGAGAACCAATCATTTCAGTGTGTCCACATGAACAAATCCAATATGGAAGCGGTGTTCCCCAGTATCTTGAACGAGATATTGCCCAATCATTTAAGTTTTCTAGCCAATTACCAAAACGTTTTTCACCAACATATGATGGATACCAATTAACTGTTTTATTATTAGCAACAATCTTATCTTTAATTTTAGTTACTTCAAGATAATAACTTGGCTTAGAATAATAAATTAATGGTGTATGACATCTCCAACAATGAGGATAGTTATGAACCATTCTTTGTTTTCTAAATAATTTATCATTTTCTTTTAGATAACTTATTACTAATTCATCAGCAGCAAAGACATTAGTGCCTTTCCATGGTCCTTCAGTATATTTACCATCTTCACCAACTGGATTTAAGTATGGTAAATTATATTTTCTACCTACATTTGCATCATCTGCTCCGAATGCTGGTGCTAAATGTACTACTCCAGTACCATCTTCAGCAGTAACATAAGCATCACAACATACAAAGAAACCTTTTTTATTTACAGAAAGTTCTGGTATTAATTGTTCATATTCTGTATATTCTAAAGTACTTCCTTTGAATGTATCAAGTATTTCAACATCATCCCCTAGAACTTTACTTACTAGGGATGTTGCTAATATAAACTTATTACCTTTACTTAAAACAAGTGAATAATCATAATCTGGATTTACACATAATGCAACGTTTGCAAGTAATGTCCATGGTGTAGTTGTCCAAACTAGAAAGTAAACATCTTCATCTTTTTTCTTCATTGGTACAATTACTGTATCAACACTAGTTTCTTCATAACCTTGAGCTACTTCATGAGAGGCAAGTCCTGTTCCACATCTTGGACAATATGGAAGAATTTTAACACCTTCATAAAATAAGCCTTCTTCAAAGAATTTTTTTAAAATCCACCATTCTGTTTCAATATAATTGTTATCATATGTAACATATGGATGTTTAATATCAATAAATTGTCCCATTTTTTCAGTAAGGTCTGTAAATGATTTTTCATTTTTCCAAACACTTTCACGACATTTTTGATTAAATTCTTCAATACCATATTTTTCAATATCTTTTTTACCTGAGAACCCTAATTCTTTTTCTACTTGTAATTCAACAGGTAATCCATGTGTATCCCAACCTACTTTACGTAATACTTTGTATCCTTGCATTGTTTTATATTTACATATTGTATCTTTTAAAAACTTTGCAACCATATGATGTAAGCCGGGATGTCCATTTGCTGTTGCTGGTCCATCATAGAATACGAAATATGGGTCATTTTCTCTATTTTCAATACATTTATTTAATATATCTTCACTCTTCCATTTTTCAAGTATTCTACTTTCTGTTACATCAACAGCATCTTTACTTAAACTTTTAAATCTTTCCATTTTCTTTCTTCCTTCCTTCAATTAAAAAAGGATGGTACCAAAGGAGTGCATATGCACGGTACCATCCTTATTATTTACTTAATTATCTTAACGCGATTAACGTAGTAATTTACTATTTTTTCAATTACTCAACTCCTGGGTGATATATAAAAATCTTCAAATATCTTCCTTGCACCATCTAAAAGACTCTCTTTATAATCCAATTTTTACACTTGTCCCATTCCCGGTCTTTCCAAGTGACTTAATTATAATACACTATATTTACATAAGTCAAGGGGTATTCTTAAAAATTTTAATTTATCCTTACAGGGTCACTCATAGTACCAGAACCTGATATATAGGTTGTGGTATCTGAAACATTAAAAACAGGACGAACCCCTCGTTCAAGAGTTACACCATAAAAGTTAACGCCGTAGTAGCTCACATTGCCAGTAGAATTTAAATGGAAAGCATAACGAGAACTATCCGAAACACGGGAAATAGTCCATTCTGATAATCCCATATGAATCCAATTTGTATTTATTGCTGCTCTATAGTCTTTTGTTGCATTACTATTGTACCCAACTAATGTCCATGCACTTGGACTAGCGCCATAATAATAGTCACTTACATACGGTAAACCTATCTTTGCATCGTATGTTACTAGTGATTCTGGATTTAATATCTCGTTTTGATACGCTTTTGACGGAACCGCTTTAAAAGCAATATTCGCATATGTGTTTCCTCCAACTTTCCATCTTGTTATTGCAATTTTATTCGCCCATGTTGAACCTATGTTGTTTATGAAATTTTTATTCAAATTTTCAGTATTCAACTTAGCTGTACTCCAACTATTTGATTCTGTTTTATTCCAAGAGTATGCATCTAAAGTTGTTAGATTTCCCCTATAAGCTACATCAATTTGAGGACTCGAGACATAACTTCCATCTGTTCCTAATAATGCACTCGTTGCATAATCATATTTTATCAATTTTACTTTTCCATCTATTACTCCAATTATCCTATATAAGTTATCTGTTGAACATGTTGTCGCATCATTTCCGAAACATACAAAGTTCTTTACATTATCTTTGGTTAAATATCCTTTTTCTATTGATGCATTTAATGCTTCATTGTATGTTTGATATTGTGTTGTATCTCCTTTTATTAGGTAATATTGTGCTTGAGATGCACTACATCCATAACCTACATATTGTTTTGTTCCATTACAATAAAAATCTATTAATGCTGTTGTTATTGTATTATTATATCCTATCATCATTGTTGCTCCGGTTGCTTTTCCTGTTTCTGTTAAGACATAATCTCCACCAGCGTATCTGTATGAATTATCTCCAGCTCCATTGGTTAAAGAACTATCATGATAATATAGTGCATTATCCCCTTGGGTTCCTGTATATTGAGCTATTACCCAGTCCGCTAAATTACTTTCTCTATCATAAGATTTTACAGCAACACCTGCTTTAAATGTTTTATTCATTGATGTATTTGTTGATGACTCATCAACAAATAGATATAAGTCATATTGTTTATTACCTTTTAAAGCAATTGTTGTATTATGTATTTTATAAATACTACCATAAGTTCCTTTTAATCCTGTGTTAAGTTCTGTTTTATCTGTGTCGCTAAAGTCTGAAGAACCATCTGTTGCACTAGATAGAATGCCTTCTACTACAGCGGTTTTTGAACCTTTTTCTGTTAAAATATAATGAATATTTGATGCATCAAGTGTATTTGTATTTAAAGTAGCTATATATAAATTAAAACCTACATAAGAATCACAATAAGAAGTGACAGTTAAACTATATGGTGTAGTTTGTAAACCTCTATTTCTACTCATTGGATAAGAACTAGATAAATTAATAGAACTTGTTCCAGTTAACTTTATTTTAGCACAACTAGATAAACTTATCTCAGTTAAATTTCCACCTTGTTCAACCGGTTTCATAAAAGCTTTTGTTAACCCTAAAGATAACAAAATAACTATAATAATTGATAAGACCCCAATAATTATTAATCTTGTTTTTTTATCCATATACACTACACCCTTTCATATTATGTACAATTTAAGTATACTTAAATTGTCTTAGTTAGTCAATATTTTTTACATTTTTCTCACTTTTTTAACACTATTTTCTTCTTTTAGAAAAGATACTGGTATTTTATCTAAGTTATATATTTCTTTTAATTTTTTGCAAAAATATTTATAATTACATCTTCAGATACTCTAGTATAAGTACTTTCTTTTTCTTCATCATCTAGTATAGCAGCCCCTTCTTTTATGAGGGTTGGACATGGTACTAAAAACCTTTTATCTAATGTAATACCACTAGGTAAAATAGTAACTATAGTATCATCTTCTTTTAAGTAAAATACTCTTCCTGTTACAATATCAATACATTTACTAACTCCATCTTTTTGTTTATATCTATCTAGATAAAGTGTAAATGCTTCAAGAGTTGTTTCTACAAACTCATTTTCTTCTTTTTTAAAATATGTTACATTACATAAATTTAACGAATACCCATGCCATTTAGCCAATTTTTTCAACTTCCTCAAGATATCTTTCTAATGCTACATTCCACATTTTATATTCTTTATCATTTCTGTGGTCTACAAGTAAGTTAGTATCTTTTAAGATATTACCAATAATTAAAGATGTTTTTTTAGCTCCATAGTAATTTAAGTGTCCCCCTTTATCTTTAGTATCAATCTTCCAATTAATATTTAAATCATATTTATTTAAATTAATAAATTCAAAATCTAATTCATTACCTAATTCATTAAACTTTTTATCTCTTTGATAATTCCATGAATTTTGAGAAGGAAAACCAATAACATAAACTTTTGCATTATAACTTTTAGCTAAATCTACAAACATTTTTAAATATTCATAATTATCTTTAATCATGACATATTCTTTATCATTTTCTTTCATATAATCAATATATTTTCCTGGTTTAATAGTTTTATTTAATTTATAACCTTTTTGAATACTTACTAATCCATAATCATTAAATAAAATATTTTTCCAATTATTATGATAGTTTAAAAGAGGCATTACTTTTTTTAAAGCTCTTTCATATTTAATATACCATTTTCTTTTTCTAGTATTTCTAAAAAACATATTACCACCGAGCATTACTACTTTTGGATGTTGGCTTTCTAAAGCTACTTTATAATATTCATAAGCATCTGGTAAGATAAATGCTGCCTCAGCACAATCAAAAACAGTATAGCCAAAATTTTTATAAATTTCCATCGGAATAACTGATGAATAAACTAAAGAATCTCCGATGATGATAGCATCAACAGAATCTTTTTTCTCCCCTAAAACAGGATACTCAGCTGTTTTTATTAATCCAAAATCTTTAATATTTTCATGAGGAAGTAATAGATATGAAAATCCATAATAAAGAAAAATAAATATAGCTATAAAAATAATACTTTTAAATAAATTTTTCATATTGCCTCCTTAAAAATCTGCATACATTGGGTCAACTGGTTCATATCCAGGACCAAAAGCCCCAAAAATAAGAATTGAAAATATTAATATGTATAAAATAATCCATCTAACAACTATATTTTTCTTTGCTAAATTTTCTCTTAAACAAATATTCTTTTCATGTTTAATACTAACTATAAATACTACTAATAAAGAAATAGTTAAGATAAAATAATCTGGTAAATCTAAACCTAAAGATGTAAATTCACTTAATTTAAAACTAAAATTAGTAAATATTTTCTTTATCATATAAATAGATTGTTTAACACTACTTGAATTAAATATTAATTCTCCGATAATAACTATAAAAGTTGTTTTTAATATTTGTAGCACTTTTAATATTTTAGATTTAGAAATATTTAATTTAACATATAATTTATTAAAACTATTTCTTGTAATATTGCCAATACTAATCATAACAAAATGATATAGTCCAAATAAAATATATGTCCATCCCGCTCCATGCCATAGGCCATTTAAAAGCCACACTACTAAAAGAGCAATTGTACCACTAAGTAAAGGACCATAGTGATTGCCAACAAATTTTTTAAATTTTAAAGTTAAGTTTTTCATTGGTTTTGATAAAGACACTGGATAATAAATGTAATCTCTAAACCATGTACCTAAACTAATGTGCCAACGTGTCCAAAACTCAGATACATTTTTACTAAAGAATGGTTGTTTAAAGTTTTCAGGAACTCTTACTTTAAAGATATCCCCGATACCTAAAACAACATCCATGGCTCCTGAAAAGTCCATATAAAGCATAATAGTATAAGAAATGGCCCCAAAGAAAAGAACTGGACCTGATAAATCTATATAATTACTAAATACTGTTTTAACTAAAATATTTAATCTATCAGCAATAATCATCTTCTTAAATAAGCCCCATAAAATTCTTTGTAAACCAAAACATAAGCTATCATATGTTATTTTTTCACCCTTATATAAATCTTCAGCAGTATCACCAAATCTTGTAATAGGTCCTTCCATTATACTTGGAAAAAACGACATAAATAAAGCTACTTTAAAAAAGTTTTTATCAGCATTAATTTTGCCATTATAACAATCAAATAAATATGATAAGGCTTGTAATGTATAAAAAGATATTCCTATCGGAGCAATTAGTTTTATAATATTAAATTCATAATTAATATTAAATAAATTTAATAAGTAATTTGTATTTATTGTAAAGAATTTTAAATATTTAAAAATAAATAAAAAAGATATATTAAATAATAAACATAGTATTAAAACTAATTTTTTCTTATTCTTATATTTATTTTTTATAAGTTTTTTATCTTCTTCTTTAGTTTCTTTTAAAACTTCTTTTTTTCTTTCTTCTATTTTTGACATAAATATACTAGAAAAATAAATAGATATAATTGTTAATAATAAAAATATTATTAAACTTTTACTAATTAACCAAAAAAACAACCAACTAAATAACAATAATGCTATTGGTCTTATTTTTTTAGGAAATATATTATAAAAAACTATAACTATTAAAAATAAATAATTATAATTTCTCATTAAAAAATCTTGCATAACTTCTCCTTAACTTCTTCTATTAATACTTACTAATTCTAAATCTTCTGTTAACTCTTTTATTCTTTCAATTATTCTTCGAGCTTTAACTTTATCTTCACTATTTTTAGAAATAGATAAATGTACTTCTAATTCTTCTAATGTTAAATTAGATGTAAAAAACGTACTTAATTTATTATTCATACGATATTGTAAGATTGTTCCTAGAATTTCATCTCTACCCCAGGCGGTGACATTTTCAGCTCCAATATCATCAATAAGTAAGATATCTACATTTTTTAAATAATTAACTTTATCTTCAACTAAACTAAAATCTTCTTTCATATTTCTTAAAGTTTCTGGTAAATATACAACTTCTGTGATGGCATCTTTACTTATTTCAAGTTCATTAAATAATGCTGATATTAAATATGTTTTACCACTTCCAAAAGAACCATGTAAATATAATCCTTTTAATGTATTTACTTTTTCATAATCATCAAAATATTTTTTTAACCATTTTATTACTTTATATCTATTTTTATCTTCTATATCTATGTCTTTCATTCTAGCATTTTTTATTTCATTTAACTTTTCTTTCTTTTCACTTTCTTTTTTTATTAATTCTTTTTGATACTTACATGGCATATAAATGAATTTTAAGGTTTCATCACTAAAACTTGGATATAAAACATGACCACTTACTTTATTTTTACACATAAATAAACCTTTACATGTTTTACAATTTTTAAGTTCATCACATGTATCCATTAATTTAGTATTGTTTTTTAAAGTTATATCTCTAGGTAGTTTGTTTCTTTTAACTAAATTACAAAAGTCTTCATCTTTTAATGATTTTTGTAATTCTTTTTCTAGTTCTTTTTCTATTTTTTCACTTAATGTCATGTTAATATGTTCCATTATTTAAACTCCTTTAATAAATTTTCTAGTTCTTCTTTATCAGCTTCAGTTACTTCACTTGCTTCATTTACTTTATTAAACCAAACTGGTTCTTTAGTTACTTTTTCATTATCAAACTTCTTAGTATATTTTTTATTTTCTTTTTCAGCAAAGTTCATGGCTTCAGTTGCATTTTTTAAGCCAGCTCGCTTCCATTGTCCTGCAATTGTTTCAATATAATTAGTTGCAAGTTTATTATTATTTTTTCTTAAAACATAATCAAGTAAAACATTTACAACTGCTGGGGGCATCTCTAAATCAATTACTAAACTTTCTATTATTTTAATATCTCTATTTGTGGGTTTGGTTCCCCCATATTTATTTCTTAAAAAGTCAACTGGATTGATACTTTCAAACATAGCAATAATCTTACCACGCATGGAAGTATCTCCAGCTGGGGATTTTAAGTATTCCGGTTGGGAACGATAAATTAATGTTGGTAAAGCGCCATTATTAAAGTGATACATTCTACGGGCTTGTAACCTTAAAGCATTTTTATCAATCATGCCAAATTCATTTAAAACACTTCTTATTAATTCTATCATTTTTAATGTATCAATTTTATATATAAATGCTAACTGATTTATTAATTCTTTCGTCTTTTTAGTGAAAGCTTTTTCATTAATAACACCTTTTGGTATACTTGATAAAATCATATCAAAATCAACTTTATCCCCAACAGTAATGTCGTTAATACTGCGTTCTATAGCATCAGACCCAGGTATATTTATGCCACTATCCATTACTTCATCTAATCTTTTAGTTATATCCTTATAGTCTTTAGTGTCTATTTTTATTTTTTGATATTGTTTTTTTAAATATTCATATTCTGTTGCGCCGATATTATTATATAAAACAATATTTAATATTGGATGATTAAAAAACTCATTAGGACTTAATGGAGAATATATTTCATAAATGTAATTATTTATACTACCACTTTTAAAATATGTTTTTAAAAGACCAACAGCTTCTAGGGCTTCACGAGCATTTTTTAATGTTTTTAGAGGTATTTTTAAAATACTCATTAAATGATGATGAGTTAAGTCTCTTGATACTTGTGAGTTTAATTCTAAATCATTTACAAGGGTAAGATATAGGGATGTTGCTAAATGACCAATTATTGGTTCATAAAAAGATATTAAATACTTTCTATCAGTATCACTTAAGATACTTTTATTTACCACTTGATAGGTATCGGCAGGAAGTAATGTTACTTCTTCACTCATACTTACACCTCACTTACAACTTATATTATATCAGAATAAAAGAAAAAGCTCCACTACTTTTTGCTTTTTCTTCGATATATTATAAAAATTATTAAAATGATTATTACTATAATAACTATTATTTTATATTTATCTAATATAGTTAGGAAATATTCCCAGTTGCTACCAAGTTTATATCCCGCACAAATTAAGATTGTATTCCAAATTGCCGAACCACATAAGGTGTAAACTATAAATTTTCCCAGGGGCATTTCACTCATACCAGCAGGAATTGAAATTAAACTTCGAACAATAGGCACAAACCGACAGAAAAAGACACTTTTATTTCCTTTATTATCAAACCAATTATCAGCTTTATCGATGTCTTTTTCTTTTAAAAATAAAACTTTACCCATTTTTCCTCTTACAATTTTTTTGAGTCTTTCTTTATTAAAAATTTTACCTATGTAATATAGAATTAAAGCACCGATTAAAGAACCAAATGTTGATGCAATAATCATGAAAAATACTTTTAAGTTAGTGTATGTACTAAAAAAGCCACTGAATAAAAGAATTACTTCTGAAGGTATCGGCGGAAAAACATTTTCAATTAATATTAGAAAAAATACTCCAAAATAACCAAATTGTTCTATAATGTGTAATATAATCTCTTGCATATTATCCCTCTTTATAAGTTTATTCAGAAACTTTAAATTTAATCTTTCCTTTATTTTTCTTTACTTCAACTTCAGTAATTACACCATTAATAATATTTAAACATGGCCCTTTATGACTTACATCAGCATTATATATAATAGATATATTTAATTTACTTATGACACTATCATTTAAACAATCAATTACAGTTTCATATGTATTACTTACTTCTTTTCCAAATCTTCCAAAAATAATACCTTTAGCATACTTAAAATATCCAAGTTCATTAAACTTCCAAAGTGTTCTAATTACATCATCCATACTTTTTTCACAATTATCAAAATACCAGATGATACCATCATTTTTATACTTTTCATTAAATTCATTTATTCCATCATATTTTGTACCAGCTAAGTCAGATATAATATCAAAACAACCACCAATAATTCGACCTTTAATAAAAACATCTTCATCATTAACTGTCATCCATTTTACATCACTATCCAAATTATAGCTCTCTAGACCAGTTACTTTCTCTGGGTAAACATCTTCATATTTTTCATAACTATTTTGTTCTATAATATTACCATTTATTATATTCAAAAAATCTTTTTCACTTTGATGATATTCATCCATTCCAAAATGAGAGAAATTTTTTCCATAAATAGTTGCTATATCACACTTTGTAGTTATTGGATATAACAAACCAGTTGGGTCAGAAAAACCACACACAAACTTTGGATTATTTTTTAACAATTCAAAATCAATATAAGGTAAAATTTCTAAAAGAAATTCACCACCAGAAGCACACATTATTAAATCAACATTTTTATCACTAATCATTTCATTAAATTCTTTTGCTCTTTGTTTCTCACTTGTGCTTCTGCCCATAAATGAATTAAAGACATTATCAGAAAATTTAATTTTATAACCTAAACTTTCTAATTTACTACAGGCATTTTTAAATCTTTTAACCTTTAATTCATTATCAGCACCATCAGATGGAGCAATTACTCCGATTACACTTTCCTTTTTTATAAACTTTGGAATTATCATATCCTTACCTCCATCATTATTATACATTAAGAAAATGAAAAAAAGCAACTATAAGTTACTTCTTAATGAAATTCATAAAGCACTAGTTTATCACAATTGGGTCGTTCATAGTTCCGGAACCTGAGACATAACTTATCGAAGAATCAAGAGTAAAAACAGGACGAATTGCAAGATTAAACTCATTTACAGTGGGGTTACCTAAGCAGCCATCATCACGCACACGGAACGCACGTCTTGCCGACTGAGTATAGCGCGTAATCGTCCATTCTTCAAAACCCAAATATAACCAATTTATTGTTGTTGCTGCTCTGTAATCTTTTGTTGGATCATTATCATTTAACCCTACTAATGTCCATGCACTTGGACTCGCTCCAAAATAATAATCTGACATATACATTAAGCCTATTTTTGCGCTATGTGTTGTACTTGATGCACTACTTCCTACTTCGTTTAAATATGCTGTTGCTGGAGGACTGAATAAAAGATTTGTGGATGTACTTCCTCCGACTTTATATGCCGTAATAGCTATTTTATCTGCAAGTGTGCCAAGACTTGTTAAATACGTTCCATTTAAATATGTATTTAAGCTTGATGTGGACCATGTATTTGAACCATTTATGTCCCAATATTGATTACTTTCAATATTTGCCCTTATTACTTTTACTTGGTCACCAAATACTCCGATGATTCGATATAAATTTTCTTCTGGACATGTTGTTTCTGTTGAACCTAAACATATATAATTTTTTACACTATTATTTGCCCCTGCATATCTGTACGAATTGTCTCCCGCTCCATTTGTTAATGTACTTGTATGATGATATATCTTTGTATAATCCGATTTACTATTATTTGCAAGTGTCGTAATACACGTAGTCAAATTATTACCACTTGTGCATATATCTGACAATGCTGAAGGTATTATTTCTTTTTGTATCATAACTTTACTATTAAAACTTTTACCAACATTTGCTGATTGATTTTCATTATAGTTTACATATGTTAGCGTGATATTCCATTGTTCTGTTTTTGTACTTGTTGTTGTGATTTCTCTATTTTCAAATATTGTTATTAAACCACTTTGATTTGTTATATCAAAACCTGAGATTAATGAACCTTTTCCATCTGTTACCGTTTTATATATTAAGCCATTTATACTTGTTATTTCATTATTACTTTCATCTTTTAGTGTTAAAAGTATTTCTGGTGTATTTTCATCCTGAGTATATGTAAATGTATTTTCAGATATACTTAAATACATATAATAATGATCTGTTGCTGTGTTGGTTTTATTGTTGGCAGTAAGCATTGCTTTAGCAAATGTTGTTCCGCTTTGGTTTCCTGCTCCACTTGCAAAATTTTCTTGATTTATATTTAGACTTATTGCTGAACCTGTTGCAAATGTAAATGTATCTACAGTATTTGCATTAATCTTGATATCAGTTGATTTTCCTTCTCCAGTTTGGGCTTGAAAGTATGCGTATGTTGCAGTAACTAGTGTTAATGCTAAGGCAATTATCGACGCTACACTTATTATTTTTGTCTTTTTATTTTCCATGAAAATTCTACTCCTTCATAACAATATCACGCACGGATATTTTATTTTACAAACTCATTTTAACC
>OJAW01001630.1_pt1 | contig 12563 bp, 15 predicted proteins | sample 1589151 | NCBI WGS metagenome assembly OJAW01 (sample SAMN03283290) | human gut metagenome | biome: human-associated habitat; material: feces | host: Homo sapiens | place: Peru | collected 2012 | reverse complement strand
CTATAATAAAAAGCATGTTTAAGGAGGTACAATTATGAACCAAAATTTACCAGTCTTGATGATAAAAAAACTCATAATTCTTCCTTATCAAGAAGTTCGAATTGAACTTAATATTGAACTTAGTAAAAAAATTGTTGATCTATCTGAAGAAAGTTATGAATCTAAATTATTAGTTATTTGCCCTAAAGATGCATTAGATTCATCGCCATCTTTTAAAGATTTACCCGATATTGGAGTTTTAACTAAAATTAAGGCTAAAATGGAACTTCCAAATGGCAACTATCGTATAATATTAGTTGGTTTAAATCGTGTTCAAGTAGATGGTTATAAAAACCATGAAGTTTATACCAATGTTTTGTTAGCTAATATAAAAAAGTCAGAAAAAATATCCTTTGATGAGAAAAAATCTTTAGCTTTAAGTCGTAGGATAAAAAAACTAGTATCTAAATATATCGAGATTAATCCTCATACATCAAATAGTATTGCCAGTACAATAAACAATATTTCAGATTTAGATATGCTTGTAGATAAGTATGATGAAAATAATGATTTATTAAAAGAAATATATAAATTAACTGACCAAGGGGACCGTAAGTTAGGTCTTAGATATGATTTAACTGTACCATTTGCAAAGTTTATTGCACTAAATAAAAATAATATTAGTTTTCCATTTAAAAGATATGAAATAGCTAAAGTTTTTAGAGATGGTCCAGTTAAAGTTGGTAGAGATAGAGAATTTACCCAATGTGATGCTGATGTTGTAGGTATATCTGGAGAGTTAGTTGAAGCAGAATTATTAAGTTTATATATTACTGCTTTTAAAAGATTAGATATTGATATCATTATTAAATATAATAATAGAAATTTAATGAGTGGCTTAATAAGTGAAGTTGGTATTGAAGAAAATAAAATAAGTAGTGTTATTACTATAATTGATAAAATGAATAAAATTACTGAGGCAGAACTTATTAAGTATTTAGTAGATTTAGGTATTGAAGAAACTAAAGTAAATAGTTTACTTGCAATGTTTAAAATGGATTTAGAAAGTATTAAGAGTAGATTTGAAAATAGTGATAATGAAGTGTTAAAAGCTGGTATTATGGAAATTGATGAGTTAAGTAATTATATTGAAAAGTTAGGATATAATGATAAATGTATTCTTGATTTAACTCTTGCTCGTGGTCAAGATTATTATACTGGTAATGTTTTTGAAGTATATGATAAAAGTTGTGTTGTTACAAGTTCTATCGGTGGTGGTGGAAGATATGATAACATGATTGGTGAATATATTAATGATGGAGAAAAATATCCAGCGGTGGGTATAAGTTTTGGATTAACATCAATTTTTGAAATATTAAAAACCAGAGATGAATTTAATAAAAATAATAGTATTGAAGTATTTATTATTCCAATGTCGGTTAAAATTGAAGCATTAGATTTAGCAAACAAATTAAGAAATATGGGAATAAATGTGGAAATTGAAATGAAAGATAGAAAATTAAAAAGAAGTCTTGATTTTGCAAATAGAGAAAATATTCCATATGTAATAATACTTGGTGAAGATGAAATAAATAATAAAAAGTTTGTACTAAAAGATATGTTTGAAAGTAATAATATAGATATTAGTATGGATAATTTAGATGTAATAAAGGATTATTTAAAATAATGGCTAGTTCTGCAATACATTTAGCTGTTGCTAAAAAATATTATGAAAGAAATAATATATCCGATTATGATAATTTTATAGCTGGTAGTTTATATCCGGATGCTGCAGATGATAAAAATCAAGCTCATTATACTGATAGTAATCGAGGAACTAATAATGTTAGTTATTTACAAAGTAAAGTTAATTTATATTCATTTTTAAAAGGAAGAAAAGAATTAAATGATTTTGAATTAGGGTGGTTTCTTCATTTAGTAACTGATTATTTGTTTTTTGATGAGTGTTTTAGTAAAAAATATTTATTAGAAAATAGTTATGAAAAATTTCGAGAAGATTTGTATTTTGCTTATAATTGTTTAGAAAAATATGTTTCTGATAAATATAATATAGATAAAAATGATTATAAAAGTTATCCAAGTGAATATTATCCTGGTTTTGAATATAAAGAATGTATTTTATCAAAAGAAATGATAGATGAATTTATTGATATAGTTAGTTCTATTGATATAAATGAATATATTAAATTGATTAAAATAAATAAAGCAAATATAAAACCTAGTAGAGTTGTTAGAAAATAAATGATAATTTTTCAACAGCTCTTTTATTTTTCTAAAAAATTTGGTACAATTATAAAGGATGGTGGTATAAATGAATACAAAAAAAAGAGCTAATTATTTATCTTGGGATGAATACTTTATGGGAATTGCAAAATTATCTGCTTTAAGAAGTAAAGACCCATCAACACAAGTTGGGGCTTGTATAGTTAGTGATGATAATAGAATTTTGTCAATTGGGTATAATGGTGCTCCGAATGGTTTTCATGATGATGAATTTCCATGGAGTAGAGAAGGTGAAGCTTTAAATACAAAATATATGTATGTTTGTCATGCTGAACTTAATGCAATACTTAATTTTCGAGGTAATAAAAGAGATTTAGAAAATTCTAAGATATATGTAGCTTTATTTCCTTGTAATGAATGTGCTAAAGCTATTATTCAATCAGGAATTAAAGAAGTAATTTATCTAAGTGATAAATACCATAATGAAGATAATGCTATAGCATCTAGAAGATTATTTGATGCTTGTGGAGTTAAATATCATGAAATAAAAGTAGATAAAAAAATAGAAATAGAATTAGATAAATAAAGGTGATTACTATAAAAGCGGATAAGAAAACTAAGAAGAAATTAAAAGAAGAAGATAAAAAATTAACATATGAAATATTAAAAGGATTAAATATTGGGGATACTTTAAGTAATGAAGAAAATATAGAAAAAGAAGAAGCTATAGTAAACCGTAAGAAAATATTGTTTTTAAGAAAAGAGTTTGTTTATTTATTTTTAGTTTTATTTGTTATATTCGGTGGTTATAGTGGAGCTAGAATACTTTTATGGAGTAATGATGCTAGAAGTACAGAAAAACAAGTAGAAGAAATTAATAATGAAGTAAATGTTGAAGAAGTAAATGATACTGAAGATACAATAATAGTTAATCCTCCGAAGGAAGAAGAAATACAACGTGAAAATCCTTATTGGGATTATATTAAAATGAATTTAATAAATGTTGATTTTAGTAAATTAAAAAGTATTAATAGTGATACTGTAGGATGGATTAAAGTAAATGGTACTAATATAAATTATCCTTTTGTTCAAACTAATGATAATACATATTATTTAAAGAAAGATTTTAATAAGAAATATAATTCTGCAGGTTGGGTATTTATGGATTATCGAAATAGTGTTAAAGATTTTGATAAAAATACAATACTTTATGCTCATGGTAGAGTGGATGGAACAATGTTTGGGTCTTTAAAAAATATTACTAAAAGTAATTGGTATAATAATAGTGATAATCATGTTGTTAAATTATCTACAGAATATGAAAATACATTATGGCAAGTATTTAGTATTTATAGAATACCTGAGACTAGTGATTATTTAGATATAGATTTTAATAATAATGAAGAATATGTTAAGTTTTTAGAAATGTTACAAAATAGAAGTGAATATAAATTTGATGTTAGTTTAAATGAAGAAGATAAAATACTTACTTTATCAACTTGTTATAAAGAAAATGATAGAGTAGTATTACATGCAAAATTAATTAAGATGGAGGTAAGAAATGGAAATAATTGATATATTAAAAAATAAGAAAGGATTTATTGCTGCTTTAGACCAAAGTGGAGGAAGTAGTAAGAGGACATTAGCTAATTATGGAATAAGTGAAGATTTAATTACTAGTGATGATGTTATGTTTGATTTTATTCATGAGATGCGTTCTAGAATAATTAAAAGTGATGTTTTTGATGAAAGAATACTTGGAGTAATACTTTTTAAAAATACTATGGAAAGAAATATTGATGGTGTTAATACTGTTAAGTATTTAAGTGATAAAGGTATACTTTCGTTTTTAAAAATAGATGTAGGTTTAGAAGATATAGATGGTGGAGTTCAATTACTAAAAGATATTCCTAATTTAGAAGAGAATTTAGAAAATGCTAAAAAATATGGTATTATTGGTACTAAAATGAGAAGTGTTATAAAAGAATATAATGAATATGGAATAAAAAAAATAGTTGAACAACAATTTAATTTAGCGAAGATAATAATGGCTCATGGGTTAATTCCTATTATTGAACCTGAAGTTGATATTAATGCTGTTAATAAAAAACAAATTGAAACTTTTATGAGAAATGAGATTTTAAAACATTTAGATAAAACTAAAAAAGAAGATTATTTAATGTTTAAATTTACTTTACCAGAAGTTCCAAATTATTATAATGATTTATTAAGACATAAGAATGTTTTAAGGATTGTAGCTTTATCTGGAGGTTATGAAAGAAATTTAGCTTGTCAAAAACTAAAACAAAATAAAAAAATGATTGCATCATTTTCTAGAGCTTTACTTGAAGGCTTAAATGTTAATATGAGTGATGAAAATTTTAATAATACCTTAGATAATACTATTAAAGAAATATATGATGCATCTGTTAAAAAAGAAAAGTAGTTCTTGGAAGGAACTATTTTTTTACAAAAATATATAAAAATTCTACATATTATGTTGACAATATGTATATAATAATATATAATATATAAAGAAAAGGAGATGAGATTATGGCGAATTTAACATCAGCATTAAATGTTAACGTGGATACGAAAGTTAAAGCAAAAGCGACTGAAATTTTAAAAGAGTTAGGTCTTAACATGAGTACTGCAATAAATGTATATTTAGTTCAAATTGTTAAAAGACGTGGCATTCCTTTTGAAATTATCAATGACGAACCAAGCGAAGAATTACTCGAAGCCCTAAAAGAAGCCGACGACATTATAAGTGGAAAAGTTGTATCTAAAAGATATAGAGACATAAAACAACTGAAAGAGGCTTTATTGGCAGATGACGAAGTATGAAGTTGAATATACAAATGTATTTAAAAGAAATTTGAAAAAATGTCAAAAACAGGGGAAAAATATTGATAAATTAATGCAGGTCATAGAATTATTGGCAAACAAAAAACATTTACCACAAAAATACAAAAATCACATTTTGAAAAATGATAAGTACTATGAAAATTGTGGTGAGTGTCATATTGAACCTGACTGGCTTTTGGTTTATAAATATATTGAAAAAGAGTTAATCTTATTATTGGTAAGTACTGGTAGTCACAGTGAGTTGTTTAAAAAATAGTTCTTTTTAAGAACTATTTTTTCATGATTGACTTTGAATATGGTTTTCTCTCATCTGTTCTATAGAGAATATAATCTATGGAAGTATCATAGTAATCAGCGAGATTTCTTAATACTTCTGTAGGTATATCATTAGTTTCTGTTTCATATTGTGAATACCCTGTTTGGCTCATATTTAAGTATTTTGCAATATCTTTTTGAAACAAATCTTTATCTTCTCTTAGTTCTTTTAATCTGTTCATATTTTATCACCATTTAAACAATACCATAACTTAAAACAAGTTATTGACTTATAACTTAAAATAAGTTACAATAATTATAAGATAACCTAAAATAAGTTGCGGAGATGTTTAATTATGAAGAAAAAATATTTATTTTTTATAAGTTTATTAATATTATTTGTGATTGGTATAGTAATTAATCATTTTAAAGTTGATAATGTTTATGAAGAAGAAAATTTAAATAATTCAAATAATATTAATAAAGGTATTTCCATGAATTTGGAACAAACAGCTGGAGCAGGTGATTATAAGTTGGTTACACAGAGTGAGTGGCCTTTATGGGGTTATGCTCTTAATAATGATTTATCTAAATGTGAAAATGGTTCAACAATAATCTGGGATGATGAAAATAATGCGGTGAAAATAAATGGAAGATTAACTGATAAATGTTTTTTTTATTTTGATAAATTACCATTAATTACGTTTAAAATTGATAGTGTTGAATATCAATCTGAGCAAGGAATGCCATTTTTAGAATGGAGTAAAAGTGAGTTTAATACTTTTGGGTATTATATTACTTTGAATGACAGAATAACCAAAGATTATGACTTCAAGTTTATTCATCAGAGTGCAGAAGTATTTAAAGAAATTAGCTCTGATGAATATTATATTAATTATTATAGTGAATATGTAAGCAACAGAATAAAGAATGATAATCTTTATGGAGATATTCCAAATTATGAAAATGTTAAATTATTATGGAATTTTAAAGAAGAAAATATTATTGATGTTAATGATAATTTATTACTTTATAAAGATTATTCTTTTGTAACATTACCTGTTTTGGCAGAACCTAAGGATCAAGGTATTCTTCAAAAAGATGAAGAAGGAAATTATGAGTATCTTATTATTGTTCCACAATTGTCCAAACAATATAAAAATTATGCAATACTATATTATAATTATGAAAATAGTATGTGTGAAATTATGGATGTAGCTGAAGAAAATATTGATTTTGAGAACAATCAAATAACTTTTTATAGTAGTATTGAAGGTTTAATATTTTCTATTATTGCTAAATAAAATGTAAAACATCTTGAAAATAGATGTTTTTTTCTTGGAAGTTTGATATAATTAAATAGGGAATTTAAATGGAAAAAAATATTAAGAAAATATTAGAAACTTTAGAGAATGAAGGTTATCAAGCCTATTTAGTTGGAGGTTATGTTCGTGACTATTTACTTGGAGTTACGTCTTTTGATGTTGATATAGCAACTGATGCACTACCTAAAGATATACATAGAATTTTTAATAGTAGTAAAAATAATTATGGTAGTGTAAATATTAAAGTAGATAAATTAAATGTTGATATAACAACATTTAGAAAAGATTTAAATTATGTAAATAGAAGACCAAGTAAGGTAGTATATATTAATAATTTAAAAGATGATTTAGAAAGAAGAGATTTTACTATTAATGCTATTTGTATGAATAAAAATGGTAAAATTATTGATTTACTTAATGGATGTAAAGATTTAGATAGAAGAACTATTAAAATGATAGGGGATATTGATGTAAAGTTAAAGGAAGACCCGTTAAGAATAATGAGAGCAATTAGATTTGCGTGTATACTTGATTTTAAAATAGAAGATGAATTGTATGAAAAAATAAAAGAATATAGTTATTTAGTTGGAGATTTATCTAAAGAAAGAATTAAAAATGAACTTGATAAAATATTAATTAGTAAGAACTATAAATATGGTTTAGAATTAATGAAAGATACTAAAATTAGTGAAGTTTTAGAGATTAATTATGATGATATAAACTATGTTGATGACTTACTCGGAATGTGGGCTCAAGTAAAAGTTTTAAATATACCATTTACAAATGTTGAAAAAGGGAATATAATAAAAATTACCGAGGTATTAGATTTTGGTAAAATTGATAATGAGATATTATATAAATATGGGTTATATATATCTAGAGTAGCAGGTAAAATATTAAATATTAAAACTACTAAGATTAGTAAAATGTATAATAAATTACCTATTAAATCAAGAGAAGATATAGATATATCAAGTAAAGAGATTAGTTCTATTGTTGGTGTTGGAGAAGTAATCGGAGATACATATAAAATAATAGAAAAGGAAATATTAAATTATAGATTAAAAAATAAAAAAAGTGAGATATTAAAATATTTAGAGAAAAGGAAGTGAGAATTATGTTTAAAGATAATAAAAAGTTTGTGGCAGAAACTATATTTATTAAAGAAGCCTTGAAATTGAATTTATCTTTAAATGAATTTTTACTATTACTTTATTTTGATAATGTTTTTGATGAAGTATTTGATATGAAAGTTGTTTCTAAATGTCTTAATATGAAAGAAGAAGATGTTTTAACTGCTTATGGGTCTTTAATGGCTAAAAGATTAATTAAAGTTGATGCTGAAAAAGATGATTTAGGTAAGATTAGAGAAAGAGTTTCTTTGGATAATTTTTATAATGAAATAAGAAGTGATTATAAGAAAAATGAAAAGAAAGAAACTAAAGAAGATATATATCAAGTATTTGAAAGAGAATTTGGAAGAACTTTATCTACTATGGATTATGAAATAATTAATGCTTGGATTGATGGAGGATATAGTGAAGAACTAATTATAGCTGCTTTAAGGGAAGCTGTTTATAATGGTGTAACTAATTTAAGATATATTGATAGAATATTAAATGAATGGAATAAGAAAGGAATTAAAGCACCAGAGGATATAAAGAATGCTATGGAAAAAGAACCAGAAACTCCATTATATGAAACTAGTGTTATGAATTTTGATTGGTTAAATGAAAAGTAAAGAAATAATAGAAAAATTAGATAAAGTTGTTCCTAATCCTGTCTGTGAACTTTTATATAATAAAGATTATGAGTTATTAATTGCTACTGTTTTAGCTGCTCAATCAACTGATAAAAGAGTTAATTTAGTTACTAAAGAGTTGTTTTCTAAATATGATATTTTTTCTTTAGCTGATGCCAATATTAATGATATAGAAAAAGTTATTAGACCAGTTGGTACTTTTAAAAGAAAAGCGGTTTATATAATTGAAATTGCTAAAAAGTTAGTAAGTGATTATGGAGGAACTGTTCCAAATGATAGAGAGTATTTAGAAAGTTTACCTGGTGTGGGTAGAAAAACTTGTAATGTGGTTTTATCAAATATATATGATGTTCCTGCCATTGCTGTAGATACTCATGTAGCTAGAGTTTCTAAAAGATTAGGACTAACTAAAAGTGATGATGTTTTAGAAATAGAAAAAGATTTAATGAAGTTTTTTCCAAAAGATAAATGGAGTAGAGTTCATCATCAATTAGTGTTATTTGGAAGATATACTTGTAAAAGTATAAAGCCAGATTGTTATAAATGTCCTTTTCAATGTAAATTTAGTAATGTTATAAAATAAATTAAAAAGAGTTCAAAACGAACTCTTTTAATCTAATCCATAATTCTTTTCAGTGTCTGTATCTTCACTTGGATTTGGTTTTACAATATCTTCAATGTTACTGTCAATGTTTGAATTTACTTTAATTGTTAAGCCATCACTCATATTTTTAGTAAATAGTGAGTATGCTGATTTTATTACATATGTTTTGTTACCTCCGGTGCTATTTGTTACTGTATAACTTGTACCATCAGTACGGCCAAGGTAATTAAGGGTTCCATCATCATTTTTTTCATAAATGTTGTAACCTAGAGAACCTATATAAGTATTGTTATAAGCAATTCTTTCTTCATAATACTTATTAGCACTGGTATCATAATATTTATTGAAATAATCTTTTAAATAACTTGTATTAATAGCATCTGGAGTTTTAATTCCGTTCCATGTTAATTTTATCTTTGTTCCATCGAATGTATATGAACCATTTGTTGGAGAACTTAATTTATCAAACCTTGTTGAAGCTTCAGTTGGTTCAGTACCTTCTTTAAATATTTCTGTATATCTTAAACTGTCTGGAGTAAATTCACTGGCAAGTTGAGTAGGGAATGTTTCTTTTTCAATTTCTACTTCAATGATGCCACTCGGAACACTGAATGTTTTGTTTTTAGAATATACTCTAGACCCAACAGCTTTCATAACAGCATTTCTAACTCGACCACCGATTGTTGCTGTTAAATAATGTTCTGAATTGTTAATATCATATCCAATCCATAAAGCTATTGAATATTCTGGTGAGTAGGTGATGTTCCATGCATCTCTAGTAGCTGATGCAGGAATTCCTAATTTTTCAGTTGTTGCTTTATCTAAGTTTGTTGTACCAGATTTAGCAGCGATGTTTGTACCATTTACTTTGACACCCCCAACACCACGTTCAGCAGCAGTCATTAAAATACTTGTAATCATGTAAGCAGTTTCTTCACTCATTACTTTTACTTTTTCATTTTGCTTTTTATATACTTTACCAGTATCTAATAAAGTTACTTCTGTATATGAATATGGTTCAATATAGTATCCACCACGTCCATATGCTGCATATGCTGCAGACATTTGCACTGGACTTACACCATCAAAACCACCGATTGCTGCAGATTCATAAAGTTCATCCCCATAGTTAATACCTAGACTTTTTACAAATGTTTTAATATAATCTGGATTTTCTTTATTAACTGCTTGGAAAGCCCTTAAAGCGGGGATATTTCTTGATGCTGCTAGAGCATCACGCATTGTCATTAAACCATTATATTTACCATCCGCATTCTTTATTGGTGTGCCATTTGTATAAGTTGTTTCTTCATCTAAGAATAGGGATGCTGGTGAACCATTTAAATATTCAATGTAAGGACCATAATCAAATAGAATTTTGGCTGTTGAACCAGGTTGTCTTTTAATAGTTGCTCTGTTTGTTCCACGAGCTCCATAATTTCTACCACCAGATATTGCTGATAAGCCCCCAGTTGTCATATCGGTAATAGCTATACCTTCTTGCATTGCATCATTTGGGAACTCATATATTTCACCTTTTTCAAGTTTATTTAAAACATCTTGAGCATCTTTATCAATTGTTGTTATAACTTTCATTGGAACTTCACGTAAGTCATAACCAATATCGCTTTTTATTTCATTAATTACATAATCAATTGCTGCACGGCTTTCACCACTTCCATCAGCTTCTTTTTTTACTAATAAAGATTCAATGGGAATTTCTAAAACAGCATTTTTTTCTTCTTCAGTAATATAACCATGATTTACCATTAATGTTAAAACTGTTTTTTGACGCTTTCTTAAATTATTTGGATATGTGTATGGATTATACCAAACAGGATTTTGAAACATACCTGCAATAATTGATGCTTCAGCTAAGGAAATATCTGAAACTGATTTACCAAAGAAGTTTTGACATGCTTGTTCAACTCCCGCGAAACCTGAGTTGTTTAGAGACCCTGTTGAACCAAACCATTGACTATTTACATAAAACTCTATTATTTCTTCTTTTGTATAATTACTTTCTATTTTAAATACTGCCATGTAAATATCTTGAAATTTACGAATAATACCTTTTATGCCATGACTTTCTTTGCTAGAATATACTTGTTTTGCAACTTGCATTGTTAAGGTAGAACCACCACCAGCTTTATCGTTACCAAGTACTTGTCCAACACTTGCTTTAGCAAAACGAGCCATATCTAAACCATTATGTTGGAAGAATCTTGAGTCTTCAGTTGCAACTATAGCATCTATTAGAACTTCTGGTAATTCATCATAATTTACTAAAACCCTATCATATTGACCAAGTCTAGCAAGTTCAGTCTTACCATCATTAAAATATAATACACTAGATTCTTTTGAATATAATTTTTCTTTATCAAATTCTGGAGAAGAAATGATTATATAAAGTGCAAATACTAAAGCAATTGAAATTATAGCTATACCTGCAATTAAAATGATTGAAAGTATATTATCTTTAGTAAATACTTTTTTATTTTCTTTTCCAGTCGATTTCTTTTTTAAATTAATTTTTTTTAATTTTAACTTTTTCATATTATCTCCTTTAATTTACTTAAATAATCTAATCCTTTTAAAGTCATATTTATTTTTATTCCATTTTTTCCTAGATATTCATAAGGAATACTTTTTCTTGTTTCATTATCAATAAAGTTTAGAAAATCTTTACCCATTAATATAAAATATTCATCATTCATACTTATTATTAAGAATACAATACCTTGATGGTTTTGGATATTTCTTATATGTTTTATTTGATGAGGATGGACATTGGATAAGGGAAAAGAAGTTTTATTATTAGTTTCTTTAGCATCAAATTCAATGTACTTTCCTTGATATATTCCATTAAAGTCTAGTGTGGATGGCATTTCATAAAAAGCATCTGTTATTCTTTTGCTATGAGAACAATATTCAGCTTTTACAACTCTGATTGGAGTTGGCTTTTTATAAATGTAGGCGATATCATTATCTCTATAGTAAGTATTTGCTTGTTCAATTAAATATTCAAGACTCATACCACGATTTTTATGAGATATTTCCTTTTTATATGTTTTTTTAATATTATTAGGATATAACATTTAATCACCTAGAGGTATTATAACATATTTTTAAGTTTTTTTGAAGATAGGGAGCCTTATTTGTCAAATATAGACAATAAAAGTTTTGACTTCTTTTGTCGAAAGTAATGTTTTTTTTAGAATTTTAGTGTATTATTTTAATGGTGAAGGAAATGAGAATGGAATACTATATAAATATAATGATGGAAAATTTAGATTGGGGTACTTTGAATGTCCCTTTTTTGGATGTGGAAGAAATTAGTAGTGAGAGAGATATTGACTAATCTAGAAATTTAAGATATAATTTTCTTGTTAGTAGGTGATATTTTTGTATAACGATCGATTATATTTAACTCCTCAAGAAATACTTGAGAAAGAATTTAAGATTGATGCCAGGGGATATCGACCTCAAGAAGTTGATAAGTTTTTGGATATGGTTATCCGTGATT
>OJAW01001622.1_pt1 | contig 12592 bp, 10 predicted proteins | sample 1589151 | NCBI WGS metagenome assembly OJAW01 (sample SAMN03283290) | human gut metagenome | biome: human-associated habitat; material: feces | host: Homo sapiens | place: Peru | collected 2012 | reverse complement strand
ATGAAAAATTTAGAGTTATACAAGATCAAAAATATATTTCTTCAATGGATGAATTCTATAGTAAATATTTAAATGAAAATAGTGATAATGAATAAGGAAGTGTTTTAAATGGATATGTATCAAAAAAGAAAAATAAAATAAGAAAAGAAAAATAATGGTAGCCAAGAAAGTTTTTCAAAGGTTTCGATTTCGTGGTATAAACCGACTTTGATTAACTTCCAAGCAAACCTTTATTTTATAAGTCTTTTTATTTAATTCCTTTTTACATTTTCGAGTATAAAAATAGTAAAAAAGTTCAAAAAAAAGGTAATACCGACTTATATTAACTTTAACTTTTTTAAAAAATATAATTGTATATAAGAAAAATTTAAAAATATTGTAAATCAATTTTGTAATGGATCCATAAAGAAACCTATTATGTAGTAATGGAATGATAAAAAGAAAATCAAAGGATAAGGTATATTTCTATTGTTCTAACTACTATAGAAATAAAACTTGTGAAAATAATAAATCTATAAGTGAAAATAGGTTGATTGAAATTATAAAGGAAAAATTAAATTTAACTGATAATACTAGATTAGAATTAGAAAATAAAGTAAAATATATTTATATTGATAAATATAAATATGTTAAAATTGATTTTAAATAGAATAACAGAAAGGAGAATAGTATATGGATAATAAAAGTTTACAAATAACTAATCATGATTTTTTAATATATAGGGATTCAAATAATGATGTTAAGGTTAGTGTAATGTTAATAAATAATGATATATGGCTTACCCAAAATTTAATTGCAGAATTATTTGGTGTAGGAAGAAGCACAATAACAGAACATATTAATAATATATTAAATAGTGGTGAACTTGATGAAAATAACACCGTCGGAAAAACCGACGTTGATAATTCTAAAAAACCTGTAAAGATATATAACCTTGATATGATTATTGCAGTTGGATATAGAGTTAATTCTAAAAAAGCAACAAATTTTAGAATTTGGGCAACAAAAATATTAAAGGAATATATGATTAAAGGCGTAGTTATGGATGATGAAAGATTAAAAAATCCTAATTACATATTTGGAGAGGATTATTTTGAAGAAACACTTGAAAGAATTAGAAATATTCGCTCAAGTGAGAGAAGGTTTTATCAAAAAATAACAGATATATATTCTTCTTGTAGTATTGATTATGATAAAGACTCAGAAATAACAAAAGAATTTTTTAAAACTGTTCAAAATAAGTTGCATTATGCAATAACAGGAAATACAGCAGCCGAAATAATATATAATAGAGCCAGTTCAGAAAAAGAACATATGGGTTTAACTAATTGGAAGAATTCTCCTGATGGACCAATCTATAAATATGATGTTGATATTGCTAAAAATTATTTAAATGAGAAAGAATTAAAAGACTTAAATAGAATAGTAACAATGTATTTAGATTACGCAGAATTACAAGCAGAAAATCATAATGCAATGACAATGAAAGATTGGGTAGAAAAGCTAAATGCATTTTTACAATTTAATGGTAAAGAAATATTGCACAATGCTGGGAAAATATCTACAAAAGTTGCACAAGAGTTAGCTTATAAAGAGTATGATAAATTTAAAATCAAACAAGATAAATTATATAAATCAGATTTTGATAATTTTTTAAATGAAGCAAGAATGATAGAGAATGGAAGTGAAAGTAATGAATGAAAATATAACAAAAATTAACTATTATCCAGGACATATGGCTAAAACAAAAAGACAAATACTTGAAAATATTAATCTAATTGATATTGTTTATGTAGTTGTTGATGCAAGATGTCCAGCCTCTACGATGATAAAGGATATAAATGAAATTATAAAGGGTAAAACTAAAATTTTAGTTATGACTAAAAAAGATTTATGTGATGAAAAGAAAACAAATTATTTTGTAGAGTTTTATAAAAAGTCTGGTTATGAAGTAATACTTCTTGATTTAAAAAATAATAAAGATTTTAAGAAATTATTTGATATTACTAAAAAATGTACTTCATATATTCAAGAAAAAAGAAAAAGTAAAGGCTTAAAAGAAAAAGAAATTAAAGCTTTAGTAATAGGTATTCCTAATGTAGGTAAATCAACTTTAATTAATAATATGGTTGGTAAAAAAGTTCAAAGCGTTGGTAATAAACCAGGTGTAACTAAAAATTTAAATTTTTTACCTACAAAATATGGTATAACACTTTTAGATTCTCCGGGAATATTATGGCCAAAACTTGATAATATTGTGCATGCTTATAATATGGCCACTATTGGTTCAATTAAAAAAGAAGTATTAAATATATCTGATATTGGTATGTACATAATTAACTTCTATCTTAAAAGTTATCCAAACATTTTAAAAGATATTTATAAAACATCGGAAAGTGATGCAATTGAGGTATTTGATAATTTATCTTTAAAATGGGGATTTACAAAAAATGGTGAAACAGACTTTACAAAAGTTAGTGAAAGACTATATAATGATATTATTGGAGGAAAAATAAAAGGAATTACACTAGATGAAGAAAAGACAGATAATTAGTATTTTAAATGATTTAAATATAGATAAAGATAAATATATAATTACAGGTGAAACTGCTCTTACTATTTACGGCATAATAAAAGAATGTGATTATATATTTTTAATGTGTAGTGAAAGTATTGATAATGAATTTATTAAAGTTATAAATAAAACTTGTAATTTTGAATTAGTTCATAATTTTAAAGTAGAATCTTTAGAATCACTTTTTGCTAAAGAGGAAAATAAAACTTTAAAAAGAAAAATTGAAGATTTAATCCTTATAAAAGATAATCATCACTTTGAAAATGAATTATATAATAAGGGTTATAAATTAATTGCAGGTACTGATGAAGCAGGAAGAGGACCATTATGTGGCCCAGTTGTTGCCGCAGCAGTAATTCTTCCTCATAACTATGAGCTTTCTGGGTTAACTGATTCAAAAAAACTTACAGAAAAGCAAAGAGAAAAATATTTTGAAATTATAAAAAAAGACGCTATCAGTTATAGTATTAGTATAATTGATAATAAAAAAATCGATGAAATAAATATTTTGGAGGCCTCAAGGCTTGGTATGAATATGGCTGTAGATAACCTAAAGGTTAAACCAGACTTTATAATTACAGATGCAATGGATTTAAAAAGAGAAAACTCTTTAGGAATAATTAAGGGAGATGCTAAAAGTATTACTATAGCGGCTGCATCAGTCCTTGCAAAAGTAACAAGAGATCATATAATGGATGAATATGATAAAATATATCCACAGTATGAATATAAAAAGCATAAAGGATATCCTACAAAAAGACATCTTGAATTATTAGAAAAATATGGTATATTAGATATTTATAGGACTACATATGGTCCAGTTAAAAAAATTATGGAGGAAAATAATGAATAAAAATAAAATACTAAATAATTACTTAATTTTACTTACTTCAGGATTTTTAATCGAAGTTATTTTTAGATTAATTAATAATTTAAATATTTTAAATTTTTCCTTTTTAAGAACTTTTATAGGTATTAATGTAATTAGTATTATTTTATCTTTAATATATTCAATATTTCCAAGAAAAGCATCTTATGTTTTTTCGAGTATAACCGTTTTAATTTTTTCTATCTATTCATTTGCCCAAATGCTTTTCTTAAACTTTTTAGGAGTTTATATGTCCTTTAATACGGTAAGTCAAGCAGGGGCAGTAAAAAGTTATATAAAAGATTTTCTTAAAAGCAGTAAACCAGTATTTCTAACTTTATTTTTACCATTTATACTTCTTATGTTAGTTTTTATTATTAATGGTATAAGACTTAAAACAAAACCAAATGATTTTCATTTAAAAAAGAAATATAGATATGAATATCAAATAGTATCTTGCATTTTACTTATAGTGCTTTGCTTATCATCAATATTTTATTATCATTCATTAAGCGATAAATACAACGATAAATATCAAGTACTTTCTTTAAAAGAACTTTTCGAAGGAACCTCAAATCCTAGTTTAGCGGTAAAAGACTTTGGTATTATTTCATATGGTTTATTAGATTTAAAAAGTAAATATGTTGAAACAAATATTTATAAAAATGATGTAATTGCTTATAATCCAGATAAAGATAAAAGAGATATTAATGATACTACATGGGAAAGTATTATTAATAGTGAAACTGATAGTACATTAAACTCATTGAATAATTTTTATATTAATAATAAGGTAACTAGTAAAAATGAATATACTGGTAAATATAAAGATAAGAATTTGATAGTAATTATGATGGAAAGTGTTAATGATATTATTATTAATGAAGAGTATTTTCCAAACTTTCATAAATTATTAAGTTCAAGTTATTACTTTGAAAATAATTATTCTCCGAGAAATAGTTGTGCTACAGGTAATAATGAATTTAGTGCAATGACATCACTTTATTCAATTTATAATAATTGTACTTCAAATTTATATGTGAATAATACATACCCAGAAAGTATATTTAATTTATTTAATAATAAAGGTTATACGACAAATAGCTTCCACGACTATGATAATACTTATTATGAAAGAACAAAGATACATCCAAATATGGGTAGTCAAAACTATTATGATGTTAATAGGTTAAATATGGAGTATTCAAATGTTTATGGAGCTTGGCCTAGTGATGTAACTTTAATGGAGGAGTATTTAAAACTGCTTAATGATATTGATGGTAAATTTATGAGTTATATTACAACTGTTACAACTCATCAGCCTTATGCATCACAAAGTGAATATGGAGATAAATATTTAGATAAATTCGAAGATACTTCTTATTCAATTGAACTTAAAAGATATCTTTCAAAAATGACTGAACTTGATAATGCTTTAGGAGTTCTTATTGATGGTTTACAAGAAAGAAATCTTTTAGATGATACTATTATAGTACTTTTCGGAGATCATTATCCTTATGGTATAAATCTTAATATATTAAATGAAATATTAGATAGAGATTTAAATAATTATGAAAATGAAAAAGTACCACTTGTTATTTATGATAGCTCTTTAAAAGAAACAATAACTATGGATGAATATACAAGTTATATTAATATTCTTCCTACAATGGCTAATCTATTTGATTTAGATTATGATCCTAGATATTATATGGGCGATGATTTATTTTCTGAGGATTATCAAAGTTTAGTAGTTTTCTATGATTATTCATGGAAAAATGAATATGCATACTTTAATGCAAGTACTGGTAAAATAACTTACTTTACAGACTTTACATATTCGGATGATGAAATTAAGAAGATAAATGAATTAATTTATGCTAAAATGAATATGAGTAGTAAAGCAATTAAAAATAATTATTTTGCTTACTTATTTGAAAAAATTGAAAATGAAAAGGAGAATGTTAAATGAAAAACATAATAATCGTGGAGTCCCCTGCAAAATGTAAAACAATATCAAAGTATTTGGGAGAAGATTATACTGTAGTTTCATCGAAAGGTCATATTAGAGATTTAGCAACCTCTGGAAAGTATGGACTTGGTATTGATATTGAAAATGATTTTAAACCTAGTTATGAAATAATTAAGGGTAAAAAGAAAGATGTTAAATATTTAAAAGATTTAATTGAAAAAGCAGATCATATATATCTTGCAACCGATCCAGACCGTGAGGGAGAAACAATATCTTGGCATTTATATGATGAATTAAAAGTTCCTGATGAAAAATATGATAGAATTGTCTTTAATGAAATTACTAAAGATGTTGTTTTAAAAGCTTTAAAAAATCCTCGAAGAATTGATATGAATTTAGTTCATTCTGGAGAAGCTCGTAGATTTCTAGATAGAATTATTGGTTTTAGATTAAGTAAAGTTATGCAATCTAAAACAGCTGGTAAATCTGCGGGTAGAGTACAATCTGTTGCTCTAAAACTTATTGTTGATAGAGAAAGAGAAATACTTGCATTTATTCCTAAAGAATATTGGACTATTGAGGCTGACTTCAAAGATTTTAAGGCAAATTTAGAAACTTATAAAGAAAAAGACATAGAAATTCCAAATGAAAAAGAAGCTGATAAAATACTTGATAGTTTAACAAATACATTTACTATTAAAAAAGTTGAAGAAAAAGAAAAGAAAAGAAGTGCTAAAGAAGTATTTAAAACTTCAACACTTCAACAGGCTTGTTCAAATAAACTTGGTTATGCTGCCTCAAAGACAATGAAAATTGCTCAAAAACTTTATGAGGGTATTGAACTTGATGATGGATTTCATGGCCTTATCACTTATATGCGTACTGATAGTGTAAGACTTTCTGATGAATTTACTTCTGCATCTTTTGCCTATATTAATAGTAAGTATGGTAAAGATTATGTAGGTTATGTTAAAAAGGGTAAAAAGACTGAAAATGTTCAAGATGCTCATGAAGGTATTAGACCCACAAATATTAATTATGAACCAGATAAAATTAAAAAGTACTTAGCACCTGATGAATATAAACTTTATAGAATTATTTATTATAGAGCTCTTGCTTCATTAATGGCTGATGCTAAATTTAATTCGACTACTGTACTTCTTGATAATAATGATTATGGTTTTAAAGCAACTGGTAGTGTTCTTACATTTGATGGTTATTTAAAAGTTTATGGTGATTATGAAGATCAAGAAGATACAATTTTACCAGACTTTAAAAATTATAAAGCAGGTATAATTTTATCTGATACAATTACTAAGACTCAACACTTTACAAAACCACCAGCAAGATTTACAGAAAGTTCTCTTATTAAAGAACTTGAATCTCTTGGTATAGGAAGACCCTCAACTTATGCAACAATTATTTCCACAATTAAAGATAGGGGATATGTTACCCTTGAGGATAAAAAGTTTGTTCCAACAGAGGTTGGTTTTGAAACCACTGATAAATTACAAGAATTTTTCTCAAGTATTGTTAATGTTAAATATACCGCAAATATGGAAAAAGATTTAGATGAAATAGCCGAAGGAAATGAAGATTATAAAAAAATGCTTAAAGACTTTTATGATAATTTTGCTCCTCTTGTGGATAATGCTTTTAAAAATATGGAAAAGAAGAAGCCCGAAGAAACTGGTGAGAAATGTCCAGAATGTGGTAGTCCTTTAGTTATTAGAAAAGGTAAATATGGACAGTTTACAGCATGCTCTAATTATCCAACTTGTAAATATATTAAAAAAGAAAATAAACAAACAGAAAAAGAAATTATTTGCAAATGTCCAAAATGCGAAGGTAATATTATTGTTAGAAAAACTAAAAAGGGAAAAGAATTTTACGGTTGTGATAATTTCCCTAAATGTAAATATGCATCATGGTATAAACCAACAGGTGATAAATGTCCTAAATGTAATGATTTATTAGTTATTAAAAATGGTGAAGTAATTTGTCCTACTTGTGATGAATAATTCATCATTTTTTTTGATATTAAAAAAAGAAACTAAGTTATTTAGTAGTTTCCTTTTGAACTTCATTTTTTAGATCATTATACTGTTTTTCAGTTATATCAATTGATTTTAAGATAATTTCTTTTGATATACCATTTTTAATTAATTCTTTTGCAGCAGCTATATTATTTTCTTCGATTACAATTTCAATTGCAGCTTCTTTTTTCATTTCATCAGTAACAGATTCTCGTGCTGCTTCCTTCTTCATTTCATCAGTAACAGATTCTCGAGCAGCTTCTTTCTTCATTTCTTCAGTAACTGACTTTTGGGCTGCTTCTTTTTTCATGTCATCGGTAATTGCATCAAGCGCAGCCTCCTTAAGAAACTCTTCCGGATTATAGTATAGCATCTCATCTAAACTTTTTGACATATCTTCCAACTCCTTTACTATTTTCATTATCATTTTATTACCTTTGAAAATTTTCTCATCGTTGTTTGTAAAAATTATAGATAAATATTCAGTTGATAATTTATTGAATTTTCTATAATCATCATATGACATTTTTGATAATAATGCAACATTTATGTCATATATTACTAATAACTCTTCACCATTTGGAAAAAGGTCTGATTTATATACAAATTTTCCTTGCCCAAATCTATCAAAATTATTAATATTAATTTGTACAACCTTATTGTAATATTCTCCTGTATTTTCATCTACCATTCTTATTACCATATGGCAAACATAAGATAAGTTCTTTCTAATTATTTTATCAGATTTAAAAGCATTTACTTCAAAATTAACTAAATCAGTTCCTTTAGTGGTTTCTACCTCCATTATTGCATCAGTAATTCTTTCTTTAGCATCTTTATAATTATTAATTTCATTAGTTATTATTTTAGCACCAATTGCTTTAATATTTTTATCTGGTTCTAATGAGTTATAAAGTGCTATTAAATAGTCTTCATTTGCAGGGTTAGTTAGTATAGCTCTTGCAAACTTATCTTTTATAAATTGTCCTTTTTTATTTGAATTATATAAAGTATTTTCTGTCATATTCTTACCTCCTTTTGAAAAAATTCTACTTTACACTTTTTATTATCTTCTATGTCATTTTATTTTTCTCCTTTCACTATACTTATTACCGGAAAATTTCTAATTTCCTCCTTTTTTTGATAAATTTTTTAAAAAAAGTCAAAAATTTACATTGTATTTACATATTTTATCTAAAAACTTTACATAATTTTACATACTAAAATAGTGTAAAGTATTATTATTTTCAAAAAAAATAAAAAAACACTAAGATCTTACTCAATCTCAGTGTTTACCTAGTTCGTATTTTCCTATATCTTATACATTTAAGAAAATTTATTGCAGTACTTTCGTACTTTACAAACTAATTTTACTATAAAATTTTATAAATTACTAGTGCTTTTAACGTATTTTCGTAGGTATTTTTTCTTAAATGTATAAGATTTGAGAAAAAAGGAAGGCGTGTTTATGGGAAAAAATAAGAAAAAGAGTATTTTGATTATATCTTGTTTGTTTGTAATATTATTATCAATATTTTTATATCCAAGAAAAGATGATAATAAAAGTATTATAAAAAAATCTTATGCTTTTAAAATTAAAAATAATGGAGAAACAAGTTATACTTCAGTAGATACTATTCCAAATGATTTAACAAATTATCATATTGATGAAGAAAAAACAATATGTGAAAATGGTGGTAAGGTCTCAATAGTTGGTAATAAACTAGCTTATCAAACATTAGGTTCAGATAGATGTAGTGTTTATTTATATTATGAGAAATTACCTGATATTAAAATAAATGTTGCAAATCCAAGTTATCTTTTAGAAGGATATACAAAAAGCATAACTAATTGTGATGGTATTACAGGTGGTACGTGGGATTATAAAATTAATGGTATTATAATTGATAATATTTCAAAAACAAATTCATCATGTAATATTACATTTACTCCAAAAACACCAACAACATCAGAACTACTTTCTACAGTAGTAAATAATAAAGCCACTAGAAATGAAAATGGTAAAAGATATCAAGGTAAAAACCCAGATAATTATATATGGTTTAATGATGAATTATGGAGAATAATAGGAAATATTCCAGTATGTTTAACAAGTGGATGTAGTAGTACTCAAAATAGAGTAAAAATAATAAGAAATTACTCAATTGGAGGAATAAAATATGATGAAAGTAGTTCAACATGGATGGGAAGTAATATTCAAAGTTTACTTAATACATGTTATTTAGGAAAAATATCATCATGTGATAGTTATTGTTATTCAGGTTCAACAGCAAAAGGGACATGTGATTATTCATCAGATGGAATAGATACAACTGATTATTATGGCCGAATGGTAGAGGATGTATACTTTAATGTAGGAGCTGGAGATTCAACAGAAACAACTGCAGCAAATTATTATACTCAGGAAATAGCTACTCATGCAACTAGTACTTCAAAAATAGGACTGATGTATGCAAGTGATTGGGGTTATGCAATCGAAGGCTATACTGAAGTTTTAGGAGGTGATGCAAGACTTCAATATTCATCAGATAAAAACTGGTTAATGTCAAATAGCTATGAATGGACAATGAGTGCTTATTCTTCTTCGTACCCTATTGCCACTGATAACTCTGGCGCTCTCACCTTCACTCACGCGGCTTGGAGTGGCGACTCCATCAGGCCAGTCTTATATCTAAAATCTAATGTGTATGTTACTGGAGGTACTGGAAGTAAGGTTGATCCATATAGGATAGGAATGTAATATAAATCGTGCTTCGCTATGTGAAGCCGATTTTGAATAAAGGTATATGTAGGTAGTAATGCCATTAAATATATATAGGGTAATTATTTTAAAATTTGGTCTTCTTCGAACCCTCTTAACGCTAACAACGGCTATCTGAACAACAACTCGGCTTCGAATGGCTACTCCATCTTTTTAGAACTTCTTGTGTTCGGTTTAGGTTTTATGGCTATGGCTATAAAGTGTTAGGTATAAGAAATATTAATTATCCTTAAAAGTTTTATACTTTTAAAAAATAGTAGATGGACGAAGAAGCGTACGTGCTTCTTCTATCAACATCTAAAATAATTTTAGAAAGAAGGTATATTTTGAAATCTAGTAAAAAAATAATTATATGTATGTTATTAATTGTAGTTTCCATTATTTCATTAATATTCATTAATAAAAATACTAATAAAACATTTAAATATAAAGGAAGTACTATTGCATTAACTGTTGATGGTAATAGTACAACATCTTTTCCAGCAAGTGGTAAATATAATGTAACTGTTAATTGTAACAATGCAAAAGGTAGATGGAATCCTAAAACATGGAAACTAGAAATAACTAAAATAATTGGAACAGTTACTTGTGATGTTTCGTTTAACTCTAGTGTAACTAATTTGACTACACAGGTTAATAATAAAGCTACTAGAGATGAAAATGGTAAAAGATACCAAGGTAAAAACCCAGATAACTATATATGGTTTAATGATGAATTATGGAGAATAATAGGAAATATTCCAGTATGTTTAACAAGTGGATGTAGTAGTACTCAAAATAGAGTAAAAATAATAAGAAATTACTCAATTGGAGGAATAAAATATGATGAAAGTAGTTCAACATGGATGGGAAGTAATGTTCAAAGTTTACTTAATACATGTTATTTAGGAAAAACTTCATCATGTGATAGTTATTGCTATTCATACTCTACAGAGGCAAAAGGTCTATGTGATTATTCATCAGATGGAATCGATACAACTAATTTTTATGGCAATATGGTAGAGGATGTATACTTTAATGTAGGTGCAGGAGATGAAACATATAAAACAGCAGCAAATTATTATACACAAGAAATTGCTACCCATGCAACTAGTGCATCAAAAATAGGACTGATGTATGCAAGTGATTGGGGATATGCAATTGAAGGCTTTACTAGAATCTTAGGATTTGATGGATATCCTCAAAATTCATCAGATAAAAACTGGTTAATGTCAAATGGCCATGAATTGACAATGAGTGCTTATTCTTCTTCGCGCCCCCTTCACGCTACCGACGTCGGCTATCTGTACAACTTCTTGGCTTTGTCTGGCTACTCCATCAGGCCAGTCTTATATCTAAAATCTAATGTGTATGTAGTAAGTGGGACAGGAACAAAAGTAGATCCATATAGGATAGGGATGTAATATAAATCGTGCTTCGCTTTTGTGAAGCCGATTTTTTCTTGCAATAAAATGGTTTTGTGAGTATAATAGTTCCTACAGGTGGGTTATATGAATAGTGAAAAAGAAATGCTAGAGCAAATGAAAAAAGATTTAGATAAATTAAATGATATGTTAAAGAAAAGAGAAGGTAAGAATTATTATAGTAAAGAAAAAGCAAAAGTTATATGTAAAATAATTGCTCCTTTTGTGGGATTTACAGGAACAATTTCCTCTTTATATTTTTTAATTTTTGGTGTGCCTTTTATGAAATATAATATAAAAGCATATTTAAATAAAGAAACGACTACTTATGATGATAATACTAAATATAAAGTGACTTCAATAAAAGGTTATGCTTATGATGACCTTGCCTTCGATTACATTGATGCGGACATAGTAATATTACCAAGTACATTAACATCAATAGAACATCAAACTTTTTATGAAGGAAAATTTAATTATATAACGATACCGAGTTCAGTTACAACTATAGGGCCTGGTGCTTTAAGTTTAACTCATAACTTAAGAATGATATATAATAAAACAGGTAAATCGTTTGACTGGTGCGATGTATTTCAATATTATCCATGTTCTATTGATACTTCTGATGGAGGAATAACAGGAGTAGTTACACTTGGTAATAGTTCAGAGGATACTAAAAGTATTATTATTACTAATTAGAAAAGAATATATGAGTATTCTTTTTACTATAGTATTACCTAATCTAGAAAATATTTCATTCTGCATATAATACACAAAACAAATAAAAAGTATATCTTTTTTTAAATAATTTTGATATAATGTAGTAGGAAAAGTGATATTGGAGAGTAATAATATCAGTAGGTGGAAATAGTGAGATACTATATATAGGAACTACAGATAGAATGGAGAAAGGTTTGAAAATATTAAAAATCGCACTCCCCTAGAATTAATTCGTG
>OJAW01001621.1_pt1 | contig 12605 bp, 8 predicted proteins | sample 1589151 | NCBI WGS metagenome assembly OJAW01 (sample SAMN03283290) | human gut metagenome | biome: human-associated habitat; material: feces | host: Homo sapiens | place: Peru | collected 2012 | reverse complement strand
TTGACAAGACCGTAGGTTTTGAAAAATTCAAAGAACAATTTGCGGATAAAGTCACTGCCGCATTCATTGTTGGCCCCCATGCTCTGCCTCTGGACGATTTTTTCATAATGGATCTGAAGTCACTGTTCAAAAAGGGTTAGCTCAAGCCATTGCTGTAATTAGTATTGCGGTTATCATCCTATCTATGGATTGTCCTTCTGTGACAAATCATCCGGAATCGATGACCTCTTTGTTACAATGTCTGTCCTGAGCGGCGACGCTTGAGGCCTTTTTCGTTGCCGAAGAGTGTCAAATGACACCCTCAAGCGACATTTTAAGCCATTTTTGTCGCTTGAGAGTGCTATCAAGTCAATAAGAAAGGCTCTAGCCAAGTCCCACTGGTCAAGAATGGTATAGAAACTTGATCCATGAAATCAACGTGACCGTCTCCCGAGACCATTGCCGAGACAATCTCCACAAAAAGTGCTATCGAATCCGGAAATATTCTTACCTTTGTAACGTTTTGGTGCGAATGCCCAAAACATACATATTGATGAAAGTGTTTTCGCACTATCCTTCAAAGAAAATCTGGCAGTTTTCTATAAAGCTAAGGATGGACGACAGCACCATCATCTGTATTCGCTTGCGTGTACTCTACACTCAACGATACAGGTGTGGGGATTGTTTCAGTCTATTTAGCTTTAGGTTTTGCCAGAACCTTCTTTGAGATAGACGAAATCGGCTCCACACTTTCTTATATTTATGAAAAAACATCCTGGCGGGAGTCGGACAGGAACGGAACCAATAACAGAACGAAATGAAAAAAGTATTTTCATTGGGAACGTTGCTTGTTCTGGCCTTGTTTGTGACGGGCTGCCACAAAGGTCTCAAGAGAGACATCCGCAACATCAACGGAAGGCTTGACCAGATCGAGAACGTCGAGATCAAGAGTATCAACCAGCAGATCACTCAGATCAACTCGTCAATCCCGAAACTTGAGCAGACGGACAAGGAGCTGAGAGGCTACATTGATGCGCTGCAGAAATCAGCGGGTGACCTGAAAACGACCATCGAGGAGATTGACGGTAAAATCAAGACCTTGAAAGAGGAACTAAGTTCATCAAACGCCGAGATCTTGTCAAAATTGGAGTCCGTCAAGTCTAATCTTGAGGGACGACTTGACAAGATCAACCAAACCATCGCTACCCTGAAATCCAAGGACACCGAACTGGAGGGCAAGATTAACGATCTGAAATCTTATGTTGATGAGAAGGACTCCGGTGCTAGAGACTGGGCATTGACGACTTTCGCCACCATCGACCAGTACAACGCCGTCGTGCAGAACATCAGCTCCATCCAAAAGAGCATCGAGAGCCTCAATTCATCCGTGGAAACCCTGGAGAAAGATCTTAAAGAAAGGGTAAGTCAGGAGATAGAGAAGGCCCTTGAGCCTATCCGTGACCAGATCGCCGCTGACGTTGTCAAATCCATAACAGAGTCTATTAACACGACCATCACAAAGGTCAGGACTGAGATCGAGGTTGCCTACAAGGCTGAGATAAAAGCCTCAATAGAAGGACTTGAGAAGTCACTAAAAGAGTGGGTGAACAGTGCGCTGACCGGTTACTATACAATCTCCCAGACGGATGCGAAACTGGAGGCGTTGAAGGCGGATCTCGAAGGCAGGCTGTCCTCACAGAAATCCTATCTTGAAGGGCTCATCAGCGCGTTGTCCACAGACCTCACGACAAAGATCACGAACAACACGACCCTCATCACCAACCTCAGCAATGAGCTGACCACCGTCAACGAGGAGGTCAAGAAATATTCGCAGACCGTGATCGAGAACACTGACAGGATCTCCGAGATCTCACAGACAATCGTAAAGAACACTACCCAGATCACCGACAACACAAAGATTGTCGAGGAACTGAAGAACCAGATCAGCATCCTCCAGACAGAACTGACCACAAAGGTCACTGAACTGGAGAGCAAAATATCCACATCCACTGTCGAGAAGGAGACTATAGTCAAGGAGATAGAGACCGTCAAGACAGAATATTCAGAGAAGATCTCCAATCTTCAGACCGTGCTCGAAGGGAAGATAGCAGAGAACAAGGTCCAGATTGACAACAACAAGGCTCAGATCGAGGCCAACAAGAAGGCCATCGAAGAGAACGCAAAAGCGATCGCTGAGATGAAGGCGAATGCCGCCAGCGTCGAGGCCGTAGCCAAGAATACGGAAAGAATTGCGGAGAACGCCAAGGCCATCGCTGAGCAGGCCAAGTTGATTGCTGGGAACGCGTCCGCCATCACGGATAACGCCGCAGCCATAGCCGAGAACACAAAGCGCATCACCGCCCTTGAGAAAAGTCTTCTCGACACCAAGTCCGAGATTACCAACGCCTACAAGGATGCCATCAAGGTGGCGATAGATGAACTTGACGGCAAACTGACCGATGATGTCGCTGAGAGGGTTCTTGAGATCAATAACCGTATCACTGACGAGGTCAATGCGATCAATGATGCGATGGAGGCCCTTACGAAAAGGGTCAAGACATTGGAGGACGAGGTGGCGGCCTTGAAGGAGAGGATGTCCGGCTACGACATCTCAATCAAGGACCTCGGCGACAGGATCACCACCGTCACAGAGCAGATCACCGCCATCAACACCACAATCGAGAACCTCCAGAAGACCAATGAGGAACTCAAGGAATATATCAAGAATATTCAGGCTCCGTCCGAGGAACTGAAGGAGTCCATCGCCGCCACCGACAAGAAGATCGATGATGTGAAGACCGCACTCGACAAGGCCATTGAGGATGCTAAGGCGAGCGACAGCGCTATGAAGGAGGAACTCGTGAAGTCCATCTATGATGCCAAGGCCGATGTCGTCTCACAACTCACCTCGCTGCGCACAGAGATGACCGAGAAGCTCACCCTGCTCAACGAGACTGTCACCACTCTGGAGACAAAGAGCAAGGAGATCGAATCCAAGGTCACGGAACTGAGGACCTTCGTCACCGAGCAGATCACCTCCACAAAGGACTGGGCGTCAGCCACCTTCGTCACCCTTGAGGAATATTCAAAGGTAGTCTCCGACGTGACCTCTATAAAGGAGACGATCGCCAACCTGACGAACTCCCTCTCGGAGATGGAAACTAAACTCAAGACGCAGTGGAAGTCCGACATCGAGACCGCCATCGCTCCCGTCAAGAAGCAGGTCGAGGACGCCATAACATCCATCACCAATGAATATACCAACGCCATCTCCGCCGCGAAGACCGAGGTGACCGAGGCCTACCGCGCCGAGATGAAGGTGGAGATAAACAAACTTGAGGAATCCCTCAAGGCGTGGGTGAACTCCAGGTTCGACTCCTACTGGACCATCGCCGAGACCCAGGCCAAGCTCGACGCGCAGAAGTCCGACCTCGAGGCCCAACTGAAGTCCCAGAAGGAATACCTCGAAGGCCTCATCAACAACCTCAACCCTGGCACCTCCGAGAGCGAGAACCGCACCCTGATCGACAATCTGACCAAGGAGTTGGAGACCGTCAAGAAGACCGCCTCCGACAACGCCTCCGCCATCGAGGCTCTCCGCTCCGACCTCACCAAGGCGACCGAGGACATCACCAAGGCCTACAAGGAGGCCATCACCTCCGCCATCAATGAATATGACGGCACGATCACCACTAAGATCGACACAAAGGTCCGCGAGCTGAACTCCACAATCGACACCAAAGTCTCCGAGATCAACACCCGCATCGACGCCCTCGACGCCCGCGTGAAGACCCTCGAGGACTCCCTGTCCGAAATCAAGTCCCAGATCAGCGCCCTCCAGAACGAGATCAACTCCCTGAAAGACAAACTCTCCAACATCATCGGCCGTATGGTCTCCATCTCCCACATCCCGACCTACGCCGACGGAATAGAGAACGTTTCCTACACAATGTCCGGCACCACCATCACCCCTGGCTCCTTCACCCTGCGCTTCGAGATCCAACCCGCCAGCCTCGCCGAGGACCTCGCCGCCAACTGGAACACCGCTCTCTCCGTCAAAGCCGTCTATACCATGACACGCGCCTCCGCCGGAGACTTCGCCCCGCTGACCATCGAGTCCGCCACCGCCTCCGACGGCATCCTCTCCGTCACCGTCTCCGCCTCCGGCCTTGATGATGCCTTCTTCCAAGGTGAACTAACCGCCAGAGCACGCCTCAAGATCTCTGACGGCACAAAAGAAGTCCTCTCCGAATATATTCCATTGAAAAAGAGCAACGGAACTCCTTCCGACATAGATTACATCGACCGCTACGGCACCAACTTTGGCCCGGGAGTCGAGATCGATGGTACAATCTGGGCTCCGGTCAATTGTGGATCAAAGGTCAACGAGGATGGAGAGTATCGCTACAATGAGTATGGTGACCATTATTCTTATGAAGATATGAAAACCAAAACGACTTGTCCAAATGGATGGAGAATTCCGACTTCCAATGAAGTAAATACCCTAATTGAAAATTATTCCGAGTTTACTACATACAAGAAAATGCGAGGATACTGGTTCTCAGGTACTACTCCATATTCGGAAAATACTCCGGCTGTTTTTCTACCATTAGCTGGAGCTCCTCAATATGATAAAGATGGTTATCTAACCAGCGGATATGCATCAGCAATATATTGGTTTGTTTCTCGTTATAGTTTTACGGGACCGTTTTTTGACGGGATAACTGTTCTGATTTTTAAGACATCTGAAACTCCTCATACTCAATCTTTGGGGTCAACAACTGATTTCTTTGCTTCTTTACGTTGCGTGAAGGAATAGACTTTACCTTTGCATGGTAAATAGATGATTATAATCCAGTTTGGCTTTATTATCAACAAAATCTGTAATACAATGAATCAATTTTGCAAGCATTTTTACACCATTATAATGGATGACGAACTAATAATCCGCAAATGCGACCTTAGTAAGGATAAATTGGCACAACGTTCAATACAGTTAGTAGGGAAATTTCCTAATAGGAGATTCCCTCCAACAGATGTATGCTTTTTAGAAATTGAAGAACAACCTGAATGTCCATTTTTGAATGACAACAGGTAAGGTTCCGATATAGTCTCATGTCGAAATAAATCAAAATTCACAAATATGTTACATTCATCTTTCAACTATTTATCGACCGCCACAATTCAAGAATACTTGAATGCGGCTCAAGTTTGCTTGACTCCCAGCAATGATGGGAACAATGGCGTTTATGGAATGGCCGCATTGGTTCTGCTTTGCGCCTCCATGGATGCGATAGGCTCTTATTATAAAAAAGATCCTAATGACAACTCAAAATACGTATTCGACAGTAATGTTGATCTGAGTAAAGTTGGGAGTAAGGTTAATGAACACTTCAAAGCAATCTATTCTGAATTTTTCTCAAACAAACAAGATTTTCCAGAGATTGCGAGTCTTGACGAGGGCACATTTATTAGTTTAATCTATAAGAGCACCAGAAACAAAGCGACTCATAATGCGGTAATTATTGATAAACTGTCTTATGACAACAGTAAGACAGTTCTTTATGAAGCAGATACAAATAACAATAAGATTCTTTATATCAATGTGCTCTATGGCTGCGTAAATAACGCATTCGAGATGTTTCGCCAGATGCATCCTGAACTCACTTCCCAAACAACAGGAAATACAACTCCATCTTTAACTGGGGTGACTTCCAATCCACCCATTCAACAAACTAAGTAACATTGACACCATCTCAATCAATCAAAAAAGGACGAAGAAAATTTATTTTGATCAATAACATTATGAAAAGCACAAACTTATTAACCATAACAGCATTGGCTCTTTCGCTTCTCACGGCCTCGTGCGACAAGAACCAGCCGATGGAGACTGACGAAGACACCGTAAATGTCTCTTTTGTCTATACACTTTCTGTGGACAATGGGGAGTATATGAGAACAAAAGCATCCAATGCAGAGGTATTTGACAAGTTCTATAAAAAAATCATTTCCGGAGAATTGGTCGCCCCTTCTTATGAACTCGTGTTTACCGAAAAGTCAACTGGAACCAAGTATGAGATATCCGGCAACTGGGATGACAGGGATATGGTCACCTTAAGAAAGGGATCGTATTCTGTTACTGGAAAATCCACAGCCGCAGGAGATAATATTCAAGATAAATGCTCTCTGACAATCAGTGATGAAATTGTTGTTGACGGATCAGAGAATGTCATCTCTCTATCCGCCGCGTACGATTGCTCATTGATAATTTTCACGGACACTTCCGTGTCAAGCCTGAGCAACTACAATGGAGAAGAGACTAACGACCTTTTCAAGTTCGACAACTACATATACGCTTTTGTGTCAACATCCCTGTTCAAAAACTCCTTCGCCTCCACGGCATATCTTATCGGGAAACGTACGGACAACAGCACCTTCAAGATTTTCACCGGGACGTTAACGTATGAGAAAGGCAAATACTATGTCTATAACAACATCAAAACATCATTCAGGGTTGATGAGATGGAAGACGGTGGAGGTGGAGAAAAAGGAGAGATAACGAAGAGATCATTCACCATCAATGGAGTGTCATTTAATATGATTCTGGTTGAAGCCGGTTCTTACAATGGTCCCAGCGGACTTGTAACCATCACAAGAGACTATTGGATAGGTGAAACTATGGTGACACAAGGACTGTACGAAGCTGTGATGGGTTATAATCCAAGCTATCATAAAGGGAGTGACCTGTTTCCTGTCGAACAGGTCAGCAGACGGGATTTTGAGTCTTTCCTATTATCATTGAATACCTCTTTGAAATCGTTGTTTAGGCTTCCATACGAGGTTGAGTGGGATTACGCCTGCATGGGTGGAAAATACAGCAAAGGTTACAAGTATCCGGGAAGTGACAACGCTGACGAAGTCGCCTGGACAAAAGAAAACAGTGCAGTCAACGGAGTTCTCCAATCTCACGAGGTCGCCACTAAATTACCTAATGAATTAGGACTCTACGACATGTGCGGAAATCTATGGGAGTGGTGTCACGAGGACTATGTCAGCACGTATCCCAGCGGAACAGACCCTTTCAGGCAATATTCCGGCATTTATACCGGCCTCACCAAGAGCGACACCTGGGAATATGAGGTCAAAGACTGGGCGATGTTCACCAGCAGGTGGTATTTCTTTAATGGAAACAAGTTAGGAGGATTCAGATTAGCCCTATAAGAAGGGAAAGTTTCGCGACACCATCGTGCGTATTTCCTAATCAATTATAAATAAATACACTAACATCTTCCCTTGGGAGAGATTAAACTAAAGGGAAGATATTAGACAACTGATAGTCAACACATTACCCGCCACTAGTTCTGTATGAGCGAGTGGCGGGCAAGTTATTTATAGAATGCGATATACGCATACACCTTCAGTAGAAATCAAACATAGAAAAGAGTCTTGATTGCGGAAAATCGACTCATTACATTTGTGGGTCTATCTAAGAGCCAAATACCACGTTTTAGTTCCTGAACACTACCGGTGACAATCACTTTGATGGGTTTGGCGACCTGTAAGTTCTGTGGCCAAGGATCTGGATCAGTTATCGGGGTAGTCGTTTGTCCGTGGAAACGCTTGCTCGCCGGGCAAACCGACGGCGAACTTAGTCCTGCGTATGTAGGCTTTCACCGGACAAAGCGGTTCTGAATGTGAGAACTTAGGTTAGGCGGGAGGTGATGTGAAGTGCATCACTGCAAGAGAGTTATTCGGCTTGTGGAAAATGCCGTTTGAAGTCCATCCTCTCGTGCAGGATGCGGACGATCAGGATGTCGCCTTGTGGGCGGAGCACATAGAAGATTATGTGATGCCCGCAGTGGAGGCCATATAAGTCGGGCATAATCTCCTCATACTTTTTTGACGTTATGGTGGACTTGGATGACAGGAGATTGCAGGCGGATATCAACATATTGTAATATTCATCAGCCTGCTTTTCCGACCAGGTCTTTACCGTGTATCGCCATATTGAGGTCAAGTCCTCCACGGCTTTTAGGGAATATTCCAGTTTCTTAGCCATTTGAGTGTTCTGCCTTGAGAGATTTCAGATGAGCTTTAGGGTCAAATCCTTCAGCTACGCCACTGTCAAGTCCTTCGTTGATCGCTGATTTCAGGGCCATTAGTTGACTTTCATCCTCTTCCAACAGGCGAAGTCCTGCCCGAATGACTTCGCTTGCGTTGTTGTACCTTCCTTGTGCGATCTGCGCCTTGATAAAATCCTCGAAGTACCCCCCGAGAGCGACTGATGTAGTTTTCATATTCATGGCCTTTTCCGCAAAGTTACCAAATATTAATAATTGCGCAAGGCCTTTTATGAAAAATTAATTTTTAGCGGTCTTAATTTATTGAGGCGCGAGCCCCTGGATGCCTGACCCAAAATGGAAAGCGATGGACGCATTCTCCGTTGACCATCCAGTGACCGCCTTTGTCGGACCCGATGCGGCGGATGAGGCCAGCGGCTTTCAGGTTGGCGAGATGCGATGCCGTGCGTTTTTATCGCATTATAAATCATCAATAGTAATCGTTCTGAGCAGATCCTTTGTCAGTTTCGGGACGGTTGAGAGTCTGTTTGCTTGATTTTGCAGTGTTCGCTCAAATAGGTTGCGGACATACCGGGCATTGCCGAAATTCCTGTCTTTGTTGGCGACTGCGTGTTCAACGATGTGTCTCAATTTCTCAAAGGCATCATCATTGATTTGATAATCATAATCTTTTAGGTTTTTCTGATAGATTTGCAACAACTCATCGGCTCTGTAATCCTGAAACTCAATGTACCTTGTAAAGCGGGACTGTAACCCGGGATTGGAATTAATGAAGGCAGCCATTTCATTTGTATATCCAGCAAGGATGACCACAAGCCTTTCCCTATCATCTTCCATTCGCTTCAGCAAAGTGGCTACCGCTTCTTTCCCAAAATCTACTCCGCTTTCCGATATTAATGAATATGCCTCATCGATAAATAGCACTCCATCCAAAGCGCTGTCAATTATCCGGTTGGTCTTAACGGCGGTCTGTCCGACATATTCGGCTACAAGGCCGGATCTGTCGGTCTCCACAAGATGTCCTTTTTTGAGTATTCCAAGATCCTTGTATATTCCGGCAAGGATTCTTGCCACAGTGGTTTTGCCAGTTCCGGGATTCCCAGTGAAAACACAATGGTATGACACATCCGAAGTTTTCAGCCCTCTTTCCGCTCTTTCGTTCTGGATCACCACAAAATTCGCTAATGTCCTGACCTCGCTTTTAACTGATTCCAGTCCAATCAGTGAAGCCAGTTTTGCTATGTTGGTATTGTCAGTCTGGCTGTTGTCTGGTTCAGTATAAGAATAAGCTGTGGGTCTATCCATGGTTTTGGACATTGCACCAAGACTCTTGCCTCCAGATTCGTATTCTCTGAATATTTCCTCCAATTCATCTTCGTCTTCAACCAGTATATCTCTTGACATATCTTCATTGAAGACTCCGACAATTCCCATCTCTTCCAGTGCTTCCATACATTTCCTTGATTCAGCATACCCCATCCCGAATCTTTGCCGTATATCGGTTACTGAGCATTCGTGCTGATCGATCATAAACTTTGCCACAGCCTTAAGTGTGTCCAGAACATTGTTGCACTCGGTTTCAGAATGCTCGTCAAGCTTAGACACAACGTTGCCGCTTGTCAGATCATCAGTGATTTCCTTATTGAATATATTCGCAAGCCACTTTGCTTCTTTGTCGGTCACAGTGCCATCAGCTTTTGCGATGATTGAAGAGTACCGGTACAGCAGTGTTAAATATTTTGATTTGTAGTTTCCGTACCTTTCAAAGATCTGAGCCCCATAAAATGGATCATTCAAGGATGCGCCAACCTCGCTGAACTGACGGTATATTCCCTTTATCGAATTGGCCATTAATCCGATGTGATGTTCGTCAGAATATTTCCAATATTGAAGATCCGCTTTGGGGTTGACAATCTTGGTGACTGTTAAGAACAAAGGAAGCCCTTCCTTGGATGTGGGATTGAAAGGATGCCCGAGGGAGAGGAGGCATTTTTTCAAATCCATCATAATTGAGGCTTTAAGTTTCAGGTCGGTGTCAGAGTCGTCGCCCCCAATGTGGACATGTTCTTTCAAAAACAGCATAAAGTCGTCATTCGCTTTAAGGGATAGATAGAATGCGGAAATGTCTTGGGCTATGCCAAGCGACAACTCAAAATATGTGTCCATATCTTCTTCGTTTTCTCGTTTTATTTCTGGTTGTGAAGAGTTTTGCTTTTTATGATGGTTCTTGTATACGATGATGGCTGCGATAACAATGAGCGGCACGCCTATGAAAAACTCCAATGTCATATCCTCCACTCCATAGAACATAAGAAATGCTCCGGTCAAGCTTAGTATTATACTCGTCCATGCGGATGCAGGGGTAACAGTAACTCCCGTTTCCGAAAATCTTTCTCTACCAGATAGCCACGACATAACCAATAGCAAATTCTTAAAACCCAGATAGGTGACGTAATCTCAGCACTAAGGCCTGTTAAGACAAATATATACATAAATACCGAATGACCAATCGTTATAATTGTGTTTCTGACCCCGAGTTACTCATCCGAAGAGGCAATCCATAGTGAGGTCGTTCTGGACAAGGTTGCGATACTTGTTGTGGGAGACACCAAATGTGGTTATGAGTGCGAGGTGCAGTGCCTTGCGTGTTCCGGACACGGTTCTGAACACAGACAGTTTTGACTCAAGTGCCTTGGCGTAGGATGCGTCAATCACAAAAATGTCTTTTGAATATTTCATTTCGCAGACAGTTACGACATTGTCGCCTCTGTCAATCAGAAGGTCAATCTGCGCTCCAGCGTGCGTTTCCGTCTGCGATGCTCTCCAGGAAGCCACGTTAGATAGGATCCCGGATATTCCCAGTTCCTTTTTGATTTGTGGAATATGCTGGAGGCAAACCCTTTCGAACGCTAGTCCCGCCCAAGTGTTGTGCTCGCTTGTCAGGTAAGTGTGCGACCAGTAGTTCTCATCTGAGAACCTATCCTTGAGAATGCAATGGTAGTAGAACAGCGTATAATTGTCTATCAATTGATAGATTGCATCTTTCTCTTTCTTCCCGAAGGATGTATAGTGTCTGATAAAACCACATTCCTCAAGATCTTCCAGAATAGCCTTGAATGTGCCACCGTCTTCGATTCCCGTCTTGGCCAGAATTTCCTGACGGCTCAGACCTGCTTTCTTTCCGTTCAAGGCCTCAATTACTTTGATGAATTTCTCCGGTCTGTTGAACAGAACCTGGTACAGCGCTCCAAATTCATCCCTCAACTTGGCGTTTTCGGAAAAGAACAACTCATCTACATTCTGAGCTACACTCAAACCTCGCCTTAGGAAACTCCAATAATAAGGTATTCCACCAAGGATCATATACATCTCCAACACATCCTTGCGAACCATTGAAAGTCCGGCCGCGGAAGCATATTGCTCACATTCCGACAATGTGAAAGGTGCGACCTTTATCTTCTCGGTAATTCTACCCCGAAGCCCATCCTTGTTCTTCAGAAGCTTTTTCGTTATCCAAGAAGTGGCGCTTCCGCACACAATCAACACGATGTCTTTCTGTGGCCTTGCCGTGGCCCATCCATTCCAAAAATGCTCCAAGGCACTGACCATTTTAGATTTGGGAGTGTCCATCCACGGAAGCTCATCAATGAATATCACCTTTTTGCCGGCAGGTGCGGAATCAATCAACTGTTTAAGCTTATCAAATGCCTCGAACCAGGTCTTTGGGACGGGACACTGGCTTAATCCGGCATTCCTGAGGGAATCCCTGAAAGCTACAAGCTGATTCCTCAGATCACCCTTTGCGACCCCCGTATGCTGGAATGTGAACTGATAGTTGAATGCCTCGCGGATCAGATAGGTTTTGCCGACACGCCGTCTGCCATAGACAGCGCAAAACTGAGAATCCTTCTTTTCCAGTAGTCCCCAAAGGGTTCCGCATTCTTTCTTACGTCCGATAATCATAATAGTCAAAAATAGAGTTTCCGCTGCAAATATAACAAAAATACGCCTATAATCAGCGGAATCTTATGAATTTTATAGACATTCCGCTAGATATAGGGCGTTATTTGTTTTGATAGGTGCTGGTGTTGTTATTACCTTTGGGTAAGTTAGTCCATAGAATAAGGCTATGGAATGGAAAACGTCGGGCGCTTTATCCGTTGACCTTCCAGTGTCCGCCTTTGTCGGGGCCGATGCGGTGGAGGAGGCCGGAGGTCTTCAGGTTGGCGAGATGTTTCTCTACGGCTTTCGGGGATATTCCTATTCTTTTGGCCAGTGAGGCGGCGCTGAGGGAGCCGTCCTTTGACAACATATTCAGGATTATCTCCCTGCTTTTCGGCTTTTTCCCATTGCGGGCGGAATATGACGGGCTTTCCTCTTCGAGCAGGCCTGTTGATCGCAGATAGTTGTCGATGTCCCGGCGGAGTATCTTTGCCGTAGTGCGGAACATAAAATCTCTGAATATATCCAAGTCTTCGCTTTCCCGGGCTGCAATGAGCGATTTGATGTAATCCTCCTTGTCTTCCTTTAATATGATCGAAGGGA
>OJAW01001620.1_pt1 | contig 12609 bp, 14 predicted proteins | sample 1589151 | NCBI WGS metagenome assembly OJAW01 (sample SAMN03283290) | human gut metagenome | biome: human-associated habitat; material: feces | host: Homo sapiens | place: Peru | collected 2012 | reverse complement strand
CCCCGAAAATGACTCGTTCGACTTGTATTCACCACAAATCTTACAGTAATGTCCTTTATGCTTCTTCTTTGCCATATCTCTTATCTTATCAAGGGTTATGCAACTGTATGAGAATGCAGGATGCATCATCTTCCAAGTATTCTATACGACTTGGCAATTTGTTTTCTACTATAACAGAATCTATGCAATCCTTGGATTGATAAAATCCATCTGTACATAAAAACAACAAGTCCATGTCTGATATTTTCGTTTCTTGAATGGATATAGGGTTGCGGAAACCTCTTCCATTCACACAACGAGTCAGAAAGGTACAATTATCACCTTCCTTCTGGTGGTCTTCAGTAAGTTGATGTATACCTTTTTCTTTTTTGTAATATAGACGAACATTTCCTTGCCATGCGTAATAGGCAGTATCATCTTTTATGTATAAGACGGTAACTGCTGCTCCCATTTTGCAACAAAGAGCCTTGCATTTATCTGCAACTGCAATGTCTGCTTGTTCAAAAGCCTTTGCTAACAGCTCTCTTATATCCACAGAATTATGTTCAGCCAATATTTTATAAATACTTTGTGCAACAGTGGCTGCTGCAATCTCACCATATTGTAAGCCACCCATACCATCGGCAAGGATAGCGATGCAACTCCCATCTTGTAATTGTTTGCACAAGATAAAATCTTGGTTTGTATCACATAAGCCTTTTTGACTACAATATTTTATATCTATCATTATAAATTCCTTTCTTCTGTAGCAGAGCGAAACACTTCTGAAATGACTTGCCATGTTCTCCTTACTTGGTCATAATTCAAACCCGATTGTGAATTGAGAGTTTGGCTTATCAAATAGCTTCTCTCCTCCAACTGCAATTCCTCGTCAATTTTGTCTGCATAATATGCAAGTTGGTCTCGGTTCAATAACTTTGCCAAATCGTTTGCCAGCCAATAGCCACCAGCCACATATTCGTCAAAATCTTCCCAATCATACACTTCCATATACGCTTCTCGATCCAAGTTTGCCATAAGGTAGTTGTCCAATATGAACGACATATCCTCTGCATCCTTGTTTGTGGTTAGATGTCTGTCCATCCAAGCATTGAACTTCAGCAAGAATAATCCATGCAAGGAAGCTATCTTTACAGTGAATCTGTCATCAATACTAACCGTTATCGCATCAGAAAGCACTTCATCAAACCCTTTTACGGACATGGCAATTGTTTCTTCGGGTGGCCAATAGATGTTGTCATCTGCCTTAGCGACATATCCGTATGGAACAACATCTATCTCATAGTCACCATAATAGAAGCGTTGGTGTTTTGCCTTGTCTTTCTCGAAACCATCCGCAATCAAACTATTTTTGATTTTATCAAATTCCTGCCAGTTTGGAACAGCTATAGCCAGATCCAAGTCTCTTGTCTTTCTACGTGATGACGTGTTCAGCATTTGCTGCATGACTATATCTCTGGCGGTGGCTCCTATGATAAAGAAGTCGTGATCCATTCTACGGAAGCTATCTGTAAGTTTCTCCAACAAATCCACAAGGAATGGATTATTTATCTTTTCACTCGAAATCTTTAAGCTCATTCTTTAATATGCGTTGCGCAGCCTCCAAGCAGCGACTGTTGCCACTACCCATCAAGTCTGCATAGATTAATATAGCAGGAACAGTTCTGTTGTCTGTTTCCCAATTCCAAAATTTGTTGTACAGATGAATTTCCCCATTTGCATCTTGCTTGACGACACCTGTTCGTATAAGATGTGCTGCAGGTATTTCCGTGTATATGTCGAAAAGTCCTGGTTGTAAGTAGCCATCCGTCAAGTTTGCGGCAGGCACTCCTCCCCATGACATACCCTTTGGCAATGCAATGTTTTTCCACTCATTTCTATTCTCTTCTGTTCTAAATGCCATTGTGCCTACCAACAATTTGGGTTTCAATACTTCATTGTAATTGCTTACCCATAAGTCAAGTAGTTGTTTTTTGTCTTTTATTATGCGACCGTTTTTAGTGTCACAAACAAAGCCACGTCTTGCAAGTTCATCCAAAACGTTTTTCACGCTTCCCAAAGATACACCAATTTGCTCTTTTATCTCTCGATAAGGCTTCTTTATATTGTCTGCATTTTGCAACAGATAAAACACGACCTTCAATCCTGCATCTTGAAACACGGGATAGGTTTTCACCTTGGACTCTGTATTTTTCCTTCCTTGATTAAATATTTGGAAAATCAAGTTTCCTGCCTTTGTATATCTGACAAGGCAGTTTCCTGCACAGTCCAGATAGTTGATGCCTCTGTTTGCCAATTCTGTTGATACCTGTGGCGTGACATATTGCGTAACAAGCAAAATTTGCTGCTTGTCATTGTTCATAGTTTGCATAGTAGCTAATGTCGGATTTAATGTGGCCTTGGTTATGTTTTCCCTTACATGACACACAAAATCTACATTCATTATCTTAACAGTGACATCATTTTCATTGGTACAATTTACTTTGACGGCTGTTGTTGACACAACATCCCCCACAGGAAGGCTTGCTCTAAGAGCATCCAATGCTTGGTTTATTATGATATTGTTTGCCATCATTTTATATCATTTGTTCAATATAACAGTTGCGTTCAATTTGATTGAACACTGCAAAGATAATGAACAAAACTTAAACGAACGAACTTTTTGTTCAATATTTCATCTTGTTCAATACTATTTAACATAGTGCAAATATTGAACAGGATTAGTTCAGCCCACCAGACCGTCAAGTACCGCCTTGCCATTGACAGGTTATTTCATAAGCGACATACCAACTTTTAGTTTATATTTATTTGTAAAGCATGACTATACTACCAGCAGTTATCAGCAATGCCCCCACGATGACTTTGGCGTTTATCGGTTCTTTTCGCATTTGTTCACCGCGATGGACTGCATATTTCATCATATTTTGTGAAAATTCATATAGAGATGAGCAAAATATATAAATTTCTGAGCACTTTTATTATTTTTTTCTTACCTTTGCAAACAACTATGTGCTCTTTTCTCAGGAAATAGCACATTTAAATATCAACTGAATAACGGAAAAGATGAAATATGCTTTAGTTACAGGAGCGTCAAGAGGTATTGGAAAAGCCGTGGCTTTACGACTTGCCAAACGGGGCTTCTGCACGATTATCAATTACTTGAACAACCATGAGGCGGCGGAACAGGTAAAACGGGAAATTGAACAAGAGGGCGGCTATGCTGAACTCCTGCCCTTTGATGCGTCTCAACCTCAACAGATAGAGGCTGCCATAGACCAATGGGAATCTGCGCATCCTGATGAGTGGATCTCCATACTGGTAAATAATGCTGGCATCAGAAGGGATAATGTCATGTTCATGATGTCCAACGATGACTGGCACGATGTTCTCGACACCAACCTCAACGGGTTCTTCTACATCACCCGCAGACTCTTGAAGCACATGATGCCCCGCAGACATGGCGGTCGTATCATCAATATGGCTTCGCTCTCAGGAATCAAGGGAATGGCTGGACAGGTAAACTATAGCGCTGCGAAGGCTGCACTCATCGGAGCTACCAAGGCGCTGGCACAGGAGGTGGCGCCCCGCAACATCACGGTGAACGCTGTGGCTCCGGGATTCATCGCTACAGACATGACTAAGGAGTTGCCTGAAGATGAACTGAAAAAGATGATTCCTGCGGGAAGATTTGGCAAGGCAGAAGAAGTGGCTGCCTTGGTTGATTTTCTTGCCTCTGACGAAGCCGCATACATCACAGGAGAAGTCATCAACATCAATGGGGGACTCTACACATAATATATATATACTACAAGATAAATGGAAAGAAGAGTTGTCATTACAGGAATGGGTATCTGGTCTTGCCTTGGCACAGATCTGGATACTGTCAAGGAATCATTATACGCAGGAAAATCGGGTATCGGAATCCAACCGGAACGATTGGAATACGGCTACCGTTCGGCTTTGACCGGTATCGTGGAGGAACCTGTCATTACCAAACAAATGCTCGACCGCCATACGCGTGCCGGAATGTCTGAAGAGGCTAAATATGCCTATATGGCAAGTGTTCAAGCTTTTCAGCAAGCCGAGATTTCGGATGAGTATCTCCGGGAAAATGAGGTGGGATGTATTTTCGGCAACGATTCTTCTGCCAAACCCGTCATCGAAGCTGCCAAAATCATGGATGAGAAACATGATTCTGCCATGCTCGGATATGGCATCATCTTCCAGTCGATGAACTCTACCGTCAACATGAATCTCAGTACCATCTTCCATCTCCGGGGAATCAACTTCACGGTCAGCTCGGCATGTGCCAGCGGAAGTCATTCCATCGGTTTGGGATATATGATGATCAAACAGGGCTTGCAGGAGATGGTGCTCTGTGGCGGTGCGCAGGAAACCAATTATTACTCCATGGCTTCCTTTGATGCGCTCAGCGCCTTCTCTATCCGCATGGACGAACCTGCCAAGGCAAGCCGTCCTTTCGACCGAGACCGCGATGGACTCATTCCAAGTGGTGGAGCTGCCTCTCTGGTACTGGAAGATTACGAGCACGCCAAAGCACGAGGCGCCAATATTCTTGCGGAAGTGGTGGGATATGGTTTCTCCAGCAATGGTGGGGGAATCAGTCAGCCATCAGACGAGGGAAGTGTCGTTGCCATGAGCCGTGCGCTGAAATCAGCCAACGTGACGGAAGAGGATATTGACTACATCAACGCTCATGCCACCAGTACACGACAAGGCGATATGTATGAAGCAATCGCCCTCGACAGAATGTTCAACGGCAGACATGCGCTGATTTCTTCTACCAAGGGAATGACCGGGCACGAATGCTGGATGGCAGGAGCTTCGGAGATCGTTTACAGTACGCTGATGATGCAGAACCATTTCGTGGCTCCTAACGTGAACTTTGAAAATCCAGACGAATATTCCGAAAAACTCAATATTGCGACAAAGACGGTAGATACGGAAATCAATACCGTACTGAGCAACAGTTTCGGTTTCGGAGGAACCAACTCTGCTCTGGTCATCAGAAAATTCAAGGAATAACTATTTCTGAAAAGAAAAATAAGCAATCATTATGAATCTATTCAAGTCAGAAAGCGACCGCTATTCTCAGGAGCAGTTATCTGCCCGTGAAGCTCAGCGACAAGCAGAATTCATCGCATGGGGACCCGTCATCTTCCAGGTTTCCAGACTCATGCTGAAATGGGGTATTCTGGAGGAAATCAGAAACAGTCATGACGGACTGACCCTGGAAGAACTGGAAGAGGAAACCCGCCTCTCCCAGTATGCGCTCAAGATTTTGCTGGAAGCTTCGCTTAGTGCTGGTATCATACTGATAGACAAGGATTCAGACCGCTATACGATTTCGAAGACGGGGTGGTTTCTGCTCACGGATGCTGCTACCCGGGTAAATATCGACTTCAATCATGATGTCAATTACCAGGGATTGTTTTATCTGGATGAAGCCTTGGAGACCGGGAAACCTGCCGGGCTGAAGACTTTAGGCAACTGGCCTACCATCTACGAGGGATTATCTCAGCTTTCTCCGCAGGTACTGGAGAGCTGGCTCAATTTTGATCACTTCTATAGTGACCATTCTTTCGACAAGGCGCTGGAAATCGTTTTCTCCAAAGATACGAAACATCTGATGGATGTGGGTGGAAATACAGGGGAATTTGCGCTTCGTTGTGTGGAAGGCAACCCACAGGTAAATGTCACCATCGTTGATCTGCCCGGACAGATAGGAATGATGAAGAAGAATATTGAGGGCAAAAGGGGAGCTGACAGAATCCATGGTTTTCCTACGGATATTCTGAAAACTGAAAACCAGTTCCCTACCCTGAAAGAGATGGCTCCTGCAGAACAGGGCGACAACTGGGATGCGATCTGGATGAGCCAGTTCTTAGACTGCTTTTCGGAGGAAGAAATATACAGCATTCTGGCAAGAGTGAGCCAAGTGATGTCGGAGGATACTACCTTATACATCATGGAGACTTTCTGGGACCGGCAGAAATACGAGACTGCATCGCTCTGCCTGACCATGACAAGTGTCTATTTCACGGTCATGGCGAATGGAAACAGTAAGATGTATCATTCCGACGACATGATCAGACAGATAGAACGTGCCGGACTCAAGGTAGTAGCCATCCACGACGGAATAGGTCACGGCCATTCGATACTGGAAGTAAAAACAAGAAAGTAAACATTCATATAAAATTCGAACTATCACATGGAAAGAAAAGAAATAGAAGAAAAAGTAAGAAACTTCCTCATTGAGGATTTGGAGATTGATGAAGAAAAAATTGCTCCTGAAGCTAAATTGAAGGATGACTTAGGCATAGACAGCCTCGACTTCGTAGATATTGTGGTAATCGTGGAGAAGAACTTCGGATTCAAGATCAAACCGGAAGAAATGCAAGGGGTTACTACCCTCACCCAGTTCTGTGATTATATCGAGAGTAAAGTGGGATAAAAGGGGAAGTGAAGAAGAATACGACTTTCGGTAATGCCTGGATGCATCGCCAACTCATCAACATGCTCAGGTTCGTGGACGAGCGTTTCATCTATGTTTTCGCATGGACGATGATCATGCCCGTCTGTTTACTGCTAAATACCAACCACAGCCGCAGCCATGCTTACCGGTTTTTCCGAAACCGTATCGGTTTGGGCAGATGGAGCTCTGCATGGCACACTTACCTCAACCATTGCCTGTTTGCCACGGTTGTGATAGATCGCTTTGCCATGTTTGCCGGCAAAAGGTTTGATATTGAGCAGGAGGGTGCCGAATATCTGAGAGCGCTGGCTCGCCAAGACGATGGTTTCCTGATGTTCAGTTCACACATCGGCTGTTATGAGGTGGCTGGCTATTCTCTGACTCCGCCTGGGAAACGCTACAACGCACTTGTATATGGAGGCGAAAAAGACAGGATTATGGAGGGAAGACAGGAACAGTTTTCTGAACACAATATCACGATGATTCCTGTAAAAGAGGACATGAGCCATCTGTTCAAAATCAACGAGGCTCTGGTCAACCATGAGATTGTCAGTATGCCTGCCGACCGGGTGATGGGTTCCTCGAAAACCATTCCAACGGAGTTTTTAGGCAAGACGGCTCATTTCCCATCGGGTCCATTCGCAGTTGCTACGATGCGCAACCTGGAAGTTTTAGCCATCAACGTGATTCGCATTTCCAGAAAAAAGTACAAGATCTTTGTGGTTCCCCTCGCCTATGACAAGCAAACGTCCCGGAAACAAAAGATGGAGCAACTTGCCAAGAAATATGCAGAAGAGCTGGAATGTCTTGTGCGACAATATCCAGACCAATGGTACAACTTTTACGATTTCTGGGCAGATAAAAAATGCTGAACCATCCATTGCATGATGTAATCAAGATAAAGACATGAATTCAGATATAGATAATCCGGAAGGATTGGAACTCAGCCAAATAGATATACACGAACTTCTGCCTCAACAAGAGCCGTTTGTCATGATAGACCGGCTCGTCTATTGCGATAAGACCGTCACACTTGCAGAGACTGAAATCAGGAACGACGATATCTTTGTTGAGAATGGACACCTTACTGCATCTGGCCTGATAGAGAATATTGCACAGACTTGTGCTGCACGGATTGGATATTACAACTATATTCATAAGAAAGGAATCCAGATTGGTTTTATCGGGGCCATACGCAATATGGACATTCTACAGCTTCCATCTGTGGGGGAAATCCTCACCACCCGTGTAGAAGTGAAAGAAGAAGTCTTCGGAATGACCTTAGCCGAGGCAACCGTTTCGTGGAGAAATCAGGTTTACGTAACGACTGAAATGAAAATTGCCGTTAAAGAGTAAAAAGAAAGAAAGATGAAAGAACTGAAAGAATCCAAAGAATTTGAAATACGTTTCAGCGAAGTCGATTCGATGAACGTAGTTTGGCATGGTTCCTACCCGCTCTATTTCGAGGATGCCCGCGAGGCTTTCGGCAAGAAATACGGGCTGGAATACATGACTTTCTTCAATCATGGCTATTTTGCTCCTATCGTAGAACTCAGTTTTCACTATAAGAAGCCTATCAGATATGGAATGCGTCCACGCATCGACATCATCTATCGCCCTACTGAAGCGGCAAAGATTGTGTTCGATTACGAAATCCACGATCAGGAAGACAATTCTCTTATCGCAACAGGTCATTCCGTACAGGTTTTCATGGATTTGAATTACCAGCTCGTTTGGGATAATCCGCCCTTCTATCAAGAATGGAAAGAGAAACAATTGGCAAATGAGAAATGACAAATGACAAGTGAGGTTGAATTATGGCTTACATTATAGCAGATAATATCATTTCTCCATTAGGGGAAACATCCGAGGAAAATTACCTGTCAGTAAAAGCTGGCAGGTCGGGCATCCGTGCTTATGAGCCTGGAACATGCAATATTCCAGAAGGATTCTACGCCTCTCTGCTATTCGAAGACTTCGAGACTTTGTCCCTAAGATCTGCACAAAAAGCGATTGCTAATGCGCGACTTGAACTGAAAGGAAAGCACACAGCTTTTATTCTCAGTTCTACGAAAGGAAATATTGAGGAAAATATTTCCTTGGCAGATTCTGCGCAAAGAATAGCCAGCCAGTTGGGAATAGACTCCCAACCTATTGTCGTTTGTAATGCTTGTATTTCCGGACTATCTGCCTTGATTTTGGGCAACAGACTGATAGATTCAGGCCTGTATGATGCTGCCATCGTATGTGGTTGCGATACGCCCCGGCAATTCATCCTGTCCGGTTTCCAATCCTTGAAAGCGCTTTCCCCTGAGCCTTGTCGCCCATTTGACATGGAACGGATGGGACTCAATTTAGGCGAAGCTGCTGCTACCCTTATTCTGAGCAAAAATCCTATCCAGGGAAATTCCTGGCGAATGGGGGATGGTTTCATCAGAAATGACGCTTTCCATATCAGCACCCCCTCCAAAACTGCAGATGGTCTGTATCTGTCCCTCCAAAGAACTTTGGAATCCTTCACGAAAGAGATTTCATCCACTTGCAAACAGATAGACATGAAAGAGCATCTGGCTTTCATCAATGCTCATGGTACAGCCACGCTTTTCAATGACCAGATGGAATCTGTTGCCATCGGAAGAGCAGGACTGTCAGATCTGCCCGCCAATGCCTACAAAAGTTTCTGGGGGCATACGATGGGAGCTGCCGGCATTCTCGAAACCATCATCAGCATGAAAGCAATTGATGATGATACGATTTTGGGAACCAGAGGTTTTTCTGAACTGGGAGTTTCCGGGAAAATGAATATCTGTGTTGAAAACCGACCGACAGACAAGAAAGGCTTCATCAAGATGTTGTCTGGATTCGGAGGTTGTAATGCTACAATATGGGCAGCCAAAAGTCCTGAAAGTGAAATGATCGCTTTATCACAGAAAGAACAGCAGGAATGTGAATTCACGACCACTCACACGATAAGGATTACGCCCGAAGAGGTGATATTGGACCAACGGAAACTTTGGGAAGGAAAGAAGGAATTGGGGGAACAGGAAGGACAGGAACATCATTCTCTCCTGACATCCCTCTACAAACAGATGATAGGCAACTACCCGAAATTCTACAAAATGGATGGACTCAGCCGCCTGGGGTTTGTGGCCTCAGAAATCCTGTTGAATGCAGAAAAGGGAGAAACGGACAAGGAAAGGGCAATCATCTTTTTCAATCATTCCTCTTCCATCGCCTCTGACAGGAACTATAAGGAATCGATAAACGATAAAGACAATTATTTCCCAAGTCCTTCCATCTTCGTCTATACGTTGCCCAACATCGTAACGGGCGAGATTGCCATCAGGAATCATTTTCATGGTGAAACCTCCTTCTTCATCCTGCCCGATAAAGACGAAAGGTTGATGGAGGAAATCCTACAGGCTTCCTGTCGGGACGCTCAAAGCAAGAGTTTCCTGACAGGTTGGATTGATTATGAAGACGAAAGGCATTTCGAAGCGGATCTGAAGATCAAGAAAATGAGAAATTACAAATGAGAAATTACAAATGAGAAATAAAATATTAAAATCATATAAATAAAATCGTATGGAAGAATTGACTAAAGAACTCAAGGAGGAAATCATAGAGGCATTAAACCTCGAGGAAATGACTCCTGAAGATATTGATGAGAACGATGCGCTCTTTGGAGACGGACTGGGACTGGACTCGATTGATGCGCTGGAACTCATCGTCTTGCTGGATAAAAAATATGGAATCAAGTTGGCTAACCCTGCTGAAGGTAAGGCTATTTTCAAAAGTATTGCCACGATTGCAGACTATGTGAGCAAGAACAGAAAGAAATGAATATTGCTATCACAGGCGAAGGCATTATTTCTGCCATCGGCACCAATAAAGAGGAAGTGTTGCAGTCTCTGCTCGCCCATAAGTCGGGAATCAAAGAGATGCAATTTCTACAGTCGGTTCATCACGAACTGCCTGTAGGAGAGGTCGCTTTGTCTAATGAGCAAATGAAAAAACGGCTCGGCATTCCAGAAAAACAACTGATGAGCCGCACAGAACTCATGGGAATCCTTGCCATCCGGCAAGCCCTGGAGGATGCTGGAATCGACCTTTCTGCTGTCTCTGCTTCCAACAAGAAAATCGTCCTCGTTTCGGGAACGACGGTTGGCGGAATGGACCTTACCGAACAGAGTTTCAACCCTCTCTACGAGCAATTTCAGTCACAGCAGGAAACAAAGGTGGAAGAACTGGCTTTTCTCAACCACCACGATGGAGGCAACTGCACACAGAAGATTGCTGATTATTTCAGAAATGAATCGGCAACAGGACAAAGTGGATTTGATGAATTGACCACCATCTCTACAGCCTGTTCTTCTGCCGCCAACGCCATCATGTTGGGAGCCAAACTATTAGAAACCGGTGAAGCAGACATCGTTGTTGCCGGAGGTTCAGAAGCACTTTCCCGCTTCCATCTCAACGGTTTCAATTCCCTGATGATTCTCGACAAGAAGCGCTGTCGCCCGTTTGATGCAAACCGCGCAGGATTGAACTTGGGAGAAGGCGCTGCATTCGTTGTCTTGGAATCAGAATCTGCAGCCCGCCATCAGGGGAAGACGCCCCATGCTTACCTTACCGGTTATGGCAATGCCTGCGATGCATACCACCAGACCGCTTCGTCAGAGAATGGAGAAGGAGCTTTCTTGGCGATGAAAGAAGCCTTGAATATGGCACACATAGAACCAAAGGACATCCAATATGTAAATGCACATGGTACAGGAACTCCCAATAATGACCAGAGCGAATCCGAATCTCTCAAACGGTTATTTGGCAAAAAGATGCCTTGGATTTCAAGTACAAAATCATTTACCGGACATACTACCAGCGCCTCGGGAAGCATAGAGGCGATCATCTGTTTACTTGCCATGCAGCATCATTTCATCCCAGCCAATCTCGGTTGGGAAAAACAAATGGAAAACGGTATTATTCCTTGCACAGGCATCGAAAACGTAAGGCTGGAAAATGTTCTCTGCAATTCCTTCGGATTTGGCGGAAATGACAGTTCGCTCATTTTTTCTACTCATCCGACAGAAGAGGAAGCTACACAGACTGAAGGGGAAGCAATACAGACAGAAGGAAAGCCTCAACGATCAGAAGGGGAGCCTCAGCAGACTGCCAGCAACATCCGTATTCTTTCAACTGTAGAGATTAACTCAGAAGAGGATTTGTCCGACATCCGCAAATATGTAAAACCGATGGAAGCCAGGAGAATGGGCAAGATCATGAAAAGTTCATTACTCTCCTCTTTAGAAGCTTTGGAAAAAGCAGGAATAGCCACCCCGGATGCCATCATCACGGGCACTACTTATGGATGTTTGGAAAATAGTGAGAAATTGCTTGTCCAACTGAAAGAAGAAGGGGAAGAAATGCTCAAACCTACTTATTTCATGCAGAGTACCCACAACACCATAGGCAGCAATATTGCAATCAAGACCCATTGTCATGGTTACAACATCACCTATACGCAGGGCGAAGTTTCTCTTGACTGGGCCATCCGTGATGCAAAAATGCTATTAGCAAGTGGAAAAGCAAAAACGGTTTTGGTGGGCTGTCATGATGAAAGCACCCCGCTATTAAACCAGTTAAGAACACAGAGTGGAGAAAAAGCCTTGCCTTCCATCCATTCTATAGCGATGGTATTATCATGTGGCGAGTAATATTTTTAGCTATCACGCAGAGCATGCTTTTAGCGGCAGGACAGGTATGTCTGAAGTTTGCCCTACAGAAAATGCATCCCTTCGGTTGGACAAGAGATTTCTGGCTAAGTCTCCTGTTCAACTGGCAGTTTGCCTGCTGTGGACTTTTCTTCGGCGCAGCCTCTCTCCTATGGATGTATATTGTAAAACATTTCCCGCTCAGCGTTGCTTACCCGATGGTGAGCATCACATACATCTTCGGAATGCTGGCAGCCATCCTGTTCTTTCATGAACAAGTGTCGGTCTGGAAATGGTTAGGTATTGGGTTCATCATGATAGGTTGTTGCCTCATCGCAAAATGATGCCTCATCAGTATAGGTTCATCGCAAAATAGATTAAACGAATAATATAATATAATAA
>OJAW01001619.1_pt1 | contig 12631 bp, 38 predicted proteins | sample 1589151 | NCBI WGS metagenome assembly OJAW01 (sample SAMN03283290) | human gut metagenome | biome: human-associated habitat; material: feces | host: Homo sapiens | place: Peru | collected 2012 | reverse complement strand
TCATATACCTCGTTTAATTTTCTTATTAAATCTTCTTTTGGAATACTATTTAAAGTATTTATAATATCTTTCCCTAGTCCCTCAATATAACTATCAAAATGATTATATTGACCTTTAAGTTCTCCTTTCTTTTGTATTCCCATATAACCTCTTGTACTCATATTCTACTCAACTCCTCTTAAATATACATATAAATTACTTTCATCATCATCTACATTATAATACCCTGCAATATTTTCATCTTTTAAATTGTTAAAGAAATTTACAAGTTCAAAAATATTATTAAACATAAGTCTTTCTTCACACTCTACTTCTCCGTTAGATAGAGGTCTGCCTTTTATATTTTTATAAAAAATTACTCCTCTATTTTTTAATGTTATAGTATAACTAATTAAATTTTCTAAATCTTTTCTCATTTTATTTACCTTTCCTTTCTCGATTAAAATTCAAATGCCTTTGACACTTGCTTTAATATTTTTTGTTCATTTTCATTAATATAATCGTGTATGCTATCTAGCAAACTTTTATTGTTATTATCGTATTTCTTGTAGTCCTCATATATTTCCTTAATAGTGTTATAATACACATCAATATACATAGGTCGTTCCTCTAACAACAATGCTTTCATTATTTCCATACCTAAATAGAATATACACTCACTTTTGTAATCTAAATCTTCCATATTTCCTCCTTAATTATGACACATTATTGGCTTTAATGGTCTATTTAATTCTATTAATCTCAAAATTATATTATCAATTTCATTAATATTTTCTCTTTCCTTTATTTCTTCTATAAATTTCCCATTTCTATAAATCTTATTTCCTACTGCATAATAATACTCTTGTTCGTCGTATGGGTGGAAAGAATGAATACAAAGTTCCCCATTGCTACCAAGTGTTAATTTATATCTAGCATAACTATACATATTGACTGATATAAAGTCTAAACTTCCATTATTGTCCCAAACCTCAGTTTCCCCTAATACTTCTAAATCTTTTTCTTTTTGTTGTATAGTAGCACAAATACTTTTGTAGTTTATATCTATACAACCCCTAGTATCTCTTAAATCATTTGTTATGTTGTATTTAGGGTTATCATAAATCAATTCCACTAATGAATTAATATCATTTACACCTTTTATGGTAGTTCTTAATTCGTTAAAATCTTCTAACCCTTTTTGAATGCTTATCATCTTTTTATTCCCCTTTCTCAACTAAATCTGCATAAAGATTATTATAAAACTCGTCCCATAACTTATCATCCTCTAATATTTGTTCTATTGACTTATCAATATCATATTCAATATCCGTTTCTCCACTTGAAATATCTTCAATTAATTCTCTTAAATATCTATATATGATAGTTTTTTTAAAGTTTTCTCCTAACATATTCCACTCTCCTTTAACTCTTTTAATTTATTTTTCCAATATTCTACCTTTTCTAGGTTATTATTCTTTCTATTGCTTGAAATGTTATTCATTATTTTATGGTATTCAGGGTTCTTTTTATTAAAATTGCTAGAATTTCCCTTTGCACTATTTTTATCTGCAATAAATCTTTTTATCATATCTTGAAATGTTATCATAATATTATAATCTTCATTATTCTCAACACTTTGATAACATATCGTGTTATGTAAAATCTTACTGACCTTTTCCATAGTTTCTAAATCTTCGTTTCTTATTACTGCCATTAAAATACCTCCATTAATACATTTTCTATTCTTTTATATTCTATATTGCTACAAAAGTTTCCTAAAAATTGACACTCAATAATATCTTTCATCTCAACTTTATTTCTAATAACTTCTCTATCATCATAATCATATAAATAGTATATACCATTAACGGCTTTTCTCAATTCATATCTATCTTGACTTGCTTTTATTAAAATCTTATTAAAGAAATCTAAATCATTATTTTTGTCATATCTTTTAAATTCTAATTTTACCATTATTTAACCCTCATTTCTTCAATTACTAGGACACCACTCTCTTTGCCGTTATCGTAATCTTCTTCGTTTACATAAATAGCAACGGAAAATACACTTGCTCTTGATAATTCAAATTCAACATTTTGCATTATGCTATCAATGTCTTGATTTTCTATATCGTAACCTATAACTCTTTCTTTATCTTCCTCTTTTTCCATTATTAAATGTTTTTTCATATCTCCCAAAATGGTATCTAGGTTATGTGAAACACTAATCAGATTAGTTGCTCCGTTCTCCCAAGCCCACTCATTATACATATCTTCTCTTAAAATATAAACATACTCTTCCATATTAATTCTCCTTTTCAATATCTAAAATTTCTAATATTCTCCACTCGTTTTCAACAATTTTTTTATTAACAACAATATCAACAACTTCTTCCAAACTTAACCCATAAAAGAATATTTTTTCATCTTCTTCATCATTTTTATATTCGTGATTAGTCTTTATATAAGTTTCTATTTGTGATTTATCATCAACATATTCTATTCTACATTTAATAAGCATAATTAATTTCCCTCCATTATAAATTCTTCATCTTGATACCAATAGTAGTCTATATCTCCACAAGTCATACAATGTAGTTCTTTACCAACTTCATAATCTCCGTCAACACAACGGCTTATATAAACCTTATCTCCATTGGTCTTTCTTTCTAATTGTTGTACTCTCAAATCTTCTTTATCTAATGTTTGGTAAAAATCATAATAAATATCTTCAAGATTACTAATAGCAACTTCTAATTTACTAATGTTTTCTTCCATTTGTCCGTTGCAATGGTCTTCACAACCATTTTCCCTTATATCTCTTAAATATTCATAACTCTTTTTTAATTCTGCTAAAATTTCTTTATTTGTCATATTATTCATCTCCTTTACTAATACCATTATAACATATATTTACTTTTATCTTGTGCTAAATTTTACAATAGCACTATTTTTATAATTTTCTATATTTTTAATTTCAGTTTCAGTATAATAATGAAAATCAATTCTTTCCATTTCACTATACCATAATTTAAACTCCTCGTAGTCTTTATCTTCTAGTGTTATAGTTAATTCCTCATTTGGTGTTAAGTTTTTAAGCATTGTATCTAATGTATAAACCTCATTTTCATTATCGTTTCCAACATAAACATTAAAGAATAAATGCTCTACATATTTTTGCCCTAATTCTTCTACAAAATAGAACCCTATTTGACTTCCGTTACATTGTCCGTTGTAATAATAATCTCCAATTCCAAAACCAAAATCTAAACTATCAAAATCTAAAATTGTCTTTTCATCAGCATTTTGTTTTTTAATAACTAATTCTCTCATTATATAAATCTTCCTTTTCTTTTATTTTAATTATTTTCTTTTCTATTTGTGAAAGTTCTTTGTAATACAATTTTTCACAATACATATCGCAATTTTTATTCCACTCTTTTAAACCACTTACAAGTTTTAAGATTATTTCTAGTTGTTCTCTATCACTTGCTCCATTTAAAATTTCATCTATCATTTTTTGATAATATTTATCTATTCCCATATTAATCTTCATCTCTTTCTATATTTATAGATATATTAATAATTTTATCATTATCTAATGTATATTGTAATTCATCTCCAAAATCTTCACATAATTCATAATCATAATTATCACGAATATAATTTTTTATTGCCCCTAATAATTCCTCATAACTAATATCTTTTAATTGCATAATAATCTCTCCTTTACTCTTTCTAAACTTTTTAATTCTTTTTCATAATCTTCAATAGTATATTCATTTTGCTTTGCATAATCTAACAAGTTATCTATTCTTTCTTCAATGGAAGATAAATCATTAATGAATAATGTATCATCTCCACCACCATAACTATAAATATCAACTTCCCCTGTAACTTCAAGTTCATTATTCTTTTTTAGCCAAGTATCATCTTCCTTGCTCGTACCAAAGTTTTTGTTTGTTATATAAACTGCCGTGTTATAATCAAAACTATAGTAGGTAGTATAGCCATTCGCCCTATCTCCAGTTTCATCAAAGTAATTGTCAAGTTCATCAATACCACCTTTGTTAAGTAATTTTACACACTTTTCATACATTTCATAAGCAAGTTCATAATCAAAATATTTTCTTTTATCTTCCATATTTATTTACCTCTTATTTCTTTTATTTCATAACAATATTTATTCATAAATAAAACCCTCTTTCTTTAGTTCTTTGACAAACTTTTCCATTTTTCGCTTGTTTGTAAATATTCTTATGTCATAAAAATTACTACCATCATCATATTTCTTTCCATTGTAATAATTAACTACATATTTACATTTACCTATACCATACATAATATTATACTTTTTCATATCTCTTTCCTTTCTTTTTCTAATATTATTATACCATAGCATTGTTTCTATCTTGTGCTAAAATTATATATTTAACAAAAATAACTGCCGTTTACATAACCGAAACACTTATTTATATAATCATCATCAACTATAATACCAACTTCTTTTAGGTTATCTTTTAATTCTGCTATAACTTCTGCTCTATCATTATATTTCTCATATAATGTATCTTTTTGTAGTTCTAATAAAATAATGTCATCTCCATTATAATAAGTTCTATCTTCCATTAAATCAGTTTCTAAATAACCCTCAAATTCCCCTATAAAACAAGCATTTTTTATACCATAACTAAAATCAATAACTTCACTAAAATCTACATTGTCTATATCTTCAAATAAATTTTTGTCAATAGTTTCTTTATTTAATGATAATAATACTTGAAAATCATTTAATGTTATAACCATACCTTTTGTTTGTACTCCATAAGTTCTCATACTCATTTTTATTCACTCTCCTTTAACTAATTATATTATACCACATATTTATCTCTATCTTGTGCTAAATTTATCTTTTTCTCGTTATTATTCTATAATCATTTAAACCATATCTATTTCTTTCAATAGTAATTTCGGTTATTTCTCTATTTTCTTGTTCTAATCTATCAATAACTTTTTCTTTATCATTTGTTATTAATATTGCATAACTGCTATCTTCGTGTAATATATAATCTTGCATAGATTTAAACCCCAAAGTAGGTATTTCTCTTTTAAAAACTTCTCTCATTATTTTCCTCTTATTTCTTCTTTTAAATCATTTATAAATTGTTCATCTTGCATTAAATCTTTAAAGTTTTCTAAACACTCACTAATAGAACCATAAACTAAATCATAACTATCTATTACTTCATAGTAACGATTTCCATTCCTAATTAATTCTAATGAAAACCAGTTCCCTAAATCAATATATAAATCGCCAACATTATTTTCTTCTTCCATACCTACTGCTTGTAGATATTCGTTGTTGTTTCTTACATAATATCTCACAATATCATCATAATTTCTTGTTTGTATTCCTTTTTCTTCATTTGTAAACTCACATTTTAATTCTCCACAACTTGTTATATAAAATGTTCCAAGTTCACATTTTGCAAGTTCATAACTTTGCTTATAATGGAAAAAGTCTATATCTTTATTATCTAATAAATTTTTATCTAATGTTATTTCGTATTTCATTATTTACACTCTCCTTATACTAATTCACTTAATTCTTTTAAAAATTCAGTTTCTTCAACAATTCTATATTCTAAATCTTCTTTTGTATCATAACCATAATAGTCGTTTTTATCTACTAATGAATTTCTTATATCATCTTCTATCTCATCTGCTCTTGTTCTTATATTTTTAATAAATACTCTTAAATTATCATTATATTCAATATTTGTTTCAGTGTCCCCAACACTAGATAAGCCATATCTCAATATAATATAGTTATCTTCCTTTTTATAACCCCAAATATATTTATTTGCTTTTAAATAATCTAAATATTCTTTAACTTCTTTACTCATATTAGCACATCTCCTTTTTCTCATATTCTCTTTGAATTTTTAATAAGTCTTGTACATAATCAGTATTAATGTATTCTATTTCCTCTTCATCAGTTATAAATTCCCTGTTATTAACTTCATTATCTACTGCCATATCTACCACTCTTATTATAGTTTCTTTTAATGTTTTATCTTCGTCATCTAGGACACTATCAAGTTGTAAATCATATATTTCATATTTGCCATTATTAGTTTCGCTTTTCAATATGCAATACTCATATAAATCAAGGAATTTATCTAGTGATTTCATTTTTTCATCTTTTGTTAAATCATACAATTTAACACTTTCATTTAAAATGTTATGTGTTCTTTCAATTTCCATTTGTCTATATGCTTTTGCTTTACCATAATCAGTTATATCATAAACCTCTTTATTAGCAAATTGTTTCATATAGTTATCATATTCTTCATAACACTTAAATCTTTCTTTTTCATTATTAATATCTATGTTTTTTAACTTTTTATCTAATACTTCATAAATCATTTCCCAATATTTATATGCACTAGATAAATCTTTCTTACTATATGCTTGTTTGCATAATTTTACTAAATTTTGATATTCCATATTTACACCTCTTCCTCTTTCACTATTTATATTATACCATACAAAACATAATATCTTGTGTTAAATTATAATTATTTCCACCTCTTAAATTAAGAGTAGCAACTCATTACTCGTATTGATACATTTTAATTAGGATTTCTTTTACACACATATTATTAATATTATCTTCAATATCGTTATAAATGTTGTATAGCATATCACTTAATTTTGATAAACCATAGTCGTTTTCATCTTTTAACCATAAACCAATTAATAGGTTAAATAAGTTAAATGCTTGTTCTTTATCAAACCCACTTGCTAATAAACAACTATAAGCATATAGGTTATCAATATTTTCCTCTCCTACTTCTTTGTATAATTTTTCCATTTCTTCTCTATTCATATTTTAATTTCCTCCTACTCTAAATCTAAATTTACGAACCCAATAAGTTCATTTTCTGCTTTTATTTCTTCTTTAAGATATTTCTTATATAATGCTCTTATTTCATCATCTGCAATATAAATACCATTATCTAAATAATTAGCATAATAAGATATATCATCATCTAAACATAATGTTTGTAATTCTTCTAATTGCTTTCTTAAATTACTAATTTCATCAATATATTTTTGGTCTATATTATTATTGTTTTCATCACTATATCTTTCAAGTTCTTTTAAATCACTTTCGGTTTCAGTTATTTTTTCATCAAGTTTATCTTGAATATGTTGCTTGTAAAGTTCCATACACCCCTCTACAATACTATTAAAATTCATATCAATTATATCATATTGCTTTACTATTTCCCAAATATCACTAAAATCATATTCACATTTGTCTAACATATCCCAATCTAAACTGCCACCACCAAAGATTGTTTGTAAAATTTCATCTTTCATTATTTGTTATCTCCTTTTCTATTTTTTTTTAGTATTACAAATATTGTTGCGTCTGGTATATCAATTATTTGATTGTTCCAATCATCTAAATTATTTTCAAGATATATACAATACCAATTTTCTTGTTTATCATAATCACTAGATATAACATAACCCTTTTTATTGTCTATCTCTACATAATCTCTCTCTTTTGGTAACTCATCAATTACATATACAAATGAATACCCAACATAAACACCACCACAATAATCTTTTCTTAATTCTTTACCTATTACTTTCATTGTAACACTCCTTTTTCCTTTGATACATATATTATATCATATTAAGTTCGTTATCTTGTGCTAAATTTACTTAACTCTTATCATTTATCTTATTTTTCTTTTTTTAAGTAATTAACTAAATCATCTATATTTGTAGGTTCTATGTATTCAAAACCTATAAATGGACAAGGTTCACAACGATAGATATGTGTTTTACCAAACTCTATATGTTCTAGTTCCTCATTACATAGTGGACATTTAACTGATTTATTTTTGTCACTTTCTTCTAATTGCTTAATTATACCCTTAACAAATTCAATATAATCTTCAAAATCTTTTAAACTTTCACTAATTGTAAAATTATCTCTATAATCTTTACTTTCTCTGTATAAATCAATTTCCTCATCAATATTAAAGTTATTAACATAATCTTTTAACTCTTCAATTAAATCATTGTTCGTGTCAATATAAATTATCATATCAACACCACCATCTGTCCAACTTTCTAATTCCATTAAATTATCTTCATCATTATAAATATTGAAGTTATCTTCTAATATTTCTCTTTGCTTATCAGTTATTTTCATTTTTTCCTCTCTTTCTAATTACATTATAGCACACTAATTTATTTATCTTGTGCTAAATCTTTTTGATAATCTATATACCAATCATCATTTTGGAAATAATCTTTACAACCTTTATCAATATAATCTTCATTAATTAATGTTCTATAACATTTAATTTCCGTATTTTTATCATTTATAAATCTAATAGTCCAATAACATAGTATAAAAACTAATATTATCAATGAACCACATAGTATTGTTATATCTCTTTTTAACTCTATTGCTATATCTCTTTTTAACTCTTCCATTTTTTATCTCCTTATTTTAACACTATTTTTAAGCCATTTAAGGCACTTTTAATAATTTTAATATATTTATACTAATATATACCAAATCTCCCTATATCGGTCTAAAAATACCTTTAAATATAATCATTTATAAAATATTCTTTTAAAGAATTTTCAAGTTCAAGTGAATTATTACCTTTTTGCCCACTAAATAGTCCGTTTTCACTTTCCATATCATCTTGTAATGTTTCTTCTGCTCTTATTGTATCAATAAAATCATTAAGTTCCTCTATTTTATATTGAAATAACACCCACTTGTAAGCAAGTTCTTTAACTTCTTTGTTATTACATAAATCAACATACTTTTTTGCTTTCTTTTCCAATATGTTTTTCATTTTAACCTCTAAAACCCTAATGTTTTATATATATCATCAATTATTTCCCTTAAAGAAGTATCATCTTCTTCAAAATCAATAAAACTACCATTTATTACATAATCTCGTAGTAGTGTTATAAGTTCTTTTATATCACTATTTGCACAACTTTCGGTTAAATAATGATAAATTGCTTTTACTCTTTTATCTTTTATATTCATACTATTTTTGCTCCTTTTTCCACTCATTTAATATATTTTCCCAGTTTTCCATAGCATAATCATATTGTCTTTCAGTAATACTTCCATTACTTTCTTGTTCTCTTAAATCATTAATAACATCTTCCCATTCAATTATGTTATTAAAAGTGTTAGCAAGTGCTTTCAAATCATTAAAATCTAAACTTTCACTCAAATCTAATATTTGTTGCTTTCTTAATTCGTTATCTTCCATGATTTAACCCCTCTTTTCTTTTAGAATTCTCTTATTTAAGTCGTGTAATTTTAAATATAATTCTTCATTTATGTTATTGTTATATAAATAAAGTTCTAATTCTAATAATATTCTAAAATCTTTGTTTTTTATATACATTGTTTTCCCTCCTCTTTGTAGTATCATTATATCACACAATTTCATCTATCTTGTGCTTTTTATAATTTCATATTTTGGTAGTTTTGTCCAACCATAATATTTTGCCAAGTATTTATCAGTTTCTGTTATATCTTTTAAGTATTTTACTGCTAATTCATAAGTCTTGCAACTTGCAAGTATAAAGTCCTTATTATCACTTAATACTATGTTATACATATTCTACCACCTCTTCTTTGTAATATCATTATATCACACAAGTTTATCTATCTTGTGTTAAATTAACCTATTCTAATAAGTCCACCAATATTCTTTTTAATTGCAATACTTCCAAATTCACTACACCAGTCTGCACTTTTATTGTAAACATATACAAAAGCATAATCTTCTTTTAAATCTTCTTTATCTTCTTTCCACTCATCTTCAACATTTGATACATAAAATATGTTATATAGTTCTCCAAATTCAGTTATGTTATGTATTAAATGATATACTTTATAACCCTCGTGTTCCTTTTCAAAATCGTTTATAATTTCCTGTTCTTCTTCGTTAACCTCATATAATGCTCCTATGCTTTCACTTTCCCAAATCTTACCACTTTTAAAAGCACTTATACATTGTTTTGATAGTTTTAAAATTTCCATTCTTTCTAAACATTCATTAAATATTTTTTCTTTCATAATAACCTCCATTTAATCAAAATTTCTTTCATTTATTGCTTGTAATGTTTGTTCTAAATCAAGCATTAAATCGTTGCTTTCCTTATATTTTGCTATTAATTCCTCTCTTTGTCCTTTTTTAAATTTTGTTATGTTATTTGTGTACTTGTAGTTTTCTAAATATCTTGTTATATTATCTTCTATAATTTCCCTAACTGCTCCTCTCATGCAAGATTGAAAATGGTACATTTCCCAAGTTCTATTGCAATATGTTACTTTATAAGTTCCATAATCATAATCATTAACAATAACATTTGTTTTATGTCCCCAACTTCTACTTGTACTCCAACTTTCATTTACTAATTCAATTTTATTTCCCCTTTTGCCATTTACTCTTCTTTATTTCCATATTATCTCCCTCATTTCTATATATATTATACCATATCTTTTACTTTATCTTGTGTTAAATTTAATAACCTCTTTTTTCTTTTATTTTTTCGTGTTCTTCCTGTTCTTTTTCAATTAGTTTCTTGTGTTTAAATACCACTTCTTTATCAGTGTATTTGCTTGTAATAACATAATCTTTATTAATTAAATAACATATAACTTCACTATCTAATAAAGTATTATCTTTTCCATTTGTAATTGCATAGATATAGTTTTCCTGTTCGTTGAATTCTATAATTTTTTTCATATCTTCCAAGTTTTGAAAACTTGTTTCTATTTCTCTTTTCATTTCCGTAAAACTTAACATTTTAATATCTAATTCTTCAATTTTAGTTTCCATAATACTCTCCGTTCTTTTCTAAAATATTTTTTCTTTGTTCAAATGAATAAAGCCCTCTAATCATAAAATCTACAAATTTTTTATATACAGATGTTGCTTGTTCTATATTATCTAATAGAATACCTGCAAGTTCTTTTGTTTCCCTGTTATATAATTCTACTCTATATTTATTTCCGTTTTTGATAAGTTGTAACACTTGACTACTTGCATAGTCCTCCGTGCTTGTAATATTGTATATCATTTTTTCTTCCTCTTTTCTAAATACATTATACCACGACTTTTCCTCTATCTTGTGTTAAATTATATTATTTTTTGCTTGAACAACACCATACAACCAACCCTTTAACTCATCTATACTTCTCACTCTGTAAATATAATTATTATAGTATGTATTGTAATAATCGTAGGTTAAATCAAATCTATCTATATTTTCCCTCGTATCTAACCAAATATAAATATCATTATCTCTTGTGTTATAAATAACTAAATCTTTTCCCTGTTCTAAATTTCCTTGAAGTGCTATTAATTCTCTTTTTATATATTCTAAATCGTTTTTACTTAAATTATTCATTTTTCTTTCCCTCACTAAAATATAAATCTTTTTCTTCCCAAGTCATATCACGATATTCTTTTATTGATATTTTTGGTAGTATCTCGTAGTAGTCGTAGTCCTCGGTATTCTCATTATAAATTGCTTGATATAAAATATAAGTGTTATTTTTATTTGCCCAGTAGTTGTAGTTGCTTTCCTCGTGTAAAATTGCCTTTAAATGTTCCAATGCCTGTTTTTCCGTGTCAAATTCCATATCTCCACTAAAACTTTCCTCTTGTGTTATTGTATAAAATTCTTTCCTATTTCTTTCCATATTTTTTCCCTCATTTTTTAAATGTTTTCCCTTATGCTTATTTTTCCTCTAGTTTTTGCCAGTTTGTATCTAGGATTTTCCCAGTTTTCCACCTCGTAAAAATGCCAAGTTTCCCCCTCGTTAAGTTTGAAAATGCCCAGTGATTGCTCGTTGTACTTGTTAAGGTGGTCTGCTAGAAGTTGTGCCACTTTAAGACTACCACATTTTATACTCGTGCTGTTATTATAAATAAATTCCTTATCTTTTTTTGTTTTTGCCACTATATACATTTTAACACCTCATTTTTTTAGGAACAAAGGACTTGTTAGTCCTCGTCCTCTTCTTCATCAATTCCGTAGTATTCCCTGTATGTTTCTAAATCTTCACAAAGTGTATATTGTTCTATTGTTCTATAACCCGTGTAATAATATAATATATCATCAAGTGTATTTTCATTATAACCATTTATACCAGTTACACATCTTATAGTATCTTCACTTATTCCTAAATTATCAATCAAATAATTACTATATTCTTCTAAATTCATTTTTTATCTTCTCCTTCGTTTTTACTAATTATATTATAGCATATCTTTTGTGCTATCTTGTGCTAACTTTTATAAAATCGTTAGTTTTAGTTTTAAGTTTATAAAATTCTATTTGCTCATTATCTAGTAGTTTATTTATATCTTCCATATTATAACCTAACTTTTCAAGGTCGTGCATTGCCACTTTAAACTTTAAAATAGACTTGTCTATTTCTTTAATACTATCATGTAAATCTTTTAAATATGTTTTTGTTTCACTTTTAAACATTTCTTTGTTTCTCCTTTTCAATTACAATTATATTATAGCATATAAAAGTCCTTATCTTGTGTCAATCGTGCAGTTTTTTT
>OJAW01001610.1_pt1 | contig 12662 bp, 10 predicted proteins | sample 1589151 | NCBI WGS metagenome assembly OJAW01 (sample SAMN03283290) | human gut metagenome | biome: human-associated habitat; material: feces | host: Homo sapiens | place: Peru | collected 2012 | reverse complement strand
AGCATGCGGCTGTTAACCGCAGGGTCGTTGGTTCGAGTCCAACTTGGGGAGCCATCTCGTTGCCACGGAAAGGCAACCCACCTGAAAACCCTTGAGAAATCAAGGGTTTTTACGGTTTTTAGGGAGGAATCTTCTTTGTGTATCCGAGGACAACTTTTCCTCGACAAACAGGACTCGAACCAGAGATTTATTCCTAAAAACGCACAAAATTGAATATTTACCATTTTTCAGACCGAATTTCTATTGATTTAGAACTTCGGTTTTTTTTATTCCCTTTTTCCTCCGGTACATAGCCGAGCCGTCGGTTCGGTACGAAAGGAGCGTGGTTCAAATGAAGATTCTTCTTCATAAATATTAGCCACAGGTATTTCAATTCTTTTTCAGGAGGAAAAAATGAATCGATGTAAAGTAATCGCAATCACAAATCAGAAAGGCGGCGTCGGCAAGACGACGACCGCAGTCAACCTCGGCACGGGACTTGTCAGGCAAGGAAAGAAAGTTCTTTTACTTGATTTAGATCCTCAGGCCAGCCTGACGCTTTCGCTCGGTTTCAAGAAACCGGATGATCTTTTCCCCACCATTTCAGACATTATGAGAAACGTCGTTGAGAACGGTGAGATCACAAAAGACTTCCCGGTGCAGAGAAACAGCGAAGGCGTTTTTTTGATGCCATCAAATATTGAACTTTCCGGTATGGAGGTTCGGCTGGTAAATGAAATGAGCAGAGAGCAGGTTCTGAAGACGTATGTGGATTCTATAAGGGATCAGTACGACTTCATTCTCATCGACTGTATGCCGTCGCTCGGTATGCTGACGCTCAACGCTCTTTGCGCCGCTGACAGCGTTATTATTCCCACACAGCCGGAATTTCTTTCGGCGAAGGGACTGGAACAGCTCATCGGCACCATAGGCAGAGTTCGTAAAAGAATGAACCCCGTATTGAAGATCGATGGGATTCTTCTGACGATGGTTGACACAAGAACGACTTTCGCAAGAGAGGTCGCCGCGCTTATCAGAAGGAACTACGGAAAATATACCATTGTATTCAAAAACGTCATTCCGCGTTCCATCAGAGCGGCGGAAACGAGCGCAGAGGGAAAAAGCATTTTCCTTCACGACCCCGACGGCAAGGTCGCCGCGGCTTACGGAAATCTGACAAGGGAGGTTCTGGACGATGGCAGGTCACAGCGCGTCAAAGATCGAGCTGACCCCGTTCGATGATCTCTTCCAGACGGACGAAGGACGCGAAGATCTTCAAAAGGAACGGTTGACGGAGATCCGCTTGATAAGATCAGAGATTTCCCCGACCATCCCTATCAGGTAAAGAACGACGAAAATATGACGGAGCTTGTGGAGAGCGTAAAGACCTACGGACTGCTTCAGCCGGTGCTTGTACGACCGCTTGACGACGGGACCTTTGAAATGGTGTCCGGACACAGACGGAAAAGAGCGTTTGAACTTGCAGGATTTGAGAAAATCCCCGCGAGGGTCAAGGAACTCACCCGCGACGAAGCGATTTTGATGATGGTGGACAGCAATCTTCAAAGAGATGAAATTCTGCCGTCGGAGAAAGCAAAGGCGTACAAAATGCGGCTTGAGGCGATGAATCGAAGAGCAGGAAGACCTTCAAAAGAAAATCTGACACCAGCGGTGTCAGAAAAACGCACAAATGAAATGCTTGCAGATGAAGTTGGTGAAAGCCGCGAGCAAATTCGCCGATATATCCGCCTAACGGAACTTACTCCCGAACTGCTGACTTTGGTTGACGAAAAGCGGCGAAGGATATTGACCGGCATGAAGCCGAAACCGGGGCTGACGGGGCAAGAGTGTTCCGTGAAGACGATGCAGAGAAAAAGCCGAAAACGTTTTACGATGAATACAGGGATATAAAAGGCGAATACCCCGACCGGCTTGTGCTTTATCAGGTCGGCGATTTTTATGAGGCGTTCGGAGACGATGCAAAGTTGATGGCATCGGAGCTGGAGCTTGTTCTTACTTCGCGCCAAGTATCGGACGGCGAGCGTGTCCCGATGTGCGGCATTCCCGCTCACGTTCTTGACAACTACACCGATCAGCTTCAAAAACGTGGTATTGCCGTGGTCGTTTCTTCGCTCGAAAACGGCGTTCGGAAGACGGTTCCTTTGGACGAGCCGAGCGAAAGGCTTGACGAAAACGACATGCTGGATCGCGCAAAAGCATTTATCAACTCATACTGTCAAAGAGAGTTTTCGCAGAACGCTGATTTCAGCGATCTTTCCCGGATCGGAATCGCCTATACGACGGTTACAGACGCGGAACATGAGACTCAGGTCAACGCGAATCTTGTCGATTTTACTATCGACCGTTATGTCTCCGGCGTTTTAGTCGATCAGTGGAAATACGGCAGTCTCGGCGAGATGCTCGATACGCTTGAATACCTCGATTTTAATGAGCTTGTGTCCTACACGGATGATCAGATCGCGATTGCCGAAAGAGCCACGGAGACTATCGCTCCTCCGCAGCCCGTTCACAAACTCAAAGAAACACCGCATGTTCTGCTGCCGGAAATCACTTCGGAATACCGGACGAACTTCCGAATCGAAAACGACGACATCGGCGTAGGGACGCCGCTTGAGCGGTTCCATCACAACATCCAGGCGACACAGCTTCTCAAGAAGCTGGAGGCAGAGCACCGGCTCGCACAATCGTTTGAACAGCGCGTTCTTGCCGATTATGTCGGATGGGGTGGTCTGTCTGAGTTCTTCAGAGAAGACAACCCTCATTATCACGAGCTTCGCTCGGTACTGACCGAAGAAGAATACGCATCGGCGCGGGAATCCTCTCTGACGGCGTTTTATACGCCTCCCGTTGTTATTCGGGCGATGTATCAGGCGCTGGAGAATATGAACTTCCGCAACGGCAACATTTTGGAACCGTCGTGCGGTATCGGAAACTTTATGGGCTTGCTGCCTGACAGTATGAGCGCGTCGCAGTTTTTCGGTGTCGAACTCGATCCGATTTCCGGTCGAATCGCTCAGCAGTTGTATCAGAAAAACAGCATTGCCGTACAAGGCTTTGAGTCCACCATCATTCCGGACAGCTTCTTTGACGCCGCCATCGGCAATGTTCCGTTCGGGCAGATAAAAGTCAACGATCCGCGATACAATAAACACAACTTTTTCATCCACGACTACTTCTTCGCGCGGGCGCTGGATAAGGTTAGGCCGGGTGGCGTGATAGCGTTCATCACATCTTCGGGGACGCTCGATAAAGAAAACCCGAAGGTGCGCAAATATATCGTGCAGCGGGCGGACCTGCTCGGCGCGATCCGACTGCCGAACGGCACCTTCAAAAGTGCCGCGGGAACCGAAGTCACGGCGGATATCCTGTTCCTTCAGAAACGCGACCGTCTGATCGATATTGAGCCCGATTGGGTACACCTTAGTAGGGATGAAAATGGGATCGCGATGAATCAGTATTTCATCGACAACTCCGATATGATTATGGGCGAGATGCAAATGGTCAGCGGTCCCTACGGTCCCACGCCGACATGCGTACCCTATGAGGATCAGCCGCTGAACGATTTGCTGGCGGCAGCTATCCAAAACATTCACGGACAGGTCTCCGAGGTTGAATACTCCGATCTTGAGGACAGCGAAGAAGACCGTTCCATTCCGGCTGATCCGTTAGTCAGAAATTTCAGTTACACGATTGTTGACGGAGAGATCTACTATCGGGAAAACAGCCGAATGAATCCGATTGAAGTGTCCGATACGGCAAAGAATCGGATCAAGGGACTCATCGGCATTCGGGAAAGTGTTCGCAGGCTGATTGACCTGCAAACCGAGGATTTCCCGGATGCCGAGATTCAGGCGGAACAGAGAACGCTCAATACTCTTTACGACGATTTTAGTAAAAAGTACGGGCTGATCAATTCCCGCGGGAACAATACTGCGTTTTCTTCGGACAGTTCCTTCTGCCTGCTCGCCTCTCTTGAAGTGCTCGACGATGATGGCAACTTCGTCCGAAAAGCGGATATGTTTTCCAAGAGAACGATCAAGCAAAAAGTAATCGTTCAGTCGGTTGACACCGCTGCCGAAGCGCTTGCCCTGTCACTTGCCGAAAAGACAAAGGTGGATATGGAGTTTATGACGCAGCTAACAGGCAAACCGGAAGAAGAACTCTACGCGGAACTTCGCGGCGTCATTTTTCTGAATCCGGAGCACATGAGCGAACACGACAGTCATCCGAAGTATCTGCCTGCAGATGAGTATCTGTCCGGTAACGTCCGTGACAAGCTGGCACTGGCAAAACGGACGACGGAGCTGTATCCGGATGATTACGCACCGAACGTGGAAGCGCTGACCGCCGTACAGCCCAAAGACCTGTCCGCGTCGGAGATCTCTGTTCGACTCGGTGCAACATGGCTTCCTCCCGAAATCATCGAGGATTTTATGTTTGAGTTGCTTCAGACGCCGAGATATATGACCTGGAACATCCACGTTCATTTCAGTAAGCACACCGGCGAGTGGCAGGTCGAGGGTAAATCCTACGATAAACGCAGTCCCCGCGCCTACAACACCTATGGTACAGATCGTATCAATGCCTATAAAATCATCGAAGAGACATTGAACCTGAAGGACGTCAGGATAATGGACTACCCGGAGGACGAAAACGGCAGGAAACATCCGGTCCTCAACAAAAAGGAAACCGCCATCGCGCAGGGAAAGCAGGAGCTCATTAAGGAAGCATTTCAGGAATGGATCTGGAAAGATCCACAGCGCCGTGATAAACTGTGCCGGATGTATAACGACCGGTTCAATTCGGTCCGTCCGAGAACCTACGACGGCAGCCACCTGAATTTCGTCGGGATGAACCCGGAGATCACGCTTCGGAAACACCAGCTCGACGGTGTTGCCCACGCGATCTATGGCGGTAATGAGCTGTTGGCGCACAAGTAGGCGCGGGCAAAACCTTTACAATGGTCGCGATTGCACAGGAGAGCAAAAGACATGGCTTGTGTCAAAAATCCTTGTTCGTTGTTCCGAATCACCTGATTTCACAGTGGGCATCTGAGTATTTGCAGCTTTACCCAGCTGCCAACATTTTGGTTGCGACCAAAAAGGACTTTGAAACGAAGAATCGCAAGAAGTTCTGCGCAAGAATTGCTACCGGCGACTATGACGCGATCATCATTGGGCATTCACAGTTCGAGAAAATTCCGATGTCCATCGAACGGCAGCAGTATATTTTACAACAGCAGTTGGACGAGATTATGGCGGGTATCATTGAGATGAAAGCAAACCGAGGCGACCGTTTCTCTGTCAAACAGTTGGAGCAGATGAAAAAAGGTGTGGAATTGAAGCTGCAAAAACTGAATGACGCCAGCCGAAAGGATGACGTGGTGACCTTTGAAGAACTCGGCGTTGACCGCCTTTTCGTTGACGAGGCACATTATTATAAAAACCTCGCGGCGTTCACAAAAATGAGAAACGTCGGCGGTATTTCACAGACGGAAGCCATGAAAAGCTCCGATCTGTATATGAAGTGTCGCTATCTCGATGAACTCACCGGAGGCAAGGGCGTTGTATTTGCTACCGGCACACCGATCAGTAATTCGATGGTTGAAATGTACACGATGCAGAAATACCTGCAATACGGTACGCTCAACCAGAATGAACTGCTGCACTTCGATAGTTGGGCGTCCACCTTCGGTCAGACCGTAACGGCAATCGAATTGTCACCGGAGGGCTATACTTTAGTAGGACGATAAATAATGCGTTCCTAAATTGAAAATAGGTTATCAAAGTCGGTTGCAGAATTTCAAAAAATATTTTTTTAATTCTTTGAAAAACAGTTCCGCTTTGTATCCCTATTTTCTCCTATTGGTAGAGGGAGTAATACTTTTAATACCAAAACAGATTACATAAAGAAAGGAGGATAAGAGAATGTCAAGGACTTCAAAGATTACAGCACTCTATGAGCGTTTATCAAGAGATGATGACCTCAATGGTGAGTCAAATTCAATCACCAACCAAAAGAAATACTTGGAAGATTATGCTCGCAGAAATGGATTCACGAATATTCGCCATTTTACTGACGATGGTTTTTCGGGTGTGAATTTCAATCGTCCGAGTTTTCAAGAACTGATTAAGGAAGTAGAAGCAGGAAATGTCGCAACGATTATTGTTAAGGATATGAGCCGATTAGGGCGAAACTATCTGCAAGTTGGCTTTTATACGGAAGTTCTGTTCCCACAGAAAGATGTCCGTTTTCTTGCAATAAACAACAGCATTGACAGTAATAATGCTTCTGATAATGACTTTGCCCCATTTTTGAATATAATGAACGAATGGTACGCCAAAGACACAAGTAATAAAATTAAGGCTGTGTTTGATGCCCGTATGAAAGACGGAAAGCGTTGTAGCGGTTCTATTCCCTATGGGTATAACCGATTAGCAACCGACAAACAAACGCTTGTCGTTGACCCTGTGGCTTCTGAGGTGGTAAAGCGTATCTTTTTGCTTGCCAACGAGGGCAAAAGTCCGAGAGCAATCGCTGAATTGCTTACCGAAGAAAAGGTTTTAATTCCGGCAGCACACGCAAAGGAATATCACCCCGAACAGTATAATGGAATAAAGTTTACAGACCCGTATCTTTGGGGAATGTCAACCATAAGAGCAATTTTGAGTAGACAGGAATATCTCGGTCATACCGTTTTGCGTAAATCGGTCAGCACCAATTTCAAACTGCACAAAAGGAAGAATACCGATGAAGATGAACAGTATGTATTTTATAATACGCACGAGCCTATCATCTCGCAGGAACTTTGGGACAGCGTTCAGAAGCGAAAGAAACGAGCGAACAGGACAGCGGCAAAAGGTACGCATAGCAATCGTTTAAGCGGTTATCTGTACTGTGCGGATTGTGGCAGAAGAATGACCCTGCAAACGCATTACAGCAAAAAAGACCGTTCGGTGCAGTATTCTTACCGTTGCGGCGGGTATGCAAGCAGAGTAAACGCTTGTACTGCCCATTCGATTAGTGCTGATAGTGTTGAAGCCTTGATATTATCGGCAGTCAAACGATTATCAAGATTTGTTCTGAATGACGAAGAAGCCTTTGCAAAGGAACTTCAAGCACTATGGAATGAAAAGCAGATAGAAAAGCCAAAGCAGAATAAATCAGAATTGCACCGTTTTCAGAAACGATACGATGAACTTTCCAAACTCAGTCGTGGCTTGTATGAAAATCTTGTTTCGGGATTACTGCCCGAAAGACAGTACAAGCAACTGATGAAGCAGTACGATGACGAACAGGCTGAACTGGAAACGAAGATTGAGGAAATGGAAAAGGAAAAGGAACTTACCGAAGAAAAGGCAAATACGGTGGATATTAAGCATTTCATTTCTTTGATACGCAAGTGCAAAGAGCCGACAGAAATTTCCGATTTGATGTTTGCTGAACTCATTGACAAGATTGTGGTTTATGAAGCAGAGGGTGTGGGAAAAGCAAGGACACAAAAGGTTGATATTTATTTCAACTATGTCGGGCAGGTCGATATTGCCTATACAGAAGAAGAACTTGCTGAAATAAAGGCACAGGAAGAACAGATAGAAATGGAGCGATTGGCAAAACAGCGTGAGCGTGAAAAAGCCTACCGAGAGAAGCGAAAGGCGAAAAAACTCGCTGAAAATGGTGGAGAAATCGTCAAGACAAAGGTATGTCCTCATTGTCAAAAAGAGTTTGTGCCTACAAGTAACCGACAGATTTTTTGTTCAAAGGATTGTTGCTATCAGGCGAGGCAAGACCAAAAGAAAGCCGACAGAGAAGCTGAAAAAGGAAATCATTATTATCGTCAGCGTGTCTGTGCTGTGTGTGGCAGTACCTACTGGCCTACACACAGTCAGCAGAAATTATGTTCCGAAGAATGTCAAAAACAAAATCACAACGAAAAATCTTTGGAATTTTACCACAAGAAGCAAAAGGAGAAATCAAAATGCAAAGATTTATTACAGACGAAAGAACCGGTATCCAGTACGAACTCATCGGAGATTATTACTATCCCCGCTTGACGATAGAAAACGAAGAACCCCCTGCTCTCACAAAATACGGAAGAACGAGGGAAAAATATTTAAGGGAACACAAGAAAGTCTTATATTTCAATCTGCTTACAAGCGGAAAGTTATATGAACACCTTGCTGAAATTGATACTTCGGCGTGTAATATGGCGGAGTATCTGATAAAGGAAATGGCAAGAAAACAAGGTGTGACGGAACAACTGAAAGCGGAGGATATGATGAGATGGGTCGGATTGATGAATAATATCCGAGCATGTGCAGATGAGATTGTATTGAACGATATTGTGTATTCTTAATAGCATACCAGCCGAAAAGGAACTGCTGTCTTAACTGATGGCAGTTTTTCTTTTTCGGGAAGTATTTAAGAAGTTATTAAGTCGTGAGTATAATCGAAGTAGTTTGAAGTATTGAAAAAAATGATGACTTTTGTTATAATGTCTAATGGAAGGTTGTATTTTATTAGGAATAACGAAATGAATTTGTAGGTGAGAGTATGAAGAAGAATAAAAAATACAAAAAGATAAAGATAATAATGGTTTTTACAACAGTCTTGCTTATAGCGTTTGTAGCAGTAGTTGGATTATATAAAACAGGGATTTATCGTTTTGATTTTTTTAAGGATGTGTATAAAAAAATCGATTTTCAACTGAGTACAAATGAGCTTAACATTCCTCAGGACGCTCTTTCGTTTTCTGTTTATGATATTGAACAGGGTGAATATTTATTTTACGAGGGAGATAGCCAATTGCCCACAGTAGCAAGTTTGGCAAAGCTATTTGCCATTGACTATGCTTTGACAAAAGTTAACTTGGAAGATGTTATTGAAGTAAATCAAGAGGTATTGGATCTTGTGCCGGCTGGGTCATCTTTAGCAAATCTAAAAGTTGGGAAGTACACAGTAAAAGAAATAATGGAAGCTATGCTTGTTCCTTCGGGAAACGATGCTGCCTATTCGTTGGCATATTATATTGCTAAAAATGAATTAGGAGAGGGCTATACAGCAACGGAATATATAAATTATTTTATGACAGAGCTAAGTGAGTATTTAATTGAAGAAGGCTATTCTAAAACAAATTTGTATAATGATCCGAGCGGGGCATCTATGTCAGCCGATACACATTTGGATGATATTAATCGTGTAGCCTTGAAGCTTTATAATTATGATTTTGTTAAAGAATGTGTAGGGAAAAGCACTTTCTCAATTCAAACTCCACAAGGTGAATTTACTTGGAAAAATACCAATAAGTTTTTAGATAAAAAGTCACCGTACTATAATGAAAATGTAAAAGGAATAAAAACAGGAACTATGGCATCTTCCTATAATATTGTTGTTCTTTATAAAAAAGATGGCAAGGAATATTTGATTACCTGCTTGGCATCATTATCAGATGAAGGAAGATATAAAGCAGTGCAGTCCGCTATAAATACAATTATTAAATGATGTCGAAATATCTTTTAATTAAAGCGTTAAAGTGTCGTGGACAAGATAAAGATTAGTTTGGTGAAACAACAATAGTTGAAGTACGAAAAACATCGTAGAAATACGGTGTTTTTTGTTACCCAAAACCTACAATTTCATACATAACCACAGGTTAGTACAAATACCTTGTGTGATTTTTTGAAAGGCATAAAAAGGCAAATTTGCCCGGTTTTCGCCCCGAAAAATGACAGAAACAAGGCTTGAAGTATCTTTCCTGTGGTTTTTTGTTTTCAGGCGGAAAGGAGGACTTTATGCCGAGAATGAGCAAGAAACGGAAACAAGAGTGGGCATTGTTTCTGAACGAAAGAAATCGCATTACCTACAACGAACTTTGCAGAAAATGCAGTAATGATTGCAAGCAGAGTTTTCGCAGTATCGTGGTGCATTGCCCTAAATATTTATCAAAAAGGAGAACGAAGAACAATGATGAAAATGGAAAATGAAATGAATGTAAATGTACCTCTTGAAGTTGTCAAGGCAAGTGAGATTGAGCCGAAAGAAGTGAAATGGCTGTGGTATCCGTATATTCCGTTCGGCAAGGTTACGCTGTTGCAGGGCGACCCCGGCGATGGAAAAAGCAAGTTAATGCTTTCCATTGCCGCCCTGCTTTCAAAAGGAGAAGGCAATCCGAAAGGGTTGCCTTTTGCTGTTACTGAAAATGTTGTAAAATTGGTCAAAATCCATTATAATATTAGAACACGAATAAATGTATTCCTATAAGAGAGCACGCAAGCTGTAAGTCTAAATCCGGTGATTTATGGGCATCATATTAACTGTATGATGTTTCCCGTATTTATTAGCAGGTGCTAATATCTTGCTAAAATGAGGGCAAAAACCCTCAAAATATTAGCAGATTTCAGACGAGATTTGATTAACAGAAAATGCTCGGAAAAGCCAGTAAAATCAAGGTTTTTCAGGGATTTTAAGGGAGTCAAAAATGCCCTTCGGGGGCTTCTCCTAAGGGAGAGGCCGTTGGTTCGAATCCAACTAAGTGCACCAAATGAATTAATTTGCAGCTTTAGCTGCGAATTAATTCATTTTTTTTAATTAGTAGGAAATATATTGGCATATTTAACAAATTTGTGTTATACTATTTATTGCTATATGCGAAAAAATTAGCAGATATTAAAGGAGAAAATAATTTGGTAAATAATAAAGAAACATTTATGAAAGAAGCTTTAAAAGAAGCTAAAAAAGCATATAAAAAATTAGAAATACCAGTAGGCGCAGTTATTGTAAAAGATGGAGAAATAATTGCAAAAGCACACAATTTGAGAGAAAGCAAAAATAGCAGTATCGCACATGCAGAAATTTTAGCAATAGAAAAAGCAAATAAAAAATTAAATGCATGGCGATTAGAAAATTGTGAAATGTATATAACATTAGAACCTTGTATGATGTGTATGGGAGCAATTGTTAATTCTAGAATAAAAAAAATATATATAGGAGCGTTAGATTCTAAAACAGGTTCTTGCAAATCTGTTATAAATATGGAAAATTACAAATTTAATCATATAGTAGAAGTAGAAACAGGAATTTTGCAAGAAGATTGTGAATATATTTTAAAAGATTTTTTTAAAATGTTAAGAAAAATGAAACGGAGGAAAAAATGAAGCAAAATAGCTTTTTTAAGAAAAGAATAATACATGTTTATGTAATAATATTTATTATAGTACTAGTATTGTTAACTGCAGGAATTTTAATGTTTAAATATCATGTTGAAGGCGAGCAAAATATGCCATTTAATTTAAAGAGTATAAGTGTAATGAGTACAGCGCAAACAGAGGATATAAAAAACGAAGGAGATACATGGAAAGCAAACTTAATCCAAAAAAATGATATATATTTTGCCTTCGAAAAAAATAGTAATTATAAAAAGCAAGACACAATAAAGAAAATAAAATTCTGTAATTTTATAATAAATAAAGAAACTGAAAATGGAACAGTTGTAATATATAGACCAAGTACAAACGAATTAACATATGATTATAAAAATGAAGAATATATTGTAAATGATTCTCTAGAATATGAAGGAGCATTATCAACGAATCCAGAAGTTTTACAAATAAGTAATCAGGGTGGAATAATTGGTTTTAGCATTTTACAAAAAGATATAGGAGAATATACATATAACAAAGAAGAAAAAATTGTAAGTGATGGAAAACTTTTAGAAAAAGCAGGAATAGATATTGAAAATGTAAAACTTGAAGTAAGTTTTGATGTGATTATTGAAACTACATTAGGATATAATTTCAAATCTAATGTTAAATTAGATTTACCAACAGGTAATATATTACAAGATGGGGTTTCAACAAAAGAAGATTCAGAGTTAACAAACGTTATTTTTAAAAGATTTTAATATAAAAAACTTGATTAAGTTTAAATAAAATTATATAATAAGCATGGTATTTTTAAGTTAACTTTTGTATGGAGAGTAATTCAATAAAAAACTATGAATCTCGTCAGGTCCGGAAGGAAGCAGCGATAAGTAGCAAATTTTTATGTGGGTTGCTTTCCATAGAGAAGTTAACTTAAAATTTATATAAGAGGTGAGAAATTTGGGATATACTGCTTTATATAGAAAATTTAGGCCATTAAATTTTAGCGAAATGGTTGGACAAGAACATATAACAAGAACATTAAGAAACCAAGTTATTGAACAAAGAGTTGGACATGCTTATCTTTTTAATGGTGGAAGAGGAACAGGAAAAACATCAGCAGCCAAAATTTTAGCAAGGGCAGTTAATTGCTTAAATCCTAAAGATGGAGAGCCTTGTAACGAGTGTGAGATATGTAAAGCAATACTTTCTGGTTCACTTACAGATGTTGTGGAAATGGATGCTGCATCAAATAACAGTGTAGAAGATATAAGAGCAATTAGAGATGAGGTTAATTTTTTACCAACACGAGCAAAATATAGAGTATATATAATAGATGAGGTTCACATGTTATCAACAGGAGCATTTAATGCATTATTAAAAACATTAGAAGAGCCACCAGAGCATGTTAAATTTATTTTAGCTACAACAGAACCACAAAAATTACCAACAACAATATTATCTAGATGTCAAAGATTTGATTTTAAAAAAATATCAAATGAAGATATTGTAAAAAGATTAAAA